>Ga0114981_10002061_pt1 | contig 13064 bp, 8 predicted proteins | sample S_140806_MF_Meta_FD_87028 | JGI IMG/M metagenome (GOLD analysis project Ga0114981, IMG submission 87028) | Freshwater microbial communities from Lake Simoncouche, Canada to study carbon cycling - S_140806_MF_MetaG | ecosystem: Environmental > Aquatic > Freshwater > Lake | place: Lake...
CGATGCGCGGTGCATCAGCACCGTGTGAAAAAGGTGGAAGCACCGTGATGTTGCCGATGCCGCCAAGGTTGAGGAGCACCCTGGTGGTGTCGGCGAGGCGAAACAGCCGGTCATCCAAGAAGGAGACTAATGGCGCACCGTGGCCCCCAGCAGCCATGTCCCGAACGCGGAAATCGGCAACGGCCGTCACACCTGTTCGTTCGGCGATGACCGACGGCTCACCCAATTGAAGGGTGCTTCCCGAATCGCCAGCCCGGACGGGCGGATCATGAAAGACGGTCTGCCCATGCGATGCCACAACATCGATATCACCCGGGGTCAATCCCGCGTTCGCAATTGTCTCCAGAGCCGCTGACGCGAACCACTCCCCAAGGTCCGCATTCAGGCGACACAGGAAATCTGCCGTCGCGGTTGCCGTATGGAACGACGCGAAGACAGCATCGCGTTGCCCGGGCTTGAGCGGTACGTGGTGATGCACAAGGCTGCGGACGTCGGCAAGTGACGGCGACGCGGGCAACTCGACGCAGACACCGTCAATCCCATCGGCCGATGTCCCGGAAATCAGCCCGATCACCCGCAAACGTCGTGACGCCATCACACCTTTTCTCCCCGGGAGAAACCCTGTCCGCACATCAGAATTCCCGGCCGAGTATGCCAATCCGTGAGTGGCACGAAAGTCTAGGGTCGATGAAGCATCGGAGGCAAAGCCTTGGGAGTGCAGGTGTACCGAAACTTTGTTCTAGAACTCACGTTCTACTTCTGACGCCGGGTGCGGCACGACGCTCACACCCCGAAATCTCACCAAGGACAGAGCAGGCATGACCGCGATATCTGCGACACCTACGTCACTTTTGCCCGAAAACGGACTAATGACCGGCAGAACTGGCTTTCCCAAAGAGGCGGGAGCGCGCAGGGCAGGCAGCGCCACTACCAATCGTCAGCAGGCCTACCCACCAGTCACCCGGTCATCACATCGCGCCGGGGCGCGCAACAGACACGAGGGCACCACTTGGCTGAACGAGGAAGAACAGCGTCACGATCCTGGGCAGAGGCTGGCGAGCATGTTCGAAAAGGCGGAACCTGCGTTGCGGTTCGGCATGGCCGTTGCAATCGTATTTTGCTGGAGCCTGAACTTCGTGGGACGTCACCCAGTCACCGGCGGGGGACCGATGGAACTTGCGAACAGCGCTCTCGAGGCGTGCACCCTAAGCCTGATATGGATGGCAATCCTCGCACGCGCTGCCTACTTCAGCATGCTCCAACACATACTCAGTGACGCGACATCGTCTCCAGCTCGCTAAATACGAAGGCTGGTTTGCAACCAAACCATGAAAAGCGTGCCCTCACGTGCTGGTCGCCCCACCGCATTTCGCCGGAGAACGATCATGCATCGCCGTCGCCCACCCCGTCGGGCATGGATCACGGCTCGGAAATAAGCGACTGAAGGTGGCGGCTTGCGACAACCGGACGCGACCCAATCCCGTCAATCTCGATGCTCGCCGCGAAGACCTCTACCTCAGACGGCAGTTGCACCAGGTATGGAAGCACTCCAGTGACCCGGACCACACGGCCCGCACCCGGACCGTTCCGGACCCTCGCTGTCGAGATGCCGCCAACCGTCACTGGAGGAGGCATTCCGCCAGAAGGTCCATCAAGTGTTGCGAGCAACTCCGGCGCTGAACCCGGTTCGTAGCCTAGTAGCGAGACCGGCCTCCCGTTCAAGGACGCAACTCGCTCCCAGATCTGGGCCGGACACGCGTCCTCACCAACCGCGAGCAAGACAATCGTGAGGGGCGGCGCCGGGTCGTACGAAGGTGATCCGAAACGCGGACGCGTCAGCGGCCACAGCACGTCATCCCATCCAAGACGGGATACCGCTCCAGGAACGATTCCCGAGGCCAGTACACCGACGGCGCCGCGGGTGGGCAACTGCCTCGCAGTCGTCTCGTCAAGCGGAAAGGAACACGCCACAATTGACCCGGTCAAGTCCATCGGGATTTGGGTCGGTGTCGAAGCCACAATCAGTCGGCCAGCGACCGCACGCCCCGCGCCAGCCACCCCGGAGATCGAAACGGCATTGCCCTCAACGAGCACGCTGTCTGCGAACACGCCAACCACCTGACCACCAACGTGCGCGTACACCTGCGTCTCCGTTGCCGAGCCTGCGACATACGCAACTCCGGAAGTCGTGGAAAAGTAGATGAAGGTCCCGGTTGCCGGGGAGACAATGCGTCGGCGCCTCTGCCCGAAGAACAAGCGCTGTTCCGCGAGGAGGTCACCTTCGGCGAGTTGCTCCCCGATGTTCCGGACAAGCATTTTCACGACCTGCTCAGGCGCGACACCAAGGGCACCGGCAACGTCAATCGCACGAACGCGCCCGTTGCGGAAAATCGTGGCCACGTTATGGCTCGCTGCGACCGTCGCCCCATTCTGGACAACGCACGCACCGCGCTCGCCGGTCCAGCGTCGCCACCGGCGGAGGCGTCCACGCTCAACCACTGCCCGGCGTCGAGGCAGATCGTCGCGGACGGGTTCGGGTACCGTGCCCTCGTTTGTCTCGAGAAATCGCGCCAGTTCCTGAGTTGTCGCGGTCATCGATTGCCTTCCACGTGCCACGGGCCCACAATCGGGAGGCGGGCGTAACCCGCTCCCACAACGGGCGTCGGGTGGGGGCCGGTTCTCGCAGTCCTAAATGTCTGCCTTGCCATTTTCAACGAATGAAAGGGCAGGATACGCGCGCAATGCCTGGAACCACTGCAACAGTTTCGCTTGGCGCTTCTCATTGTCGTCGGGAAGAACAAGCGGACGTCCCCGGCAGTCGATGACGATGCCGACGGCACCGCCTTGAACCTCGACCCGCGGCGCCGCTGCTTCTCCCTTGCCCAATCCCACGTCAAAGTCACGGGACGGATAGAGCTTGAGGGCCGCGCGCTCGCCGATGGGCAAGGGCAGGATCTCGATCACCCCGAATGGCACATCCACGTGCAGCGGCGCACGATCACTGTAGATGACCTCCACGCGGATCGCGGTATCTCCTTCGTGACCTTTTCCCTCTGGAGCCACGCAAATGCCGAGACTCAGCAATACGTCGTGTTCAAGGTCGGTTCCGACGGCAAGGCTGCCACCCATGTAGCCAAGCACCCCGAGCAACGCCATGGAGGTGGATCGATCGAGTGCGAGTTGGGTCAGCCGTGTCGGTTCGGCCGCGTCAAGCATCTGCAACACCGCCTGGGCCAAACGAGGCGTGCGGGCCAGGGCACCACCACTGCCGATCAGCAGGTCTGGCGGCGGGATCGAGGCCAATCCTCGCGATCCCCCACGCCACGTCCGGTCAGGTTCGAACCGCCGGCCGAGACGCTCAAGCGTCGCTCGCATCGCCTCTCTGCCGAACGCATGATCGATCAGTAACTCACGCACCGTCACCGGCACGCGCCAAGGAGTCATCTGAGCCTGTCTCGCGTGTGCGAGCAACTGCGCGTCGTCTATGTCGAATGGAAGCCAGCGCGAAATCGCGGACGCGCCAACCTCTCTCAGGAGCGCGAGGCGCCCGGTGGCGGCACCGACGTCATCGCGAACGACATTCACCCCACGCCTGGCGTTGAGCATTCCGGTGTAGGTCGATGCCATCGTGTAGGTGGCACCACTGTGGACCGCAAGGACGTCGACGTCATACCGGTCAGCGACGTTGCGCGCCGCCACGAAGATCCCGTGCAACGAGGAGTGGATGATCATGCCCCCAGACGGACTGGTCAGCGGTTCGCGATCCACGGGATCTGACCAACGCTGGTAAAGGGACTCCATGATCCGGCGACCAACGGCCTGGAGGATTGGCTGCGGTTCCGGCCGCGTCAACTGGTGACGGCCCGGAAGGTAGTTGTCGATCATCAATTTGAGCGAGTCAAACTGGCGGATATCACCGGCAAGGATCAGATAGGGAACCGTTCCCGCCATGCCGAGACCGACCGATTCCGCAACCGCGCGTGCACGTTCGTGGTCGAGACCTCGCGAACCCGACATGAGTACCACGATGTCGGGTGAACCGCTTTCCAGGAATGCACCGATGACGTCAGGGTTCAGGCCGGCTCCGTCGAGAACCATGGGGTCCAGAAGGACAAGGGGCAGGGTCTCGAGTTCTGCAGTCGCGACGGCAGCATCCTCTGGAGACGGCGCAATTACCGCCACCCTTGGAAGCGAACCGGCTGAAGTGATCAGCGCTCGTTCCCGGGGCGCATCGGCCCAGGTGCGTCCTCCCGCCTCAAGGCACTGATTCAGTGCCCGGGTGAGTGCCCCCCGAACGTCGGGCAGACCATCGTCCCCGAGGGTTGAGCATTCGCCGATCGAGACAAGGCGCCGTGATCCCGCAACCAATTCGAGCAGGTAAGCCCGAGTGACAACGGTGCCCACGTCGACCGCGAGGATCGGTTCTCGGGTTACGACTGGCTCCGAGACGTTGTTTACCGCCGTCAAGCGTGTTCCTCCGGCGTCGGCCGACGCGGACGTTCCACCGTCGCGGACGCCAGCCATCTGCGAGCGAGGATATCACCAGTTCCGGGGAAGGCAAACAGACCCGGGTGCATCAGTTCCGGCGCGCCTGCTGTTCAAGCTTGTCTAGCACCTGCGAGAGGTGGCTCAGCGTCATTGCGCTCCGTCGGCGTCCGCGTTCCACCTCGGCGACGAGACCACGCGAACAGTGAGCCGCGTGCGCCACGGCCGCCTGGGAAATGCCAAGTGCCTCGCGCCGGCTCCTGAGACTCTCACCGGTAACCGCACCATCTGGCGCCGCCCAGTCTCCGTCCGGAAGCGTCCACTCCCCACGACTTCGCGACGCTCCACGTCCGGCAGCCGCCCGCGGCGCTGGTGCCTCATTGGCAGGCGTCACGCCACTTGACGGCGGCACACCGACTTTCGCCTGAATCGTGGCGAGCCTGACCACCGCGGCCTGCAATGCCTCGTGGATTGCCTCGAAGACCGACCGGAGTTGCCGGATCTCCTGTGTGATCGATTCGATGTTTTCGGTGTCGTTCATCTTCACGGGCTGCGCGATTGCCACGGACGGAGTTCCTTTCATCAGGAAGGGCAATCCGGGCACCGTGCCAGATCCACGAGACAAAATCACCCGAACTGCCGGCCAGCCCGGGTTCGCATGACACGCCAGTGATCCACCCACCAGGAGACATTCATTCCGCGCACCTCACGATGGGCGGGAATGCCTACACCCGGTCACGACACCAAATGTCCAAGCCAACGGACGCCAATAGCGCGCACATTATGTCGCATCGCGCGGCATTGCCGCTAATCGCCGCGGCACGATTCCCATCGCGTCCGAACCCCGCTCCAACCATCTCCACCACCCATGTCAATCGCTTCGCCAGGCCACGTCCGTGCAACACGGAAAGGGGTCCGGCCCGCGCATGCGTCACAGCATGGAACGCAGGACTTCCTCATTAATAACCGGGACGTTGTGCTTGGCCGCACCCTTGATCTTGCTGCTACCCGGTTTCTCCCCGGTCACCACAAAGGAGGTCGCGCCCGACACCGAGTCGGAGACCTTTCCTCCCGCAGCCCCTACCAGGGCCGCGATTGAATCCCGGGGTTCCGACATCGCTCCAGTCAGGACGAACGTCTTGCCAGAGAGTGGCCCGTCCCCCGCAGTCTTGGGTGATTGGACCGCCGGAACCGGAGACATGCTTCCCGCCGAAAACCGTTCGAGCAGTTCGAGCATGGCCGGGTTGGAGAGCGCGTCGTTGACCGATTGCGCCACAACAGGACCAACCCCCTTCGTCTCGAGCATCTGCGCACCGAGCGACCCGAGGAAGTCGTCTCGATCGGTCCGCAACCGGTCGCAAAGGGCATCCAGAGAACCAACCAAGGGGGCAACCAGTTCGGCTGTCTCACTGCCAACATGCCTTATCCCTAGACCGAACAGGAAGCGCGCGAGTGACGTCTGCCGGCGCGTACGGTCAATGGCATCACACAACTTCCGTGCCAGGATCTCCCCCATTCCCTGCCCATCAATCGCGAGCAAGTCCGGAAGCGTCAAGTGGTAAAGATCGGCCGCGCTCGTAATCAAACCGGATGCGATCAAACGGTCAATCCAGTTGCCACCAAGGCCCGCAATGTCCACCGCAGATCGTCCGGCAAAGTGCCGGACACGGGCCGAGCGCTGTGCCGGACACGACGCATTCGAGCACCGCGCAACGGCCTCGTCACCATCCCGCGCGATCGGCCCGTCACACGCCGGACAGGCGGTAGGAAATGCCCATTCGGTTTCCTGCCCATCACGACGCGAACCATCAAGGTCAACACCAAGGATTGCAGGAATCACCCCACCGGCCCGTTGCACCCGCACCCAGTCCCCAATCCGAAGGTCAAGTGCGCGGACTTGGTCGTCGTTGTGCAATGTCGCACTTGAAACGGTCACTCCTCCCAGCCTCACGGGTTCAAGGACAGCCAAGGGCGTGACCGCACCAGTCCTTCCGATCTGAACGGCAATGTCAAGAAGGCGCGTGACAACAACCTCGGAGACAGCGACCTTGTACGCCACCGCCCACCGTGGATCCTTCGCCACGCTGCCGAGCCGCTCCTGGGTGGCAAGGTCATTCACCTTGACGACAAGGCCATCGGTCTCCTCATCCCAAGTCGCACGGAGTTCCTGCAATCCGGCGAGGACGGCAACGGTCTCTTCAAGATCGACACACTGGCGGTTGTGGGGGTTAGTACGAAACCCCCATTCACGCATTGCCAGCAACGCTTCCCAGTGGGTTGAAAACGGGCCAGTTGCGACGCCGAGTGGGCGAAGCCGGTCGAAGACGCGTGTCACCGCGTCCTGGTCAATCGGGTCCGACGCCACAAGGTCGGCAACATCCGCTTCGAACGCGAACTGATCAAGCGGAAGTGCGCCCCCGCCCTCGTCAAGTGTCAACACTGTCGCGGTGTACGCGGTAAATCTGAGCGCTCGACCCGCGGTGATCCGGGGGTCAAGCTGTCGCACACTTCCGGCCGCGGCATTGCGCGGGTTCTGATAGTTGGCCTCTCCAGCGGCGTCACGCGCCTCGTTGAGCCGCGCGAAGGCGTCGAGAGGCAGCGTGACCTCTCCCCGGATCATCAGGAAACGGGGAACGCCCTGCCCGCCATCGACGCCCATGGACAGGGCGAGCGGGATTGTCCGAATTGTTGTTGCCTGGGCCGTGACCTCTTCGCCGATCTCCCCATCACCCCTCGTAGCCGCTCGCACCAACCGTCCATCTGCGTAGAGGAGTGCGAGGGTCAGGCCATCAAGTTTCGGCTCGACCGTATAGCGAGGGATCTCTGGACCAGGACCTGCCACGCCAATACGGCGATCAAATGCCACGAGGCCGTCGCTGTCAAATACGTTCGCCAGACTGAGCAGCGGTGCCGGGTGCCGTGCTTTCCGGAAGCCCGCTAATGGGGGGCCACCAACCCGCCGGGTTGGACTGTCGGGTAGGACCCATGCCGGGTTTCGAGCCTCGACCGCTTCAACCGTTCGGTAAAGACGGTCGTAAGCGTCGTCGGTAACAAGCGGCGCGTCGAGTACGTAGTAGGCATGCGCGAACTTCGCGAGGCGCGCAACAAGTTCGCGGTACTCGGCGAGCGTAACGGTGGGGCCATTTCCGTCATCTCCGTGCAGATCATGCGTTTCATTCATGGTGAATCTTCAACGAACCCGCCGGGCCGGTGTTGCCGTGAATTGCGTCGTCGGGGGCGCGCAGTCAAGGCACAGTACCCAAGGGACCCATCTCTGCACGTACACGAGCGGGTTTAAAAGGCGTCCTATCAAACACCGGAGATCATGGAACGTGAAATATTTCACGTCTCCGGAGGGCAAGGTTTGCTACATTCCGAGTGTAGTGAGGCAGTAGGAAACGGTGCGGTCGCCAGTCGACACCCAAGGCAAAACCACCGTCGCTGCGTCAGTGACCATCGGATTGGCAGTAAAATGGATCCGTGAACGGCTCAGAGGTCGAGCTGTTCAGGTCGCACTCAGCGCGACGATTGCCGTGGCGTGCCTGTCGATGACCCCCTTTGCCTCGACGCGCGCGCTCTTCGTGGCATTGATCACGAACCCTGGAAACAGTTTCGGGGTGCCTTCAGTGCTTGCGCCGCAGGCAGCCGTGACGACGCCAGGAGCGGGAGGAGTAATCCGCCTCGCTTGGACAGAGCCACGATCAATCGGAACCGTCACCCCGGCCGCCACTTCTTGGGCCGGGTGGTACCTCATCTATCGGAGCGACTCTCCGGCAACTCCTGGGCCGAACGCGACCCCCTACGCCACAGTCGTGAGCAACGGATCTGGGATCGGATCATTCGTGGACGGCCCAGCCATTCCAACGGTGACGCCGTGCCCAGCAACGGGGCCCTGCACCCGGGACAATGTTCGGTACTTCTATTGGGTGCGAGCCGTCAGTCGCCAGACGGGGTTCGCTTCCCCGCTGATTTCCGTCGGCACGAATGCCGCCGCGGACGCCACCGGGCCCGAGGTGGTTTCGTACAGCCCGTCTTCCAACGCGATTGCGCCTCCGACCACCAAAGTCACCGTTGCCTTCAACGAACCCATTGACTTCGTGTCGGCCGCTGCATCATTCTGCCTCGCTCCATCTGTCACCCCGACACAATGCGTCGCCGTGACCCCCAACCAATCCCGATGGGAACAAAGCGCCGGGGTCTTGTTCGAAGTCAAACCCAATAGCCGTCTCGCTTCTTCGACGTATACGGTGACGCTGAAGAACGGCGCCAACGCCATCACCGACCTTGCGGGCAATCGCATGGCGACTTCGACGTTCACGGCGCAAGGATCCTGGTCGTTCAGCACGGAAGTCCCAGAGAACATCGTGCCGATCCGCTGGCAGACCCCGGCCCTCGACGGTCAGGAATACATGCCCGCGACGGGACCTGTGGTTGGGATCGCGTTTGCGGAACCGATGGACAAGTCGACCGTCGAGGCGGCATTTTCGGTGACCTCAGGCCCTGAGTGTGGATCAAGCAGCGTCCCGTTCACTTCTAAGTGGAATGTGACCGAAAACGCGGTCGTGTTCGCACCAACCAGCGCCCTCAGTGTCGGTCTCAAGCCAGTGACGGACGGCGCTCTCTTTCCCGGCGTCTTCCAGTACGCATTCCGGCTTGCCTCCACCGCTCGTTCAGGCGCCGGGAAGGCGACAGTTCAGCTTGATTGTGCGAACGGGCGCTTCACGCCGACGTCTTCGGTTCTCGCGTTCGGGATCAGCGGCGCGCTGAACGTTTCCGGCGCCGACGGCCCGCATGTTGTCCCCGGCGAAACCCTGCCACTCCGTAGCGTGAGCGGGCCGTGGCGCCAAGGCTCCTACACGACCCTTCGGGCGCTCTTTGACGAACCGAAATCTGTTGGCACAGTTTCAGCAACAACCACGATTGGTGGCGACGACTGGTCAGGCCTCGCGCTGACCGTCCCCTCCGATGCGCTTGCAGGCGCCCACTTTGTCTCGGTGCAGAACGATGCCGTTCCGTCCGGGATTGGGCAGGATGCCCGCACAGCCGTATTGCCAGTCACCGTGGATCAGCCAACCATTTCGGTGACCTCAGTAAGCGCGAATGATCTCTGGACACCACGTACGATCCTCTCGCCCCTCGCCGGTGACGAGGTGGTTTTGATCGCGGTCGTGGTAACTGCGCCTGGGCGCGACGGATCCGGCACCCGACCAATCCCGAATGCCGCTATCACAATCCGTGCGGTCGCGAACCCAACCGCATACGGCGCAGTCTTGTGCTCCACGTCCGATTGTTCTACTTCGACAAGCGGCATATTCCAGACCTCCACTGACCAAAACGGTGTGGCACGTGCGTACCTCAAGGCACCGAAAGTTGGCGCCCCATTCAGCACCATCGTTGTCCTCGCCCAAACGACAACCGGGGTGGGAAGTGTCCTCCTGACCGATCCGGCACCAATGCCGCCAGGAAACCTCTCTTTCAACCCTGCGAACAGTCGTTTCAGTTGGTCGCCGTCGTCCTCGATGGCTATCGGGGGTTACCGCATCGTTCTCTCGCCAGTCACGGGAGGAGCGATGGCGCCTGAAATCGTGATTGACGCGGGCCTTGCGACGGGGAGCGACACTCCGCCAGGTGCGTTGGTTCCCGGTGTCACCTACAGCGCGGTCGTTGTCGCGTACGACCTCAGTGGCCGTGTCAGTGCCTCATCTTCCGAGATACAGCTCACAGCGCCAACGGCGACGGTCACGCCAACGCGTACTGCAGTGGCAACCGCCACCTTCTCGGTAACCCCCGTCGCTTCACCAACCCCAACCATGGTCGCCACGGCTACGCCAACCCAAGGTGGTTCAGCGACTCCCACGACCATCAGCGGAACTGTGGCCCCGACTGCCACCTTGTCTCTCCCCTCTCCATCGGGAGCAGAGGCAGGGGGTGGGGGATACAGTGCAACCACGGGTCCGACAGTTGTTCCGACGCAAAACCCGGAAACCCCTTCGGCCACCGTGACCGTTGCCGTACCGACACCGAGCGGATCCGAGGCAACGACTGTTGCCACTGCATCCCTGACGCCATTGGCAACCGGCGTGGCGACCACCACTGCCACTCCGATTGTCGCTTCGCCGACGCTGGTCCCAATTACCTCGACTGTGGCGCCCGCGACAGCCACACCCGCGTCTTCTGCAACGCCCGCTTCATCAGCAACGCCCGCGCCTTCCGCTGTCGCGTCATCGACACCGGCAAGCGCGGCGACAAGCGCACCCGCAACGACATCGACAGCCCCTGCCGGCCCCACAGTTGTCTCGACGGCGCCGACAACAGGATTGCGCCAAGGCGTTGGGAACGGAAGCGAAGCGTCGATACACCATGAGCGCACGGGTGGAGAGGGTGCATCGTGAGCGACAAGCAACCTGACAGGTCGCCAATCAGCACGCCAGCTTCCGAAACCCGACGCATCCCGCGGGGCGCCATCGCCAGCGCAATCCGCACGATTGGGGTGCTAGTCGCGACCTTCGTGATTGTGGCGACCTTGGCACTGACCGTCGGCCCTCGGTTCCTTCCTTACCAGACCTTCATCGTGCTGTCTTCATCCATGGAACCCGCAATCCCCGTCGGAGCGGTGGTTGTGACAATGCCCGTTCCGAAGGGTGATCTGGCTTCCGGTGATGTCATCACGTACCAGCGGGCCGAAGAACCGGACATCGCCGTCACTCACCGAATCGTCCGCCTCACCGGGGTAGCCGGTGCCCTCATCGCCCGGACGCGCGGTGATGCCAACTTGGTGGACGACCCATGGGAGGTGACGCTGAGCGCAACCGTCCTGCGGGTTTCGGGGTACGTCCCGATTGCCGGATACGCGCTGATGTTTGCGCAATCGCCGACCGGGCGCCTCGTCACGATCATCGTCCCCGCCTTGATCCTGGCCGCAATGTGGGCGTTCGAACAATGGCAGCGACGGGTGTGGCGACGGTCACACACCCCGGACGGCATCCGCATCGTGACACCGTCCTGACACTGGAAGACCGATGCCACCAACACCCGCGAGAGTGAAGCCACAGGGCGGAAATCTCGGCAAGAAGCCGGGGCAGAAGCCTGTTCCGATGCCCGTCGTGTACGGGTTACCCGTGGCTGCCTTAATTGCAATCGTCGCCATCTTCATTACCGGTGACCGAAACTTCCCATCATTCACCGGAGGCCTCTTCTCCGACGGTCCGCCGATTGCAGTTGCCCTCTCGGACGCCACAACGTTGACCATCCTTTCCGGCGAAGTCAAGATCAAGCCAAAGGGCGCCCCAGACTGGAAGGAAGGCCTCCAGGGTCAGACGTTGGCCACCGGCGACAGCATCCGTGCCGCCAAGGACGCCGCCGCTATCGTCACCTACTTCGAGGGTTCCACCACCGCTATCGAAGATGAAGCCGAAATCGTCCTGAGTAAGATCGAGAAGAACCCCAACGGCGTTACCACCGAGATCAGTACACAGATCGTGGTAGGCAAGACATGGACCAAGGTCGCGCGCCTCCTGGACCCTGCGAGTTCCTTCGCCATGGAGACGCAGTCCGCCGTCGCCGTCGTGCGAGGCACCGAGTTTGCAGTTGGCGTGAACCCCGACGGGTCGACTGTGGTCACTACTGGTGAAGGCGAAGTTGCCTTGGCGCCCCCCGGAGCGCCCCCCGGCAGTGCGGTGTTGGTGAAGGCCGGTTTCGAGTCCAAGGCCTCCCCGGGGCAGCCCCCGACCCAGCCGCAGCCAGCGCCGCCACCCAAGCGCGCAATTCGCCTGACCCTCGCGTCACCCGCCGTACCGTTGGTCACCGACGACAAGGGGCGATCAACGGGCTGCGTCAAGGTGGGCGAAGTTGCATGTGCCCAGATGGTCAACCAGATACCCGGGTCAGACTATTCCGGGCCCCAAAGTGAACCCCAGGTGATCACCTTCGCACTTGTGGAAGGCAAGGACCGCGCCCTGACCACAAGCTACACCGGAACCGGTGCCGGTGGGGTCTATCACATCCAGGGTGAAGTCATTGATGACGGTGCCATCAAGTCGTCTACCCAGTTCGCAGCCAACATCAAGCCGAATGAGTCCCAGCAGACCGGGCTTACCGCCAAGGGTGACGGTAGCATCACGGACTTTGCCGAACCCGTAGTCGTCGATTCCCTCCCGTTCAAGGGCGCCTTGAGCGCCGCTCTCCTCGGACCGACACCGACCGGCGAAGCGGGCATGCAGATAGCCACGTTCTCGGCCCAGAAAACCGCTGCCGCCGGGGCGACGCAGACCGCAATCGTCGCCGCCAATGGAGGCGCGTCGCCGACCAGGCCATCTCTCGTCGGAGCAATGCCGACCCAGGATCTTGCATCCCTGAAGACCCTTGACCCGGCCGCAGCCCAACTGACCCCTCGTGCAAAGGCAACAATTCCCGCCACCGAAACCGTCCAACCCGCTTTGGCTGCCGCACGTGCGAACGGCACAGCAACACCCGCAGGTGCGACCACGGCTTCACCAGCCGCGTCCCCTAGCCCGGCACTGGGAACACCGACCCCGACCCCGGCAACCACCGTCACCACGACGGTGACCGAGACGACAACC
>Ga0114981_10002062_pt1 | contig 13056 bp, 9 predicted proteins | sample S_140806_MF_Meta_FD_87028 | JGI IMG/M metagenome (GOLD analysis project Ga0114981, IMG submission 87028) | Freshwater microbial communities from Lake Simoncouche, Canada to study carbon cycling - S_140806_MF_MetaG | ecosystem: Environmental > Aquatic > Freshwater > Lake | place: Lake...
CCAGGAGGCGGCAGGGGCCTGCGGCGCCACCGAGCCCCGCTTCTCGCTGCTGGATGCCGGGCCCCGGCCGGTGGGCGAACGCTGGGTGGGCAAGAACTGGGCCTGCAGCCGCGCCATGGAGCAAGCTTGTCGCCGACCGGCCAACTTCATTGTCGCCGGACAGCCGGGTCAGGGTTGAGCAGCTGCTGTTGCTCGATGTTGAGCGACCTTGAGCCGCCGCCACCGCGTGCCATGGGGTAAAGCAACTGCACCTGGGCGATCGGATCGAAGCCGAAGCGGGTCGGGATCCCTTCTTTGTTGAGAAGGTCCGCGACATCGTCGGCCTGTACCTGAATCCGCCCGACAAGGCGATGGTGCTCTGCGTTGACGAGAAGACGCAGATCCAAGCCCTGGACCGGACGCAGCCGCTGCTGCCCATGGGCCTGGGCTACGTGGAGGGGGTCACGCACGACTACATCCGCCATGGCACCACCACCCTGTTCGCTGCCCTGGACGTGGCCACGGGGGAGGTGCTGACCCAGTGCAGGCCTCGCCACAGGCACCAGGAGTTCCTCGGCTTCCTCCGCCAGATCGAGAAGTCCGTCCCGGAGGATCTCGACGTCCACCTGATCGTCGACAACTACTGCACCCACAAGCACGCCAAAGTCCGTGCCTGGCTGGCCCAACGGATCCACTTCCACGTCCACTACACACCCACGTACGCCTCCTGGCTCAACCAGGTGGAGCGCTGCTACCGCTTCGCGAGCCTTCGGCTACGGGATCATCACCTGCGTGCGATCCGACGAGGGAGCTTCTCCAGCGTCAAGGAGCTGATCGCCAAGATCGAGCAGTTCGTGGTGGCCTACAACACGCCCAGGCGCCGTTCAAATGGACCGCCACGGCGGATTCAATCCTCGAGAAGCTCCAGCGACTTTGCTCGCAAATTTCCGGGACAGGAGACTTGCCGGGCATTGCTCGTAGACACCGAATCCGAGCTGCTTGCCACCCATGAATCTTGACCAGCCCTTGGATCTAAAGAGAATTGACGCACAGGTTTAAGGAAGTATCCAGAGCTTCCCAAATCAAGTCTTGGCAATTGTCAATAATACAAGAAAACCCGCTGACTGATTACACCTTTAGGGTATTTCATGATTTTTCTGTTTATCTTGTCCTCAAAATCTCTCCAGGATCTGCCACTTGTGGTAACATTCTTACCTGAATTTGTAGACAATACATGTCCTGCTTTCTTGTATCGGTTAACATCTACATTTTGTGGGAATAGATTTCTTAAATCTCTTGTTCCTCCGTTTTGCCTTCCGATCGCGTGGCCAGCGTCCCATCTGACTCCACTGGTACCTGGATTATCTACTTCTATATATTTTGTTTTTAGTAAGCCGTTATCACTTCTATATGTAATTTCTGATCTAATGCGGCTCGGTGCTCTGGTATTCGGGTTGTTTACATAATGTCTGGAGGCGCTGCTTGTTCCCTGTCCGGTATCGCCACCCTTAGACAACTTCCCTGAGATCCGCTTGCTATTCCTATAGTCTTTTAACTGCAGCTCTTTACAAGTTGCATTGTGAACCAGAACTTTAGCCCTAGAAACGTAGAAAGTATGGGCAGAGTCGACCTCAAGATTGTAAACCTTCGCATTGTGCTTTTGAGGCTGCAATGAGTTAACCATGATTTTGCTGTTGCCATGCTGTACTATCTGGTCACCTGGGATTAACTCATTTGCTTTCACCCAGCCTTTATTGTACACATAAAACTCGTGATCTGTAGTTGCTTCGATCACTTCGTTGCCCACACTAATTAGAATCTGTTTCGGTGCAATTCGAGAAAACAAGCGATTGACAGTATAAAGTCCTTCTTGTCCAGTCTTTTCATTGAATGCCCACACCCTATCGTCAACGGCAACTTCCTCAATAGGTTTTTCCCCTTCCGAAGTAAGCACCTCAGTTCCGGATGCAAAGGATGAGCAGCCCCCCAATTCATCATTCTCAAGGGATTTCCCTTCATTACCAAGATCTTGCATTTCAATCTCACCGGTTGCAAGCTGACCATTGGAGCGAGCCGCTCCCGCCGATGCCGACAAGCCGCGAGCACCAGATTTTCCAGCAAAACTACCCTCTTGGATGGCAAGTCGAGCCGAACCTTCTTCAATCGTTCCTCCGAACCCAGGTGTTACCAAGCCCATTGCAGCGCCGATACCTTCCTGTGTTCCATACTGCTTCCAACTAAAGTGCTTGTTCTCTTGGGCACCATAGGTAAGTCCGCTTGTGCCTCCACCAATCAGGACAGCACTCACGGGTGTTAAAGTACCGTCGCTAGCAATGTCCACCACAACTCCTGCCGCAATTTCTAGCCCACCTATAAGTTCACCGAGTTGGCTCTTGCTTAACCCATGGCCCGTAGCATCCCGATTAGTTATCGGATCGTTCAGGGCAAAAGCGAAACGGTTTAAGACATCAATCCGTTGCAGATCACTCGCCAACTGTGTGTCCGGCGTCAAGAACCGTCCAGTCATTGGATCTTGGTAGCGAGCATCAAAGTTGTAAAGTTTAGTGGATACGTCCAGCTCCTTGCCTTGAAACTTCTGGCGGACGTTGTCTGGTCCCGTAGTCCCAGTTAAAATCATGCCGCCGTATGGCATATATGCGAAGCGAGAGACCACACTACCGTCAGCGCCGGTTGTAAGTTGCGTCGTGTCAAGGTAATCTGAGACAAAATAAAGGGTACCGGGTGTTGGATATCCGCTTCCAGGATTAGCGGGCGGTGTTCCTGAAAGAGTTGTCGTGACCGCGCCTAGAGCTCCGCCACCATCAGAAAGCAGATATTTGGTCGCCACAGATGAGTCATTCGGATAATTGGTGATGACATACTGCGGGAATGTGTAGACGCTAGTAATATTCTGATTGTCAGTTTGGATGAGTCGCTGCCCGTCCTGATCGATTACAGGAACTTTGAGCATAGTAGCACCATTCAGGGTTGCATCTTGCATCTGATTCTCTGGGTCGTAGCTGTATGTCCATTGCTCATCACTGTTCTGCTTGGTTACGGTATTGCCATTCGCGTCATACTCAAAAGAGAAAGAGGTTGTACTTCCGGAGCCGCCTGTCATAATACGGTGGGCCGAATACTTATAGGTTTGGTCGTTCTGGCCAATGAGGTTTCCAGATGCGTCGTATGAAAATGTAACTTCCCCATACAAACCGGTTGCCTGTGCTCCAGTCAACCTTTGGAGCTGGTGTGTGAAGCTCTGGCTATAATCAGTCCCCAACTTAAGGTTGTCGCTAATTCCAGTGACCTCAAAGAGATGATCCCATGCCACAGTTTGGTTCAACAGCGGCTGTTGCTGTGGCCCCTGGATCTGAGAATTTAAGATTAGCCCAGTAGGATCAAAGGTGTAGGAAGCTGTGACACCATTCCCGTAAAGGATATTTTTGGCTGAGCCTAGCGGCGTATAGTTTGAGTAGGTAGCGTAGGGAGTCCCCTGTAGCGTGGACTTGGCTAAGTTACCCATTTGATAGGTATGGCGCAGGATGGATTGGTCGGGATTGGTTAATTGGGTCAACCGAGAGAGCGGATCGAACTGAGTCTCTGTCGTGTATGTACTGAACCCTGTGAGGTTCAGCGCCTGGGTCAACTGATTGCCTTCTGTGTCATAAGTATAGCTGTAGTTGTACAAAGGAGTATTTGTAGTGATTGCAGTCTTAACAACATTAGTCAACTCACCTAGCGAGTATGTAACTGCCGGATCGTCATAGGTGAACTGAAGGAGATACTGATCAGCCAGTTTTTGCGTGAGGATTCGATCTAGCTGGTCATAGGTATAGGAAATGATCTGGCCCTTGGCATTGGTCACAGAGGCAAGGAGTCCAGTATTGGGGCTATAGCGCCAGGTCGTTGCTTGTCCAGATTCGGTGGTATTCTGATCGGGGTTGTTGAGCGTCAAGCGCCGATCTAATGAATCATAGGTGATGGTGTTCGTTACCCCCAGCGGGTTTGCGTTGGTCGGTGGATCGACGGCAGACACCATGCGACCAAGGACATCATAGCTATAGCGGCTGATCGCGCCCGAGGCATCCGCCGGCACGTTCATCTGGATTAGCTGTCGGTTGGAGTTAAAATACTGGTAATTAAAGCTTTTCTGAATTCTGTATGGATCATCCGCAGCAAGTGTAACAATTGAAGTATCTTTGTTTGTATTCGGTGCATTGGGATAGGAAATTGTGGTTACAGTCTGCTCGTTACCGCTCGTTCCTGATGGGATAGTGGATTTGGTAGTGCGACCGTAAACATCGTAGGTGAAGGCAAGCCAATTACGAGTATCTGACTCGATGGGTACACAGGAGGAATCTTCTTGGCTGGGAATGTAATAGGGAATAGTCTCTTGTGTGACACGGTCTTCGGAGTCAAATATCTGGCAAGTGACGGTGTTGCCGGTGGATGAAAGCCCTTGTGCGACGCTCTGAAATATTCGGCCCAGTCCATCGTAGTAATCCCAGAACTGGCGCATAGTCCCCGTATTCCAGTCTTGGAGTTGATTCACATTGAGATAGAGTCCCGTTGGGTTTGCTTTCACCTCTTGGGTTTGTACTGTGACTACAGAAGGGTTGTTAAATAATGCAGAAGAAGATGTAAATGTACCCAAACAACTCGGATTGGTAGTGACAGTTGCAAAATTGGGTGGCGGTGTCTGCTTGGCCATTTCTCTTCCGAAGTCGTCGAGGCAAGTGGTTGAAACCAAATTGTTGGGATCGGCAAACCCTACTAAGTCTCCAAATCGCGGATCAAAGGCATAATGTGAAACTAGCTTTACGCCGCTAGTATTTGGCGGTGAGGTCATCGAATCAACGTAGGTAGAATAAGTGGGATCGTAGGATAGCTGTGCGGTGCTACCACCCGGCTGGATGAGCTGGATAAGATTACCCAGTTTATCGTAGGAGTAACTAGTTGTAAGGTAGACGTTATTCGAGTTATCCCAGGCGGATTGGGAACTGATTTGCATTTGGGGTGTATAGTTGATCTTCACCATTCTGAGATCGGTACCCTTCGTAAACGTCGAACCCGTGCAGGCACTTGTGGATGAGACTTTAATGTTCGTTGGATAATCTAGTAGCGGTAATCCTGTGAATGGATAATAGTTCGTGCAGGTGTAAACATTGTCCGAGGTTGTAGAGTCTGTTCCAGATTTGTCTACGTAGCCAAGATTGGTAAGCAGCGTAAGTTGCCCGTACGGATCGTACTGATAGGTCTCGCTACGAGAGTAATTATACGTGCCGTAGGTATACGTATCGCGTTGGACGCTTGAGGCTTGAAGGAGATTTACAGCTGGATACGGTGAAGTATATCCTTTTTTGGTAACTACCTGCTGATAATTAGTGCTTCCACCGGAAATGATGGTCCGATTATTTGATGGGGGACATAGTGGATCGGGTGTTGACACTCCACTTGTTGTGCAAAAAAACTGAGTCGAGGCAATCGTGCCCGTGAGCGGATAGGTCTGATTGTAGGTGTCGATGCGAAGTTCGCCAGATTGTTTATTCAGGCGGCTGACAGATTGAAAGCCGAGCCAGCCGGTTCCATCTAGTCCCATGCTCGCGCCGGTGTAGGAGAGGGTATAGGTATAGCTATAGGGAGAAGCACTGGCGCTGGTGGTGTTTGAGTTGGTGTATTGCGATACCAGTTGCAGGGTTCCACCAGTTAGCGCCTGATATGGATATTGACCAGGTGACTGACGATAGCTATAACCTAATCCAAGAGTTAGCGGGTAAGTGGGTTTGGTGGATGCGGACGTATAGACATTAGCATTGGACATCGGCAGATAAATGATTGAGGTTTGATTACCCATCCCATCAGTAATCGTACTGATGCGATCAAGAGATGGCTGTTGGGTGCCGTAGGTGGAAAAATATAAACTACTGGCATTGACGTAGCCCTGAAGAACCGACATCCGGCCATTGCCGGAAAGGTCTATGGGGTAGGTGGTACTAAAGTTGTTCGCACTCAGCTGCACGCCTAGATCGGAACCCTGTCCAAACGTGCTCCCTGCATTCAAGTAAAGAGCGAGGCGAAACTGTCCATTTGTTGCTGAATAAGCCTGAACAAGATCGGTTCTGCCATCGCCATTAGCATCCATTGGCCAGACCGAAAGTGAATCAGTGAAACTCGTATTCATGGGCTGACCCATCACAAATCCACCTACACCGTTGCTGATAAAAGGGGTCAGTTGTAGGGCACCCGATTGCTGAGTTGAAAGTTGCACAAGGTCAACATTGCCATCACCGTTGATATCCACTGGTAAATATCTTGAACCGCTGGCACTTGACAAAGCAGTTGAAACGGTTGTTTCGAAATTGGAACCGTTAGAGAGATAGGAGGTTAGCTTGTAGTTTGTCCCGCCACCATTCGTCCAGATCTGAACTAGATCGACCATGCCGTCGCCATTGATGTCCATCGGTTGAAAACTGGCTCGATTGCTTCCCAGGGAGATCGAATTAGACGCAACTTTGGAGAATGTGGTGCCAGTGCTGGCAAAGCCTGTTATGGTGACGTTTTGGTTAGCTTCTGAAGTTTCAACGAAATCGGTGCGACCATCTCCGTTAAAATCCATGGCCCAAATGTTGGAGGGTGTCGCGGTAAGTCCTGTGTTAAAGGTGTTTACAGACTGGAACGTGCATCCATCGGTCTGACCCATGTAAAGGATGAGTTGTTGAGAGCTGGAGTTCTGCTGCACGACCTGTATCAGATCTAGGCGACCGTCACCATTAACGTCGCCCGCTTGGGTCATCGTGCTGGTATTTTTGAGGGAGGTTTGATTGGTACAACGATTAAGATCGCTACCTGTGGACTGATAGACCCTGACCGAGGGGGTTTGCCCTGTTCCGCCGGAGGTTATGGTGACTATATCACCACGACCATCATTATTGGTATCGGCTGGAAAAAGTTCTTGACCGAGTGTGTTTGGTATAGTCGCCGAAATTGGGACCTTGTTATATTCAAGAAGAGCAGATCCTTGCCAGGAAAAGCTTGTGGGGGTAATACAGGCGGCTGTCTGCGTGGCTGAAACACAGATTTGGACGTCTTGTATTTCACTACGCCTTGAAGCCTGACTAGAAGTGTATGCTAATCGGTAGTCGCGCACGATCTGCGTACCCAGAAAAGTCTGTATGTCTTTCAGTAAATAACTGGTGGTAATTCCACTCCCGCCTTGGTAAAGCGTTTCTACATCGGGTCGGTTTTGGTAGACGAATCGGACAGAGCGGTTGGCCGAGATATTGGCATCCTCATTGGCCGTATAATCGATTTGCGTGATGTAATATTGACCGAAGCCGCCGTCGGAGAGCGGATCAGCGGTATAAGTGAAAATTACGGAATTTCCATTGAGATCCTGCACCTGCTTCAACGCCCACACCCGTACATCAGTGCGTCCAGTGGCTTGGATGCGAGAATCGTTTGTAGTCCCGTAGGAAAAGACTGAACCATCTGAGTTGGTAACGGTGAAAGAACAGGGCCCACTACCACAGATATCATCGGATGCCTGGATCGTGCGCCAGGTTTCGATGGCTGTCTTGTAGATAGAGTTGGCCGTGCCGTTATTGCCAGAAATGTTGATTATCCGCTGACCATCCAGACAATAACGATCGGCACTGTTGTAATTGATTGAGCCATAATAACTGTCATAGACTGGAACTGCTTTGCAGCGGGTGATGGAGGAAATTCCTGTCAAATCCCAGCCCACTCCGAGCCGACCATTGCCTCGATTACTGCTATAGCTCAGGCTCAAATTGGGCTGTAGGTCTCTGATACCTGGTGGGATGTCAATAGGGATATTGTACTGGGCATCTCCGTTTTGCGTTACGGAGAAAGTTCCTGCAATCGATCCGGGCTGAGACGTTCCCTGGGAAAAGGCTGGTGGTAGCCAAAAAGAGCCAAAGAGAGGATGTATGGTAAGAACCCAGCTCAATAGTACGATTAGTGAAAACCGAAGAATACTGAGTGGCAAACGAGACATGAGGATACTATTTAAGAAAACGCTAAATGATTCGTGTCAAGTTGTCTTTGTCTGAAAAAAAATCTCTAACCCAATCATCTTAAGGGAAGCTTGAAAAATGACCTCCTCAGGAGCCGAAGATCAAGGCAGGCCAGTCAAGAGGACGAATCTCTTGAATGGGATCGGTGAGGGCGGCATTTCTCGAGGTGCCCTTATGAATCATGGTCGGCGAAAAATATAAAGTTCGACTAGTCAATTCGGTTGACCGTTAATCACAAATGTGCCCAGGTCTCCATCGTTTCCCGAAGAACCTCCCTTTGAACCCGTTGATCCCTGGGCTCCCGTCGCTCCACCACTGCCACCGTGACCTCCACCAGATCCACCAGATCCACCAGATCCGCCGGCCCCGCCAAAACCAGAATTGCCACCCTTTCCGAGAACATTAGCTGGTATTATGCCGTCTGCAACAGAACTGGGTGTGTAGTTGATTGTCACTGCCCCACCCTTGCCACCGTCGCCACCGTTGCCACCGGTACCACCCGTGCCACCGGTTCCTCCAGCTCCGCCTGAGCCACCAGCGCAATACACAGCTCCACACTTTTTGTAACTACCGCCATTGCCCCCCTGTTGTCCTGTACCACCTGCTCCACCTGTGCCACCTGTACCACCTGTACCACCTTGATTCAGAACCGACACACTACCGCTAAGTGTTCCTAAATTCAATGTTACATTGGGGGCATCTGATCCCTTTGTTATACTTTGAACAGCAATAGCGTCGGCTCCTGGATTGCCTTGAGCGCCAGGAGAACCTCCCTTGCCATAATGAGCGCAAGCTCCACCGGCTGAATCACATTGAGCGCTGCTGCCGTTTGGTGCTTGAGACGGACTATAAGATGCACCTGCAGCCCCATCATTACCATTTTGTCCATTCGTACCCAGGATCTCGATATCATATTGAGTTGTGGAGGTTCCTCCTGACAACTTGGTGAATGTAGTTGATGTGAAGATGCAGGGAACCGTGATTTTAATGTAACCCCCGTTTTGTAGGGTCACAGTATTGAAGGCGGTGGCAACACTTGTGGAATTGATTTGATAAGGACTTCCATTGGCTTCTCCTTGAGCAACGCTGCCGTCAACCACAAGATCAGGAAGTTGAGTCATTAGTCATTTTGTTTAACTCGCTCAGCATTAGCATTGTTTTGCTTCTCTTGCGGGGGGGGTGTCACAAAAATTATTGGTGTTTACGTGCGGCTTCCTGGATAAGGCAAAACCTATGCGTCGCGGCTTGCCTCCCTTTGATTTCAGCTGTGGCAATGGGTGGGCCGATCTTTGGCCCTGTTCGGAGCACTACCACCAAACCGAACATAGACTATGACCCTCACTCATAGTGGCGCCTCCGAGCTGAGCCAGCTCATGGAAGGCTGAGGCAGCTAATCGATTCTCCACAGCCGCAACATGGGTGGCAGTGAGTTGATGGCGATTCTTCTGCACTCAATGCCACGTTTGAGGGATTAAGGGGCAAGGTGCGCAAGCTGGTGCCACGCTTTTGCAGCCAATGTCGCCAATCCACCACACCGGCCGCTACGAGGTACAAAGCTTGCTGAAGCGCAGGGTGGATCGAAAGTTGTCGATCGAATGCGGGATGCCACGATCACACTGTGGTCGTTGGGGAACGTGCAGCCATTGACGCCACCCAATGCCCCATCACCACAGGGAACACCCTGCCCGCCCTCCAAGTGCCCTTTCAAGAAGCCGACCTTCCCCTGGCCACAACAACCCAGCAGCGCCTGCTCGAGCTGGGCCCCTCAGGTGAGGAGGATGCCGAGGATCTCAGGCAAAATCTCTCCGCTCTTGCCGCTCGCAACGGCCTTCTCTGGCTGGGCGGTGATGAGGGCCGCAGCCTCTACCGGCTGCAACGCCTTGGCGAACACCGCTATGGCGACCTCCGCCAAGTGAAGCTCACTGACTTCGGCTTGGCCGGCGGCAAGGACGACGGCGAATCAGATATCGAGGGCCTGGCGCTCGACGGAGATCGGCTCTGGCTGGTGGGTTCCCACAGCCTCAGACGCCGCAAGCACGACGACAACAAGGGAGAACTCTTGAGCCTGCTTGAACAGGACAAGCAAAGCCGCAACGCCCACGTGCTGGGCTGCCTGCGGCTAAACGGTGAGGGGCTGCCAGTGGCCGGGCAGCGGTTGGCCTTCGATGCAGCGGCTGGCCGCGATGCCCTCAGCCAGTTCCTAGCGACCGACCCGCTGATCGCCCCCTTTCTGAAGATCCCCAGCAAGGAGAACGGCCTCGACATCGAGGGCATCGCCGCCCGCGCTGAGCGGCTGCTGGTGGGACTGCGAGGACCGGTGTTGCGGGGCATCGCCCTGGTGCTCGATCTGCACCTGGAAGGCATCGAGCCGAACGGCAGCTCCACCCTCACCCTGGCCGCCCAGCGCTGCCGCTACCTGCAGCTCAATGGTCTGGCGGTGCGTGATCTGGCCGTTGTTCCCGGCAGTGACGATGTGCTTGTGCTGGCCGGTCCAACGATGACCCTGGCGGGCCCCTGTTACCTCTACCGCTGGCGCAACGCCCTCCGCCCCCAGGAACCAAGGAGCGGCGCGGGGATCACAGTGGAGGAGCCAGAGCCGCTGCTGTGGATCCGTGATGGCCGCCCCGGCCGACCGGGTAAGGGCAGCGACAAGCCGGAAGGCCTGGAGGTCCAGCGCAAGGGGGGGCGCGTACTGGCCTGGGTGGCCTATGACGACCCCACCGAGGCCCGTCGGCAGGGGGGCCAGGGCGTTCGAACCCGGCTGGATGGGTTTGTGGTGCCGGATTGATTGCCGCAGTGGAGCCGGGCCACGATGGGCACCACAACCCTGAGGGCTAAGGAATGGATCCGGCCAAGACCCTCGCCTGGGCCCTGCTGTCGCTGGCCGCCGCCGCGGGCAATCCACACGATCGTGAGGACGCTCGACACCAACTTCGTCGTCTGGCTGCTGATCGGCGATAACCGCCAGCAAACACCCATCGCTGAGCGGGCTTTTCTGGAGTGGTCGTCGATGACATCGACGCGGTGATCGATGCCCAGGAGCACTTCCGCCAAGGGGGCGATCTGGCCGATCAGCTCATCCTGGCCCGCGCCTGTGCCCTGCCGGTGTTGAGCTTTGGTCAGCGATTCTCCCGCTGTGAGCGTGTGGAGCTGCTTGTGGCTGAGATCCCGGATTAGACGCTTTTGCACCAACAGAAAAAATGCTGCGACCAAAAAACTGCCCCCATGGGCCGACTCAGCCGACCACGATCGCTTCGCCGTCACGGAAGCTGTAAAGATCAGGCTCCTGGGCGAGGTCGTCAAATGCCTGACCCGCCAGGGCCATTTCGACCAGCTCTTGGCTACTGAGCTCGCCGGAATCCTGTCCAAGCTGCTCAAGCAGACAGCGGATGACCTCCAGGAGATTCTTGGTGAGCTGTGGATAGGTCATGGTTCGAGGTTATCGCCGCTGGGCTGGCCTGCAGCACCAGGTTGGCCTCATAGCCGTCAGTCTTCTGCAAAGCAGTTATAGACGCTGGCGATGATCTCATTAGGGCTGGATCAGTTTCCGAGGCCCACCTCAGGCCCACGTCAACCTTTCAAACACAAAACCCTCACGCCAATCCCAGGCACCGACCCAGGTGGCGATCCAATGACATCAACACTCCACTGAGCTGTTTCAAATGGAGACTTGTGCTACCTTGCGGCTGCCGTCGCCGCTAAGGCCGCCATGCCCCAAGGCCCAGCACCGAGCGAAATCCCAAACAGAAGCATCCAGTGGCTGCTGACTGAGCCACCAGCATGGGCAGCTGCGGTGAAACTCCCAAGCTGATGGCCTACCCGAGCAAGACCTGGGCTGCGAAGGCGTGCTTAGAGCAGCCAACACAACATTCCAAACACCAACACTGAGTTAATGAACCCAAAGCGCAACCTCAGCCTGGCTCTGATCTTTGCTGTGCTGGCCGCCACACCTGCCGCCCTGGCCTGCGGCGGCGGCGGCTCAGGCAGCTATCGCAAACCTCCCCGGCCTGGTCTCCATAAACACAGCCCTGCGGCGCCAGCCTCCGAGAAAGGATCCACGGCACCCAAAGTCGCTCCCCAGTAGGAGCATTTCGATAACCGTGGACAACAATCTCAACGGACGAGCCGCAGATCAGAAGCGGAAGCTCGTCTTCACCAGGCCGCCGAACTGGCTGAAGCTTCCACCTGCGGGTGTCACCTGGCCGAGGGGGCGACTGAGATAGATCAGAGCAGGGGTGATCGAGATGTTGTCGGTCACCTGGAACTTGTACCACCACTCCCACACATAGTTGCCATCATTTGGACTGGCGCCTCCGCTTAATGAAGTGGCGAATACAGGCTGGGCAACGGCAAAACCAAAGTCATTGCCCTTGCTAAACACATCAGTCCATTGCAAGCCAATCATCCAAGACTGGCTGGTATTGAGGCTGCCCAGGGGCTGAGGCGTGCTGTAGATGGTGGTGTTGATTCCCCATCCCAGGCTCAGGGAAGGTAGCCAACCACTGCGGAGTGGTTGCCAGAAGCCACTCAATCCCCATGCATTAGTTTTTGCATCCTTATTGTGATCAATGGCGCTGTGAACGAAGGGTGTCGTCCCAGGGACGAATTGCGTTTCAGGCTGCACATATGTCCAGATTGCGGCCAGCCCCCACTGCTCCTGTCAAGCGACATCCGCTTTTGGTCCTCTGGCGACACGAAAACTGGTCCACCTGATGGGGTGCTGACGGGGCCTTTTTGGGGCCCCTTGGATCTGTGTTTCATCGGTGGGTGTCGTTTTGGTGTCGTTGTTGGGGGCGGCAACTTGTGCCGCTTTACCGGGGGTCTCCCTCAGGCCTCCTCATCGGGCGGCGTTGGCCGCAGGCCAGCGCTGTCCGATGAGGAGGAACCGCCCGCCTGCGGGCGGATCAGGCCGCTGCGCCGCTTCTGGCGCAGCCGGTAGCTGTCGCCCCGAATCGTCAGCACATGGCTGTGGTGCAGCAGCCGATCGAGGATCGCGGTGGCGACCACTTGATCGCCAAACACCTCCCCCCATTCCATGACG
>Ga0114981_10002063_pt1 | contig 13055 bp, 14 predicted proteins | sample S_140806_MF_Meta_FD_87028 | JGI IMG/M metagenome (GOLD analysis project Ga0114981, IMG submission 87028) | Freshwater microbial communities from Lake Simoncouche, Canada to study carbon cycling - S_140806_MF_MetaG | ecosystem: Environmental > Aquatic > Freshwater > Lake | place: Lake...
CCTAATATTGTAATTGGCATATACATTGGTAAGTTTAGACACTTCGGCTTGACTATTAGCGATATCCGATTGAATGCTAGCTTGTTCGCCTTCCGCTTTCATTAACTTCTCGGTATATTCTTGAACGATTTGACTTAATTCAATTTTAGCATTTAGTAAATCGGTTTTGCTATTGGTAAATTTAATTTCAGCGCTCGTTTTCTTAGCAATAGCAGTTTGATAAGATTGATTGCGTTGCTCTAATTGCACAAGGGAAGAAACGCCACTATCACGCATAATTTGTTGACGTTTATATTGTGCCTCTGCTATTTTCATATCATTGGCACTGGCAATCAATTCTACGCTATCGCTTTTTATTTTTAAGGTTAATTGCGTTATTTTATTCTCTATCTGTTTTATTTTTAAAGATTGCGCATTGGTTAAGGCTTCAATTTGTTGAGCATTAGCGCTTACTTTTTTACCATAATACATAATCGATTTCTCTTTAGCTAGCAACTGTTCTGCTGTTCGATCTATCAGTTGAGAGTCTAAGTAAGCATCTTTAATTTCGCCTAATTGCAATAGGGTGTCTCCTTTTTTTACATTGTCTCCTTCTTTTACATGCCATTTAATAATTTTACCTCCTATTATGGTATAGATCGATTGAGGTCTGTTTTCTAAACGCAAGGTGGTAACGGTACCTCTCACCCGAATATTTTGTGTCCAAGGAAGCAATAAAAATATGAGCATGCTAGCGAGCAGTATGTATCCTGTTCGCTTATTAAATCGTTTGGATGCTAAGGGATAAATATTTTTCTCTGCGTTCATTTTAGTGCTTTTTTTCTAATTGTCCGTTACTTAATAGATAGTGTTGAAAAGCAGCATGCTTCGTAATCAGTTCGTCTGAGCTACTAATAATACATGTTGTATTGCTTAAGTTAGTGATATAGTTTAGTAGGCGTTCTGCATATTTAGGCTCTAATCCATTGGTAGGGTCTTGCATAAATAAAAGACGATCGGCACTGTACAACGAACGAACCAAAACTACTTTTCGAATCAATTTATAAGACCAAGATTCATTTGCTTCAATGCTTTGGCGCAAACCATCTGGATGTGTATTGACCCATGCAGACAAATCAAAGAGCTCTAGTAATTGATCCAACTTTTCACGGTTCACAACATCTTGTGAGAAGCAAAGATTTTCGATAAGGCTACCGGTAAATAGGGCGTCATCTAAAGTGGAAAAAGAAATCAATGAGCGTAAATTATTTAATTGGTATTGCTGAATGTTCTTTCCGTTTATAGTGTACATTCCCTTTTGAACAGGAAGCAAACTAGCTATTAATTTAAGCAAGGTGAATTTTCCAGCTTCTCTAGTCCCTGCAATGCATACTTTTTGACGGAATGGAATTTCTAAGTTACTTTGGATTAATAGTTGTTTTTCGCCATAGGAGAAGCTTACCTCCTTGAGTGCTAAATCTATTGATTCCTGTGCTCCTATAACTAAGCTGCCCGTATTTTTTTCAGTTTCTTTATCGGTAATAATATTAATTTTGTCAATTGCCGTAAGGGCGTCATATACTTGATCTAGATTAGTAACAATTTTCTCTACCGCATTGATGATGGTGAGAATTACAATTTCTGTAGCAATAAATTGACCTATGTTTATTTGTTGATTGATTACTAATACTACTCCTGCTAGTAGCATCGCAATGGTGGTAAATAATTTAAAATAAATAAGGCTCCAATATTGAATCTGCAGTACATTGAAATGTTGCGTTCTGCTTTTTAAATAATTACTTACCAGTTCATCTGTTTTTTGAAGTGGTAAGGTGTTATTTTCTCTAAATTTAAAGGTGATAAAGTTTTTAGCTAGTAATTCTAAATGCGCTACAAATTTGTATTTATAAGTGCTTTCTTCCTTTGAGTACAACAGTCCATTTTTCCCTGTAAATTTTAAGATGAGTATTACTATGCATAATAGTAAAGCTCCAAATAAGATGAAAATAGGGTGGTAGAAAGAAATTAATATTAATCCAAACAGTATTTGAATACTCGCAATGGGAATATCTAATAATAATTTTGATAAGCTTTTTTGTAAGGATTGCACATCAAAAAAACGATTGACTAATTCAGGTAATCCTTTATAAGCTAATTGGTCGATTTTAAGATTGGGAATTTTTTCGGTATAATCAATTGCATACCGATAAAATAATTTCTGTTGAATGCGCTCGATGATTTTTAATTTACTTACTTGTAAATAACCATCTGCCCATACACTAGCAATTACTAACACTATTAAAAGTACGAGCGATGTAGAGTACGATCCGCTCATTAAGAATCCAATGATGGATTGAATCCCTAAGGGCATTATCAATTGTACTAAACCTCCAATAATAGCCATTAAATAAATGCTGCTTATTTCTTCTTTGTCGTTTTTAAGAATGCTGCTTATACTCTTATATAAATTGTTGGATGGTTTTTTCATACCTTGTTTATTTGTTTTTATCTAGCATATTAAAAATTAAATTTTTTATAAACGTTTGCAAGCCTTTAGCGCCAGTATTGCTCTTGCAATCTGTTAAAGAAGGTAAGTGTTGCATAAAATAACACTGATGTAATATGCTTTCTACGCAAGTGCTGGCCAAGGAGTGGGCAAATGAAAATTTGGGAGTATATTTCAAAAAAGAGGCTGCTAGTATGTTGCAAAAATCTTTGTAGGGTTTAAATAATTTCAATTGATTGTCTTCATCAATCGAGGTGGTTAAATACGATTTGTTACTTTCATTGATAATAATGCCGAATAGTTTTTCTATAGACAACATGGGATGTTGTGGCATAAATTTAGTGGGATGTATTATTAGTTCAATACCCGTATTGATCGCTTGTTCTGCTTGCAGCATATTATTGGTCAAATAGGTATATTCTATAGTCATTGCCGACCAATACCAATTGGTTAAATACTGTAATAAGCGCTGCTTATTTTCAAAATATCTATAAATGGTAGCTTCGGTTGTTGGTATGGTAGTGCTTAATTTTTTGAAGGTGAATTCTTCAAAGCCAATTTCATAGATTAGCTCAACCGATTTTTGGAGCATGGCTTTACCTAATTCTGACTGCATCGGGTCTTTTAGATACAAATGTTCATTGAGCTGTATTTGAATATTCTGAATCATGCACTATTTTTTAGCAAAACTACAATTAATAGTTTTACTTTTGCTAATAATACAATAACTATTATTTATAATAGTATTACTATTAACAATCTGTTAGGTTTTGCTTGGACTAGGGTTGGATGCAAGGGTATTATTTGCTATTATTGTAGGATATGCAAGATCTCTTTCACATTGGACTTGGAAGCCTTTTAGCCCTTGGATTTTTTTCTTTAGTGGCAGGTTTTATAGATGCGGTTGTAGGCGGTGGTGGATTAATACAATTGCCGGCTTTATTGCTTCAACTCCCAACAACCTCATTGCCCACCATTTTGGGGACTAATAAAATTGCGGCATTGAGTGGTACTAGTGTAGCGGCTATGCAATATGCCCGTCGGATTCGCTTTAATTTCCCATTACTTATTGTTATTTCCTTCTTTGCTTTTATAAGTTCCCATCTAGGTGCTCAACTGGCTAGTAGGATTGATCCTGCTACTTTCCGTCCATTGATTTTACTGATCCTAATCCTCATCGCAATCTATACCTATTTTAAGAAAGATTTAGGTACGCAAAGTGGCAAAGCAGTGCGTTTGTCTAAACAATATTTATACGGTTTGCTCATGGCTTTGCTCATAGGTTTCTACGATGGATTTATGGGTCCGGGTACCGGTAGTTTTTTGGTATTAGCATTTGTAGTGTTTTTGGGATTTGAATTTGTGCAAGCATCGGCTTATGCCAAATTTGTAAACTGCATGACCAATTTTTCTGCTGTTATGGTATTTGTAAAACAAGGAAATTATTTATTAAGTATAGCTGTGTTGATGGCTGTTTGTAATATTCTAGGTAATATCGTGGGTAGTATGCTTGCGCTTAAAAAGGGGAATGCCTTTGTTCGCCTATTTTTTCTAATTGTAGTATGCGCTATGATCTTGCGTTATAGCTACACAATTTTTTTTAGTTAGGCCGCGCTTATCCGCACTATTTTTTTTACCTTACTTAAAATATTAAATGGTGCAGTTATTCCAATCTAATTTTTCTATTCGTGTTATGAGTCTATTGGCACTTGTCATAGTCGTTTGTTTTTTAGCGTTCAGATCCTTTGCGCCCAATGAAGCTTTAGTTTCGGTGCAGCCTGATGGGGCTTTGCAATATCAATGGTATGTACCTAAAATGCCTAATCAGATGGATTTTGCCGGCGAGCCATTGCCGCTGCAGCAGTTTGAGGTTAAAGAACGCATGCAAAGAGAATTCATCTCTAATTATTATTTGCATGGTAGCATGCTAAATATTTTACGTTTATGCACCCGTTATTTTCCTATTATTGAAAGTAGGTTGCAGCTAAATGGCATTCCCGATGATTTTAAATATTTATGTGTTGCGGAAAGTGCCTTGCAACAACCCACTTCTCCTGCTGGGGCAGTTGGCTTTTGGCAGTTTATGAAAGCAACGGCGCAGCAATATGGTTTGGAGGTCAATGATCAAATAGATGAGCGTTATCATCTTATAAAAGCAACCGATGCGGCTTGTGCTTTTTTTAAAGCAGCTTATGCAAAATTTGGTTCCTGGACGGCAGCGGCAGCGGCATACAATTGCGGTGCATTGGGCTATCAAAATCAAGTGACTATTCAAGGCACGCAAGATTACTATAATCTTTTACTGCCCGAAGAAACAAACCGCTATGTATTTCGTATTGCAGCTTTCAAATATTTAATCAAGTATCATAAGCAGTATGGTTTTATGCTAAACGAACAAGATTACCTAAAACCATTAGCCTTACAATCGCTTAAGATAGAAACCAGCATTGAAGATTGGGCGGCCTTTGCTAAAGAAAGAGGCTTAACGTATAAATTGCTAAAATTGTACAACCCTTGGTTGCGAGCAAAAAATTTGGTAGTAGAGGAAGGGAAATTGTATACCATAGATTTGCCTATTAAATAATTTTCATGAAAGCGGCTATTCAATTACAAAAGCAATTAAGTATTTTATCGGTCATCTTATTTTTGTTTAAAATAGGAGCGTATTACGCTACGCATTCGGTGGCGGTGTTAACCGATGCCTTGGAGTCTACGGTGAATGTAATTGCGGGTTTTATGGGTTTGTATAGTTTATACTTGTCTTCCAAACCACGCGATGTTAATCACCCCTATGGGCATGGCAAAGCCGAATTTGTTTCTTCAGCAATAGAAGGTGCCTTGATTTTTATTGCGGGAATAATGATCATCAATGAATCGGTACATCAATTATTAGACCAACCTAAATTGAAGAGTTTAAATTTAGGAATGCTGCTCATTGGCATTACAGGATTCGTCAATTTTTTATTTGGCACTTATATTGCTCGCAAAGGGAAGGGCTTAAAATCTTTAGTGCTTCAAAGTGGGGGCAAGCATTTGCGTGTAGATGCCTATTCTACGTTTGCCATTTTAGTAGGGTTGGGATTGGTAAAAATTACAAACTGGCTTTGGCTAGATAGTGTAGTAGCCTTAGTGTTTGCATTCGTTATTATATTTACGGGATATAAAGTAATACGTAAATCGCTTGCTGGTATTATGGACGAAGCAGATACACAATTGCTGCAAGAAATGGTACAATATTTGCAAGATCATAGAAAAGATAACTGGATTGACTTGCACAATTTAAGAGTGATCCAATACGGATCTAAATTGCATGTAGATACGCATATGACCTTACCTTGGTTTTATGATATTGCACAAGCCGAGCAGGAAATACATAGCTTAGAAGCGCTCATTGATAATCACTTTAATAGCAAGATAGAATTGTTTGTGCATATAGATGCCTGCAAACCGTATTCCTGTAAATTATGTGCTATGCCTTCTTGCGATAAGCGAATGCAAACTTTTGTAGCCTTACAGCCATGGACGATGCGCAATGTTTGGGAAAATGCAAAGCATGGGAAGGAACCTATGCCGGTGTAAAGCCTTCATCTTCGATAAGCTGCTTGCTATCGGCTGCTTGTGTAGCTAACTGATCGCATCGATTATTCATTATATTAGATGCATGCCCTTTGACCCATACAAATTTTATTTGATGCTGCACATGGAGGGCATAATAACGACGCCATAAGTCCTCGTTTTTCTTTCCTTTAAAATTTGTTTTCAACCAATTGAATAGCCATTTTTTCTCAACGGTATTCACCACATAAGAAGAATCGCTGTATATAGTAATTTGCTGTCCCGGTTTTTTTATTTCACTCAATGCTGCAATAACAGCCATTAATTCCATGCGATTATTAGTGGTATGTTTAAAACCTTGCGCTAGTTCTTTTTGTTGCTCGCCCCAAATTAAAATAGCACCATAACCTCCGGGTCCGGGGTTGCCTCTTGCGGCACCATCTGTATAAATTAATAATTCTTGTGGCATCTTGTTTTAGGGATCTGTATCTTTGCGACTCAAATATAACCACTTGAAGGAGAAAATAAAAATTGGAGCAGTGAGTTATCTCAATACCAAACCCTTATTATATGGTTTAGAACGGAGCTCCATTAAAGAGGATATCATACTCAGTACGGCTTATCCGGCGCAATTGGCAGCCGCATTAAAAGACCAATCAATAGATCTAGCCTTGTTACCAGTAGCGGCCATTCCATCTATACCCAATGCGCACATTGTGGGTAGTTATGGTATTGCTGCCGATGGAGATGTAGCTTCTGTAGCCTTGTTTAGTCAAGTGCCCTTGGAAGCAATTACCCATATTTATTTAGATTATCAATCGCGTAGCTCCGTAAGATTAACACAAGAATTAGTAAACCATTTTTGGAAATTAAAGGTAGCTCTATTACCTGCCCAGGAAGACTATATCGCATCAATACAAGGTACGAAAGCGGGTGTTATTATTGGCGATAGAGCTTTGCAGCAATTGCCCAATTTTCCGTATGTGTATGATTTGGCAAGTGCATGGAAAGCTTGGACCGGCTTACCTTTCGTATTTGCAGCCTGGGTGAGCAACAAAGCGTTGCCCGCTGAGTTTATAAGCGCTTTTGATGCAGCCAATGCTATGGGATTGCAGCATTTAGAGGCAATTGTTGCAGCGCACCCATTCCCAGCGTATGATTTATTGCATTATTATCAAAAGAATATTCATTACGAATTAGATGAGAATAAACGAAAAGGTTTAGATTTGTTTTTGAAAATGATAAGCGCCAATCATGGATAAGCAACAAAAAATAACTTGGGTAGAATGCCCGAGAGATGCCATGCAAGGATGGCCCCATCCGATAGCAACTGTTACTAAAGTTGCCTATTTACAGCAGTTGCTGCAAGTAGGTTTTGATATTTTAGATTGTGGATCTTTTGTGTCGCCTAAAGCTATTCCGCAAATGGCTGATACCAAAGCAGTGCTGGCGCAACTTAATACTACAAATAGAGCTACAAAATTATTAACGATTGTAGCCAATCTACGAGGAGCAGAAGAGGCTGTTGCCTTTTCCCAAATTAGTTATGTAGGTTTCCCCTTATCCGTTTCAGAAACCTTTCAGTTGCGCAATACCAATAAAACAATTGCGGAAGCATTGGAAGAAATAAAAGCAATTCAATCGCTTTGTACAATCCATGGAAAAGAATTGGTGGTGTATTTATCAATGGGTTTTGGTAACCCCTATGGTGATCCATACGATACCGACTATATCTTACAAATCGTGCAACAATTGGTAGCCATGGGCATTCGCACTATCTCCTTGGCGGATACCGTTGGGGTAGCAGCGCCTACAACCATTGCCTATTTATTTGATGCACTGATACCTGCTTTTAAAGAAGTACGCTTTGGGGCACATTTTCATAGCACATGGGAAACAGCTACAGAAAAAATAGAAACGGCTTTAGCACATGGCTGTACCTATTTTGATTCGGCTATGAAAGGTATCGGCGGTTGCCCTATGGCGAAGGATGATTTAGTAGGGAATATAGCTAGTGAGCAATTGCTTGCGTATTTGCAAAAAAATAATTTGCCAGTACACATAAATGAAACTGCTTTTCAAGAAGCCTTACAACAAGCACAACAATTATTTGTTTAATTAAATAACAACTGCTGAAGGGTGCGACGCAACGGATGCTGATAGCAGCACGAAGCAGGCAAAATAAAACCAATGTCGATACATAAAGAAATTAAAAAAGTAACTACCCATACCTTGTTAAATATGAAACAAGCGGGGGAGAAAATCAGTATGCTAACTGCGTATGATTTTTCGATGGCGAGTATATTAGATGAAGCCGGCATTGATGTTTTATTAGTGGGCGATTCGGCGAGTAATGTAATGGCTGGTCATGAAACGACCTTGCCTATTACGCTCGATCAAATGATCTATCATGCTCAAAGTGTGGTGCGGGCTGTCAATAGAGCTTTAGTAGTGGTCGACTTACCTTTTGGAACCTATCAAGGTAATAGTAAAGAAGCTTTGAATAGTGCCATACGTGTGATGAAAGAAACGGGGGCGCATGCTATTAAATTGGAAGGCGGAGCCGAAGTAGAGGAGTCTATAAAACGTATCGTGGGTGCGGGTGTGCCAGTTATGGGTCATTTAGGATTGACACCACAATCGATTTATAAATTTGGTACCTATGCTGTGCGTGCAAAAGAAGAAGCAGAAGCTACGCTATTACTAGAGCATGCTAAGGTATTAGAAGCAGCAGGATGCTTTGCTATCGTATTAGAAAAAATACCGGCAAGCTTGGGTGCTTTGGTAGCACAGCAAGTGCGTATTCCAATCATTGGTATCGGTGCTGGGGCTGGGGTAGATGGACAGGTTTTGGTGATGCACGATGTATTAGGTATTACAAAAGATTTTTCGCCTCGTTTTTTACGTCGCTATTTAGATTTGCATAGTGCTATTTTAAATGCTACGAAGCAATACATCCAAGATGTAAAGCAATTAGATTTCCCCAATAACGAAGAACAATATTAAATAATACAAAAACGTGGAAGCACTTATTGAAGCAACGAATTGGCAAAAATTAAATCAAGAAACGGCAGCGCATCATGCGCAGCTCATTGCGGTTTCTAAGACAAAATCCAATGCCGCAATCCAAGCTTTATATAATTTAGGGCAGCGCGATTTTGGAGAAAATTATGTACAAGAATTTGTAAGTAAACAAGCCAGCTTGCCTAAAGATATTTGCTGGCATTTTATTGGCCATTTGCAACGCAATAAAGTAAAGCAAATTGTAGGTATTGCTACTGTTATTCATGGGGTAGATAGTGAGCGCTTATTGCAAGAAATTAATAAAGAAGCAGCAAAGAAAAATTGCGTTCAAGCAGTATTACTTCAATATTTTATAGCCCAAGAGGAAACAAAATTTGGATTGGATGCTGCAGAAATTGAGGCAATCATCGCACAGAAAGAGCAGTATGCTCATGTGCAATTCTTAGGGTTGATGGGCATGGCTACCCATACTACGGACGAGCATCAGTTAAAAAAAGAGTTTGAACAAGTAATACAACTTAAACAACATTTGAAAGCCCTTTATTTCAAAGAAGATGCAGCTTTTTCGATGGCCTCCATAGGTATGAGCGGCGATTATACGATTGCCTTAGCAGTTGGCGCTACGCACATTAGGATAGGTAGTATGCTTTTTGGAGCCAGAACGTATCCTAGTTAAACAAGATGATATAGTTCATCAAAAAGTATTCAAATTTAGCACTACATTTGTGCATTGATTTTATAATTTTATATAGCCAATACACATGGTCTCCTCCAACGATACAACAATAAAAAATAGTAAAATAAAAGATTACGGTCAGCTACTAAAACCCAATTTGAGTTTCTTAGTGGTGTTTTCCTCCGTAATAGCCTATTTATTGGTGCCTGGTATTCATTTCGAATTTAGCAAAGTAGTATTATTATTTGCAGGGGGCATGCTAGTTACCGGTGCGGCCAACACTATCAATCAGATTTTAGAAAAAGATAGCGACCGTTTAATGAAACGCACGATGCTAAGACCTTTGCCAGATGCTCGCATGCAGCAGGCCGAAGCCTGGTTATTTGCTATATTAACGGCAGTTGCAGGAGCTACCTTATTAGCTATTAATTTTAATGTATTAACGGGCGTTTTAAGTATCGTTTCCTTATTACTATATGCTTTTGCGTATACCCCTTTGAAAAAAGTGAGTCCAATAGCGGTATTGGTGGGCGCTATACCCGGTGCTATGCCGCCATTATTGGGTTGGGTAGCCGGCACCAACCGTATCGGATTGGAAGGTGCAGGTGCTGGCGGATGGATTTTATTTGCTGTGCAATTTTTTTGGCAGTTTCCCCATTTTTGGGCTATTGCATGGGTAGCATATGACGACTATGCCAAAGCGGGCATAAAACTATTGCCATCAAGTGCTGGTAAAACCAATTTTACTGGCTTACAATGTATGTTGTATTCATTGGTTTTGATTCCTATAAGCATGTTGCCGCGCATACATATGACGGGCGTAATAGGCATGTCTGTTGCTATTCTTATGGGCGTAATTTATTTTTATACCTCTTATTTATTTTATCAAAAGAATGATGAAAAGTCGGCAAGAAGAGTGATGTTTGCCTCCTTCTTTTACTTGCCTATCGTATTTATTGCTTATTTACTAGATAAAACTATACTTATATAATGGAAAATACAATGACACCAAACAAGAAAATCCATCCGCATAAATTTGCTATGTGGGTGGCTATTGGCAGCATCTCCATGATGTTTGCCGGATTGACCTCTGCCTATATCGTGCGCCATGCGCAAGGCAATTGGGTTTATTATGCCTTACCATCTTTATTTACCTATTCTACTTTTTGTATAGTAGCGAGTAGCCTTACCATGATTTTGGCGCTGCGTTCCTTTAAAAAGGGCATGGTGGCACGTTCTCAAAATATGATTTTAGTCACTTTGTTATTAGGAATTGCTTTCGGCATTTTGCAATACATGGGCTTCAAAGCCTTATATGCACAAGATATTAGAGTAGATGGCAATCCGAGTGAAAGCTTCTTATTTATCATTGCGGGCTTACATCTCTTGCATATTTTGGGAGGAATTGTAGCTTTGTTTATTGTTTTTATTAGAAATAAAATAAAAGGCTTAAACAATAAAAATGCTACTGGCCTAGAAGTTATAGCGAGCTATTGGCACTTCGTAGATTTATTGTGGATATATTTATTTTCCTTTTTTCTTTTAAATCAATAAAATAAATACGAAATTCGCACACAAAATATAAACACAAACAGAAACACACTACTTATGTCGCAAGCAACAGCTACAACTCAAGATGTAAAATCATGGAATGGTGGTCATTCACCTTTTAATGTAAGTTATGGTAAAATGATGATGTGGTTTTTCCTATTATCAGATGCCTTTACATTCGGAGCCTTCCTTATTTCTTATGGTACTACACGTTTTTTTAGTGCAGTATGGCCAGATCCAAACAAAGTATTCCACTCGTTCCCGTTTTTAGGCGAAGCAAATGCACCTTTGTTATTTGTGAGTTTAATGACTTTTATATTGATTTTAAGTTCCGTTACCATGGTATTAGCGGTACATGCTGGCCATTATAACGACCGTAAAGGCGTTATCAAATGGATGCTTTGGACTATTATTGGTGGTATCGCTTTCTTGGCTTGTCAGGCTTGGGAGTGGACGCACTTAAATCATCAAGGTGCTTGGTGGGGTTCTTTTACCGATCCAGCTACAGCTTTAAGTTCTTTTGAGCATTTTTTCACTGCCGATAAAGCCGTAATTGCTCAGCATGGTTTACAGGCTACGCACGATTTTTATAATTATTTCTTTACCATTACAGGTTTCCATGGTTTCCACGTATTTAGTGGAGTGATCTTTAATGTAATGATTTTATTGAATACTGTTAACGGTAAATACGAACTAAGAGGCCATTATGAAATGGTAGAAAAAGTAGGTTTGTACTGGCACTTTGTAGATTTAGTTTGGGTATTTGTATTTACTTGTTTCTACTTATTATAATTTTTCAACTTTTTTATAAATTTAATTTTTATGAGCGCACATCATCATAACGACAACGATACACAAGTTTTATACGAAGGAGATCAATCTAAATTATATTCTGGATTGATGAACCACCACACCGATATTCAATCTGCAGATAGTAAAAAACAAGTAAGCAAAATTTGGAAAGTAACAGGTATTTTAGCCATTGTAACAATTATTGAAGTTGCATTAGGTTTGTATGGTACCGGAGCTGGTATGCCAAAAGGCTTAGTAAATGTATTCTTTTTATTGTTGACCATTTACAAAGCAGCTTACATCGTTCGTGTATTTATGCACTTAGGTGACGAAAAGAAAAGTTTCCTAATCACGGTATTGATTCCATTAACGCTATTTATTTGGTTTATCATTGCCTTCTTGTACGATGGAGGATTTTGGTTAGAAATGAATACCAAATTCTAAGCAATAAGTAGCTAAACAAAACAATTATTCGATTGTTATCATCTTATGAAATCAAATCGATCAAAAAAATACATATTAGGATTTGCGGTAGCTTTTTTGCTGCCGCTTTCTTTTTATTTGATTGCCATCTTAAAAGGGAAGGATAAATTATCCTTACCCATGCACTATCGATTGATAGCCTTAGATACCGTTATTAGAGACGGACATCGCTTTCAAGATTCTATTTTTTATCAAGTGCCTGATATTACCCTTACCAATCAGTTAGGCAAAGTAGTACAGCTCAATAAGGACTTAAAAAACAAAGTGCTGGTTATTCAATTTCTTTTTACCAATTGTAGCAGTGTTTGTCCGGCTATAACCAAAAATATGGGTGTTTTACAAAAGGCCTTTAAAAAGAATGACACACTTGTGCAATTAATAAGCATAACTGTTGATCCGGCTAGAGATTCTGTTGCTGCTATGCGTGCCTATGCAGAGCGCTTTCATGTAAACCACGATCGTTGGTGGATGCTCACAGGCGACAAGCAA
>Ga0114981_10002065_pt1 | contig 13048 bp, 10 predicted proteins | sample S_140806_MF_Meta_FD_87028 | JGI IMG/M metagenome (GOLD analysis project Ga0114981, IMG submission 87028) | Freshwater microbial communities from Lake Simoncouche, Canada to study carbon cycling - S_140806_MF_MetaG | ecosystem: Environmental > Aquatic > Freshwater > Lake | place: Lake...
GCCTCGGTCTTCATCGGCAGACCGGAGATGGCCGGGCCGGAGCTGCCGCGCATCCTCGCGGCGCAGGAGATCAGCGTGCTGCCGGGCGTGCCGACTTTGTATGGCGGGCTGATCAAGATGCAGCGCTACCGGCCGGTGCCGCTGCCCAAGATTCGCGTCATTACCAACACCGGCGATCATTTGCCTCAAAGCTACATCGCGAGCCTTCGCGAGCTGTTTCCGCAGGCTCGCGTGCATCCGATGTATGGCCTCACGGAATGCAAACGCGTCTCCATCCTCCTGCCTGAGGAGATGGAAGCGCGGCCCGAATCCGTCGGCAGACCGCTTGATGGCACGGAGGTCTTTGCCATCGACGAAAATGGCAAGCGTCTGCCGCCCGGTGAGAGGGGTGAGCTTTGCGTGCGCGGCCCCCATCTAGCTCCTGGCTACTGGCGGGCACCGGAGGAGACGGCGAAGCGCTATCCCATGCTCGATGGCAAGCGCACGCTGCGCAGTGGCGATTATGGCAGCGTGGATGCCGAAGGCTTCCTCTTCATTCACGGGCGCAGTGATTTCCTCATCAAGCACAAAGGCCATCGCCTCAGCCCGGCGGAGGTCGAAGAAGAAGCCTGCCGCATGCTCGGCGTCGTGGCTGCGGGCTGCGTCAAAGACGAGGTGAAGGATCTGCTGTGCTTGTTTGTGAGTGTTTCAGACTCTTCGCTCGATGAGTCCAAGATCATCCAGGCACTCAGTGTCAAGCTCGAACCCGCTAAAGTACCCAACCGCGTGTTTTTCCTTCCAGAGCTTCCCAAGACGGGAAACCAGAAGGTGGATCGAAAAGCCCTGAGGGGACTCCTGGCGGAGCAATGACGAATTCCGAATACCGAATGACGAAAGAATGCCCAATCTCGAATGACGAAGTCTTTGGACTGCGGCAGCCTGCTGCCGCTTTTCGGAGCCAGCCCTGCTGGCGAGCAGTCCTTGAAGTGATCGTTCAAAATCGACAGCTATCGAGGAGATGACCATGAACACTGCCTTCGCCCATCAACTGATCGAGAAACATGGCTCGCCGCTTTACGCCTATGATTTGGACGCGGTGAAGCACCGGGCGCAAACGCTGCTCGCCGCTTTGCCGCAGGGATCACGGCTCTACTACTCCTTCAAAGCCAATCCGCTGCCAGCCATCGCCCGTGAACTGCGTGAGCAAGGAGTGCGGGCGGAGATCACCTCGAATGGGGAGTTGTTGGCGGCTCAGAACGCAGGTTTCGAGGACGGCATCGTCTTCGGCGGACCCGGCAAATCGGAGTCGATGATCGCGAGGATGCTGGAGAATGGCGTGACGCATTTTTCCTGCGAGAGCTTCACGGATGCTGCACGACTCTCGAAGTTGGCCGTGGAGGCTGGTGTGCAGATCAAGGCGATGCTGCGAGTGAATCCGCAGCAGGCTCCCGATGCTCGATTGGCGATGAGTGGGGTGGAGAGCCAGTTCGGCTTCGATGAGACGCTGCTGCTCACTGAAGGTGCGGCGGATCGTTTGAAGCTGCCGAACCTCACCATCAATGGTGTGCATGTCTATTTCGGCACCCAGGTGGCCTCGGTGGAGGCACTGGCCAAGAACACCCAGTGTGCGCTGGAGACAGCGGCGCGTGTTTCGAGTGCGCTGGGCCTTGAATGCGAGGTCATCAATGTGGGCGGCGGTTTTCCATGGCCCTACGCCAGCGAGGCAGCGGGTAGCGATCTCGCGGGTTTGCGTGAGGCTCTGGAGGCTTTGTGGAAGGCCTCGCCGATGCATGGCAAGGCGCAGCTCTGTTTTGAGAGCGGGCGTTACCTCTGCGCCAGCAGCGGCACGTTGCTCACGACGGTACTCGATGTGAAGAAAGCCGGAACGAAGACCTACATCGTGCTCGACACGGGCATTCATCACCTCGGCGGCATGTCTGGCCTCGGCCGCATTCCGCGTGCGGCGCTGACTTTGATCAATCTCACCGCGAGGCGAGAGGGGGAGATGGTCGCCGATGTTGTCGGACCGCTTTGCAGCCCGCTCGATAGCCTGGCGCGAGGCCAAAAGATGTCGCCCGTCGAGGTGGGGGATGTGCTCGCCGTGCCGAATGTGGGCGCTTACGGCCTCACCGCCAGCCTGCTCGGCTTTTTGAGCCACGAGACCCCGGAAGAAGTGGCCTATCGCGGCCACGAGGTGGTCGAAAAGTGGGTCTTCCAGTGCTGGCATAACCCTTATCGTGCTGTTTAATTCGTTCTCCCCCATGACCGCTGCCGATCTCACTCCGAAACTTCAGGAAATCCTCCGCTCGAAGCTCCGCTTCCTCTCCGCCGATGCCGCTGTGCCCATGGATGAAGACCTTGGCAAGCTCGGTCTCGACTCCATGGCCTCCATTGATCTCCTGATGGAAATCGAGCACCAACTCGGTGTGCAGATTCCGGATGAGATGATGACCGTGGATACTTTTTCCACAGGGAATCACCTCCTCGCGGTGATCGAGAAACTCAGTTAAAGGCCCCAATCGCCCTCAGAGAGGACGCTGTGTTTGGGCAGAACCTTCAGAGGTTCAGGAATCGAAAAGTGATGCGTCACTTGCTCTTCACGGTGGTGGAGAGTGGGGGCTTCATCCCATGAGACATCACCGGGAAAACTGGCGAGGGAGAGAAGACGCTCGCTGCCGAGCAGGGAAGGCCTTCGCACCAGTTCACCGACGAGGGCGTGGAGCTCGGTGAAGCTATGGCTGACCGTGAAGTGATCGATTTCCATCCAGGCGGGGATGCCACGGATGTTCTTCGGCGTGAGGAAAAGGTAGCTGGTGAGGCAGCCGGCCTCATCGAGCACACCGAGGAACTCATGACGCCGCATCGGGGCGGCGGAGAGCCAACGCAGATGCACGGGCGTGATCCATTTTTCGATGCTGTCAGGCCTTTGAAAGCTCGCTGCGATGCTTTTGACCTCAAAAGGATCACGCGTGAGTTTTTTGCCTGCGGGAAGCTGCGGCCATTTTTTTCCCGCGAGCATGCTGAAGAGGCCGAGGGGCACAAAATGGCGCGTGATGGCCGTAGCCGGGAGCCAGCCGCTTTTTTGCAGCATGAGCTGCACGTCTGGCGTGGGGGTGGTGTCAGCCATCAGGGCGCTGGCTGCGAGGCGGCGCAGCTTCATGAGCATGGGCAGGCTGGCATTGCGATGGTCTTTATCCACCCGCCAGGTGGAGGCGATGTAGGCGGCATTAAGCTTACCACCGGCGGCATAACCGGCAGGAATGAGCGCCATGAAGCCTGCGATCCTGCCTTCATGACGCAAAACCCAGCCGCGAGATGGCGCGAGGGATGCGAAAGGATTCTCATCCCACCAGTGCGCTAGCCGCCGCTGCCACATTGCCTCGCTCAGAGGTTCTGGATCACTGGCGATGAGCCAGGGGATCAGCTCGTCCCGCGAAGCGGCGTTGTCAGAATAGTCTTCGATCTGGCAGGCGGGCATCGGCGAGCGTGGTAGCTGCAAAAGAAGGCCAATTCAAGTGAGCGCTTGATGTGTCTGACTGGCCTGCAAAGCGGATGAAGGGCATAAAAAAACGCGGGAGCCTGAAGAGGCTCCCGCGTGTGGGATGATGGATGCTCGAATTACTCGGCGGCAGCGGCTTTTTTCTTGGCCGGAGCTTTTTTAGCAGCGGCTTTCTTGGCTGGAGCCTTCTTCTTGGCGACCGGTGCGGCTTCTTCGGCCGGTGCGGCATCGCCTTCAGGGGCGACTTCAGCTGGAGCAGCAGCGGCCTTCGGGACGAAGGCGTCCACCCATTCGATGTAGGCCATCGGGGCGGAATCGCTGCGGCGTTGCCCGAGCTTGGTGATGCGGGTGTAGCCACCTGCACGTTCCTTGGAGGCCGGGGCGATCTCTTCGAAGAGCTCCTTCACCACATCTTTGTGGCGGAGGTAGCGCAACGCATTGCGTCGTGCGTGCAGCGTGCCCGCCTTGCCGATGGTGACCATTTTTTCCGCGAATGGGCGGACGGCTTTGGCCTTGGCGAGGGTGGTGCGAATGCGGCGGTGCTCGATGAGCGAGATGACGAGGTTCATCAGCAGGGCATCGCGATGGTCCTGCTTGCGCTGAAGTTTGATGGTTTTCCTTCCGTGTTTCATGTCCTGTTAGTGCGTTCCTATTCTTCGTTGGGTTGATCTTACTCGTCTTCGTCGTCGAGATGGCTGTCCACCAGCTTGGTGAAGCCAGCGGCATCGGCGATGTCCTCTTCGTCATCGGCCAGCATGCTGCTGCGGGCGAGGAGGGACACGCCGCCGGGGATGGGCTCAAGCAGCGCAGGATCGAATTTCATGCCAAGGGACAGGCCGAGTTCGGCGAGCTTTTCCTTGATCTCGGTGAGGGATTTCTTGCCGAAGTTGCGGTAGCGCAGCATTTCGGATTCCGTCTTCATGGCGAGCTGGCCGACGGAGGTGATGTTGGCGTTGTTGAGGCAGTTCGCGGCGCGGACGGAGAGTTCGATCTCGTTGACGCTCATGTTGAGCAGCTTGCGGAGTTCGGCGTTTTCCTCACTCTGAGCTTCCGGGGCGGCTTCGAATTCGACGGCCTTGTCGTCGTAGTTCACGAAGACATCGAGGTGGTGACGAAGGATGGCGGCGGATTGCAGGAGGGAATCCTGCGGGGAGATGCGGCCATCGGTCCACACGTCGAGCACGAGCTTGTCATAATCGGTGTTCTGGCCGACGCGGGTGGTTTCCACGCCATACTTCACGCGGGTGACAGGGGAGTAGATGCTGTCGATCGGGATCACGCCGATGGGGGTATCGGCACGCTTGTTTTCTTCCCAGGAGGCGAAACCACGGCCCACGCGGACTTCGAACTCGGCTTCAAACTTGGTCTTCTTGGCGATGGTGCAGATGACCTGGTCCTTGTTGATGACTTCGTAGTGGTTGTCGTCCTTGATGTCGCCAGCAGTGATGGTGCCTTCTTTTTCGACGATCAGGGAGAGGAGACGTGGCTCCTTGCTCTCGCTGTTGTGGCGGAATTTCACCTTCTTGAGGTTCAAAACGATCTGGACGACGTCTTCGAGCACGCCGGGCAGGGTGGAGAATTCATGCTCAACGCCGCGGATCTTCACGGAGGTGATAGCGGCGCCTTCCAAGGAGGAAAGCAGGACGCGGCGGAGGCTGTTGCCGATGGTGTGACCGTAACCTTTATCAAAGGGTTCGGCGACGAACTGGGCGTAGGTTTCGGTGGCCGTGGCCTCGTTTTTAACGAGACGACTCGGCATTTCGAATCGAGCAAGACGTGCTGACATGGTGTGGTTATATGAGGCCGGGTTACCTCCGGACGAGTATCCTGCTTATCCCAGAGGGAGGCAGGCACGGAGACCAACGGCGAATGGTAGAGGGAGGCTACTCGCGAGGGGCGTGGATAATGCGGGGTCCGCCTTTGAATGCAAGCGGGGATTTCAGGCTAAAAACGAGGATTTTGGGCACAAAAAAGCGGAGCTGAGGTGGCTCCGCTTTCGTGAAATCGGGGTGGGAAGGCTATTCCACGCCTTTCCAGGCATCGAAGCTAGCACCTTCACTGATCCATTTCTTGATCAGGTCGATGTTCGCAGCACTGACGCGGTCGCCCTTGCCTTCGGGGGGCATGGCGAGGTCATCGGAGTCGGGGAGAGTCATCGTTTTGACGAGCCAGCTCGCGTCCGGTTTGCCTGCGACGACGTTTTCATCGGGGTACTCGCTGCCGCCTTTCATGATCGTCGCGGCGCTATCGAGGCGGAGCTTGCCTTTGGGCTTCTTCACCTTGCCGTTTTCTTCGTGTTCCTTCTCGTGGCATTTGAAGCAGCTTTCCTTCAGGATGGGGAGGATCTGCTTTTCGAAGTCCACCTTGCCGGCGTCTTGGGCGCTGCTGGTGGGGATGATGGCGGCGGCGAGAACCGCAGCGAGGGAGAGGGCGATGGTTTTCTTCATATAGAGATGGTGCGGAATGCGCAGATGCGATGATGGGCGAGGTGAGGAAAGCGTCAAGCTGCAAGCCAGAGGCTGCTGCGGGAGCTTTCGAGGCGAGGGAAGCAAGCCCAGATAATCTGGGCAACCTAAATATTTCAGTAGCCTTAAATAATTTCTGCTGCCAAAATCGTCGCCATGAATCGCGCCGCTGCTGCCTCCCGCCCCGCACGCTCACGGTCCACCGATGAAAAGGTGAGCCCGTGGAATGATCCCATCGGCATCCTCCTGCTCATGGCGGCCACGATGCTGCTCTTGGCTCTCGTTTCCTATGACTCTTATGATTTGGGGCCGGATGCCACTCTGGGGCATGGAGACGCCCACAATGAATCGACGCAAAATTTCATGGGCTGGTTGGGGGCTTGGGTCGCCGGATGGTCCTTTTACCTCCTTGGCCTCGCGGCCTATGCTATTGCGATCTGCCTGACGTGGTTCGGCGTGTGCAAGCTGCATACCAAGACGCCCACCACGCGATTGGGCATACTCGGCACGTTCATTCTCACCGTCACGGCGGCGGTTCTTCTGCATGCGCTGAGGCTGTTTGAGCCAGATAACAACTTCTTACCCGAGGGCGGTGGCGGGTTCATTGGCAGGCTGCTGGGAGATTTGAGCCTCGCTGTGGTGGGGAAAGGCGGCTCGGTGATGCTTTTTGGCAGTGTTTATATCACCTCCCTTTTCATGGTCACGGGCATTCATCCGCTTTCGGCCCTGCAGAGCATTCGCTACGAATTCGCCAAGTGGCAGGAGGAGTGCGAGCAGCGCCGTTTAATTGCCGAAAAACTGGCTGAGGAAGCCGCGAACACCATTCCCGGCACCTTCACCCCCATTCCCGAGGAATTGCGCAAAAAGAAGCGTGGTGCCAAAGATCCCGCGACGGCCGCCGCTCTGGCTGAGATGGCCAAAACGGCCGCCGAGACGGGTCTCGTCACGCCGGAGCTGGGGCTCAAGTTTGATCCGCCACCGCCGCCGAAGATCATCGATTCCTCCGCTCCGCGTTCCCACGAGGACAATGCCGATAAACCCAAGCTCACCGAGGTTTGGGAGAAGAAGCGGGCGCAAAAGATCGAGCAGGCTCCGCACGGCTCGCTGGGGAATCTCACGGTTCGTTTCAAAGACTACAAACTGCCGCCCATCGACCTCCTCAACTGGCCGGTGGAGCAGCACGCACCGACGGATAAAGTCGAGCTCCTCGCCACTCAGGCCACCATTGTCAAAGCACTCTCCAGCTTTGGCATCACCGTCGAGCCGGGAGACATCACCCGTGGTCCTGCTATCACTCGCTACGAGGTGCGGCCTGTGGATGGCCTCCGCGTCAGCCGTATCGCGAATCTCGATGCGGATCTTGCCCGTGCCACGCGTGCTGAGCGTATCAACATCCTCGCTCCCATCCCTGGCAAGGACACCGTCGGCATCGAACTGGCGAACAAAGAGAAGATCGTCGTCCCGCTCCGCGAGCTGCTGGAAGATGATGCCTTCATCAATGGCAAGGCCAAGCTTCCCGTCGCCCTCGGCAAGGATGTGTATGGCAAGACGATCATTGGCGATCTCGCCGCCATGCCACACTTGCTCGTCGCCGGTGCCACGGGCTCAGGTAAATCGGTTTGCATCAACAGCATCGTCACGAGCCTCATCTGCCGTTTTGCCCCCGATGAGCTGCGTTTCATCATGATCGACCCGAAGGTCGTCGAAATGCAAAACTACGAGGAACTGCCTCACCTGGCGCTTCCCGTCGTCACCGATCCGAAAAAGGCACTCCTCGCTCTTCGCTGGGTGGTGAAGGAGATGGAAAACCGCTATCAAATCTTTGCCCAAGAAGGCTGCCGAAACTTCGAGACCTTCAACAACCGCAACCGCAAGCGCAAAGCCGATCAGGACGCCAAACGAGCCGCTGCGGCCGCCGCTGGCACTGCCGCTCCTGAACCTGTCACCACGGCTGCCAACGCCGCCAAACCTGCCAAAGCCTCGCCCAAGGTCGTCGAGCCCGATTTGATGCCCACGGGCGCTGCGGCCCTGATGACCCGCGAACCTGTTTTCACCCATGCGGTGTCGTTAAAGCGAGAGGACGAGGAATTCGATCTCGACGCCGAGCTGGAAGACTTCGACATCGAGATGAAGAACCAGCTTCGCGATGCCAGCGGTGCTTGGCTGGGTGATTCGCAGCCTCCGCCCTCACCCACCACCACCGAGCGTGACTACCGACCGCCGGTGCCGGACACGCTGCCTTATGTCGTCGTCATCGTCGATGAGCTGGCCGATTTGATGCAGACTGCGCCTGCGGACATCGAAGTCTGCATCGCCCGCATCACGCAGATGGCTCGCGCCGCTGGCATCCATCTCATCGTCGCCACCCAAACGCCGCGTGCGGACGTCATCACCGGCGTCATCAAAGCGAACATCCCCACACGCATCGCCTTCCAGGTCTCTTCCGCTCTCGATAGCCGCGTCATTCTCGACCGCAAGGGGGCCGAGAACCTCGTTGGCAAAGGCGATATGCTTTATGTACCGCCCGGCGGTGCCCAGCCGATCCGCAGCCAGGGTGCCTTCGTTACCGATGACGAAATTCACGCCATCGTTGAGCATTGCGTGGCGCAGGGGAAACCCGTCTTCGATGTCAAAGTGGATGCCAACAGCGGCGAATTCCTCGCTGACGGTGAAGAGGACGGCGAAGGCGGTGGCATAAGCTCTGAGGAAGCTGAGACCCTGGAACAATGCATTGAGGTCATCCGTCAGGAAAAGAAAGCCTCCACCAGTCTCTTCCAGCGTCGTCTGCGCCTCGGCTATGGCCGCGCCGCTCGCATGATGGATCTTCTTGAGGCTCGCGGCATCATCGGTCCTGGTGATGGAGCGAAGCCACGCGAGATTCTGGTGCAGATTGATTGAGACAGCGAGGCTTACATCAGTACTTCTGAGACCACGCGGGCTTTCTCATTCTCCACGAGCACCTGATCGGTGCCGTTGCGCTTGTAGCTGAGCTTCTTGGGATCGAGACCGAAAAGGTGCAGCAGGGTGGCGTGGTAGTCGTAGTGGTTCACCACGTCTTTGACGGCGTGGTGGCCGAAGTCATCCGTCTCGCCATGCATGTGGCCGGCTTTGAAGCCGCCACCGGCCACCCACATGCTGAAGCCGTAGGTGTTGTGATCGCGGCCCACGGTTTTGCGGTCCTTCGCTCCGGCACGGTTTTGAATGACGGGTAGGCGGCCCATCTCACCGCCCCAGTGGACGATGGTGGTATCGAGCAGGCCGCGTTGCTTCAAATCACTGACGAGAGCAGCGGCACCTTGGTCGACATACAAACAGGCCGCAGGCAAGCCGGTGAGGATGCTCGAATGGTGATCCCAGGTTTGATTGCCGGTGAAGAGCGACACGAAGCGCACGCCACGCTCGACGAGGCGGCGGGCGATGAGGCAGCGGGTGCCAAACTCGGCTGCAGCGGGATTGTCGAGGCCGTAGAGCTTCTTTGTGGCGGCGCTTTCTTGAGAGATGTTGAGCGCCTCTTTGGCTGCCGTTTGCATGCGTGCGGCCAGTTCGAAGGACTGGATGCGAGCCTCCAAATCGGCCTCGCCAGGACGAGCTTCGAGGTGCTCGCGGTTGAGGCGGTCCACGAATTGGAGATAGCGGGCCTGCGCATCGCCTTTGAGGCTCAAAGGCGCATCGAGATTCGGAATGCGCGGCTCTTTGGGTCGGATGACGGTGCCTTGGAAGAGGCTGGGGAGCCAGCCGTTGCTCCAATTATCCACGCCGAGCACCGGAACGCCTCGCGGATCGGTGAGCGCCACATAAGCGGGCAGGTCCTGGTTCTCGCTGCCGAGGCCGTAAGTGATCCATGAGCCGAGCGTGGGCCTGCCGCCGGTGAGCTGGCCGTTCATGAGGGCGGAGATGCTTTGGCCGTGATTGTTCACGCCCGTGTGCATCGAGCGGATGAGCGTCACATCATCCACGATTCGCGAAAAGTGCGGCAACAGTTCGCTCACATCCATGCCGCACTGACCGTGCTTTTTGAACTTCCAAGGCGGTCCCATCACCTCGCGACTGGCTCCGGCGGCATCGTCATACTTCACTTCGCCGGGGAATTCCTTACCGTCGAGCCGCGTGAGCTCGGGTTTCGGGTCGAAGAGGTCCATGTGGCTCGGGCCGCCCTGCATGAACATGGAGATCATCGCCTTGGCCTGGCCAAAACCGTGCGGCTGCTTCGGTTTGAGATCGTAGTGCTGCGTGGCTGCACGCTCCGAAGTGGCTAGCAGTCCCTGCTCTTGCAGCAGTGTGGCCAAGGCAATACCACCGATGCCGTAGGCAGAGCGGTTCAAAATGGAGCGACGAGTGTGTAGCATGAGACTTCTACGTCCGGCGCGGTGGCATCTTTTGCATGCGATGGAGATTGTGACATGCTCGCCGCGTGCCGCCCACCTCCCAGCGCCTCGAATGGCTCGATCTCTTTCGAGGTCTGGCCGTGCTCGGCATGGTCTGGACGCATGCGGCGAACACCTTCCTCACACCGGAGCTGAAGGCCTCGTCTTGGTTTGAGATGCTGACCTCGTATCACGGCCTGATCGCTCCGGCATTCTTTTGGATCGCTGGCTATGCCCGGGCGCATGTCACGATGGGCAAAACGAAGCCCGCGTGGCCGGTGGCGAAGCGCCTGCTGCTCGTCTGGCTCATCGGCTACCTCATGCATGTGCCGTGGGATCACCTGTTTGATGCTCAAGCCATGCGTGCGGTCGCCACGGTGGATGTGCTGCACTGTCTGGCGGTCTCTGGCTTGATCCTGCTGGCTGTGGAAAAGCTGGGGAAGGGCAGGGAAGCCGCCGCGCTGGTCCTGCTGCTCGTTTTCGTGAGTTTGGAAAAATCAGCTCGTGAATGGCAAACGGGCGTCTTGGTGCTCGATCAATACTTCAACCGCCTCCACGGCTCGCAGTTCGCCCTGTTTCCGTGGGTGGGTTTTGGACTCGCGGGCTTCATCACGCGCCGTGCCTGGGATGGGCGACTGAATCGCTCGGCCGCGGGCGTGATGCTCGCGGGTGCCTTGTTCGCCTGGGGACTTTCCAACACGCCGTGGCCCGGTGGCCCGCCCGCCTTCTTTTTGGAACGCCTCGGCTGGGTGATGATGGCGGCGGTCGTTGTCGCCGTCGTGGCGGCTCGGGTGAGCCCCTTCACCGGCTGGCTGCGACTCGCCGGACGTGAATCGCTGCTGCTCTACGTCGCTCATCTAATGCTGATCCACTCGATCCCGCTGCCCAGGCAGCCCTTGCAGCACCTCATCGGTCCCACCCAGCACGTCGGCGGCGTCCTGGCCATCTTCTCCGGGCTTTTCGCGGTCTCCTGGCTGCTCGGGGCCTGGAATGAGCGGCGGAAGAAGGCTGAGCGACGACTTGCCAGTTGATGGCCGCAAAGTAGAATCCGTTCCATGAAAACGATCACTTCCACGCGGACAACGGCCTCCCGGAAAGGAAAAAAGCTCTCCGCAGTCTTTGACCGACTGTCGAAGGACTTTGGCCCCTCGGCAGATCATGAGCCGAAGCGTGTTGTGGGTGCGGTTTCCCTGCTTGTTCAACTCCGTCGCGGTGAGGCATGATCTACGCGGACGCCAGCTTCATCGTGGCGTTGTTTGTGCGAGAGGATGAGCACTGGCAGCGAGCGTGGCAATGGTGGCGTGCGGAACAGGGGCCGATACTCACGGTGACGCGGCTTGGCGTTTTCGAGGCGGAGAACACCGTTCGAGCTCTCGTTGTAGCCCGTGAAATCCGCCCCATGGAAGGTCGGTTGGCGTTGGAGGGTATCCGCAGAGCGAGGCTGGAAGGCATCTTGAATCAACGCGGCATTTCCGAGCATCAGCTCTTTCCTGCCGCCGCGAGGCTGAGCCAGCATCACACAACAAACGCGGCCTTCGGGGCGCTGGATATTCTTCATGTTGCCTCCGCTCTTCATCTGAAGGCATCCGGCTTTTTGTCCTTTGATCTTCGTCAGGGTGAGCTGGCCGCCAGGGAAGGTCTGGTCGTGCTGCCTTGAGCGGTTGCGAAACCTTCAGCGGAAGCGTCGGGTGCGTGAAACCTGAAACTTGGAACTTTAAACTTCCTCGTTTGCGCCCAAACTCCGCCCCTCCATGTCCGAACCTGCTTCCAACGCCCCCGCTTCTCTTGATTTCATCCGCGAAATGATCGCCGCCGATCTGGCGGAAGGACGCAACGGCGGCCAGATCGTCACCCGTTTCCCCCCGGAGCCGAACGGCTACCTCCACATCGGCCACGCGAAGAGCATCTGCCTGAACTTCGGTCTCGCCCAGGAGCATGCGCCGAACGCCCGCTGCCACCTGCGCTTTGACGACACCAATCCGACGAAGGAGGAAGTTGAATATGTCGAGAGCATCCAGGCGGACGTGAAATGGCTCGGCTTCGACTGGGGCGAGCACCTGTTCTTTGCCAGCGACTACTTTGAGAAGCTCTACCTCTTCGCCGAGCAGCTCATCAGCAAAGGTCTCGCCTATGTGGATGACCAGAGTCAGGAAGAGATGCGCCTGAATCGCGGCACGCTCACCACGCCCGGCACGCGCAGCGTTTATGCCGACCGCACACCGGAAGAAAACCTCGATCTCTTCCGCCGCATGCGGAAGGGCGAGTTCAAAGAAGGCGAAAAAGTCCTCCGTGCGAAGATCGACATGGCCTCGCAGAACATGCACCTGCGTGATCCGGCCCTGTATCGCATCCTTCACGCCCATCACCACCGCACCGGCGATGCCTGGTGCATCTACCCGATGTATGACTATGCGCATCCGCTCAGCGATGCGCTCGAAAGCATCACGCACAGCCTTTGCACGCTTGAGTTTGAGGTCCATCGCCCGCTCTACGAATGGCTCATCAACAACGTCGATGGCCTGCCCGGTAGCCCGTATCAGCGTGAGTTTGCTCGTCTGAACCTCAGCTACACGGTGATGAGCAAGCGCAAGCTGCTCCGCCTCGTCAAAGAAGGCCTTGTGAGCGGCTGGGACGATCCACGCATGCCCACCATCAGCGGCATGCGCCGCCGTGGCATCACGTCCGCCGCCATTCGCAGCTTCTGCAAAACCATCGGCCTCACGAAGTTCAACTCGCTCACC
>Ga0114981_10002066_pt1 | contig 13048 bp, 10 predicted proteins | sample S_140806_MF_Meta_FD_87028 | JGI IMG/M metagenome (GOLD analysis project Ga0114981, IMG submission 87028) | Freshwater microbial communities from Lake Simoncouche, Canada to study carbon cycling - S_140806_MF_MetaG | ecosystem: Environmental > Aquatic > Freshwater > Lake | place: Lake...
CATCGCGTGCAGCGCGTGCCCGAAACGGAAACCCAGGGCCGCGTCCATACGAGTGCTGCTACAATTGCGGTGCTGCCGGAGGCAGAAGAGTTTGATGTGATCATTAACCCAGCAGATATTCGCCGAGATACATACCGCGCGAGTGGAGCAGGAGGACAGCACGTAAATAAGACCGAATCGGCTGTTCGTCTAACGCACATACCAACAGGTGTTGTTGTAGAATGCCAAGAGGGACGTTCGCAACATGAGAACTTGGATAAGGCGATGACTATGTTACGCACGCGCATTTTCGAAGCCGAAGTGAACCGACGACAAGAAGAAAGAGCTCGCATGCGCAAGTCGCTTGTGAGCACCGGAGACCGCAGCGCCAAAATCAGGACGTATAATTATCCGCAAGGCCGAGTCACCGATCACCGAATAAACCTAACGCTATACAATTTGGAAGCGGTCATGAACGGAGAAGTGGTTGAAATTATCGAAGCACTTAAACTCGCAGAGAATACAGAGAAGCTCAAAGAAGGAAGCATGGCTTGATGAAGTTGGAAGCGCGATTCATAGAGCCACATGAGACACGATCATTGCGACATCGTGTGTTGTGGCCGCATTTACCATCGCCCGAAGTGTGTGTGATTGATATCGATAATCGCGAGGATGCTTTTCATGTGGGGGTTTTTCACGAAGACGTTTTGATTAGCATAGGTTCATTCTTTTGCATGCAATCACCTCGTTTACCCCATGAAAGGCAATATCGCCTGCGGGCCATGGCAACCGACCCTGATTATAGGAGGATGCATGCAGGAGAGTATGTGATTGCTTTCGCAACTGAAGCATTGCGCAAACGAGAGATTGGCGTGCTCTGGTGCGATGCTCGACTCATGGCTGTTCCCTTTTACGAGAGCATCGGCTTTTCCAAGTTTGATGATGTCTATGAAGTGCCCCTCATAGGCCCTCATCATTTTATGTGGAAGGAATTGTGATTTCGCTTCGTGGACGCTGCGAGCGTTTACATTTGCGCCAATAAAATTTTTGTTATGCCCCATATTTCATCGAAAGCAGTTGCTATGCCGGCTTCACCCATTCGCAAGTTGGTTCCCTTTGCGGAGGCTGCTAAAAAGCAAGGACGTAAGGTGTATCATCTCAATATTGGTCAGCCCGATATCGAGACTCCTGAGGTAGTTCGCAACAAGATGAAAGAGCTTGATTTGAAAGTTGTCGAATACAGCAACAGCGATGGAATCGCAGCATATCGCCAAGGTCTTACAAAGTACTATGCATCGAAGTCTATTGACTTGACTCCGGAGCAAATCATGGTTACAACAGGCGGTAGTGAAGCATTGGTTTTTGCATTCATGACCTGTTTTAATCCGGGTGATGAAGTGATTATTCCCGAGCCTTTTTATGCCAACTACAATGGATTTGCGGTTATGGCCGGAGTAACGGTGATTCCTGTAATGAGTTCAATCGATACAGGTTTTGCATTGCCTCCTATCGATGCATTCGAGCAATTGATAACACCTAAAACGAAGGGTATTCTGATTTGCAATCCCGGTAATCCGACCGGATACCTATACAGCAAGTCAGAGCTTGAACAACTTCGTGATGTCGCAAAGAAGCATGATTTGTTTTTGATGGCCGATGAGGTGTATCGAGAGTTTGCATACGACGGTGCTGTGCCCAGCAGCATTCTTAATCTGGATGGACTGGAGGAGAATGCCATCATGATTGATAGTGTGAGCAAGCGTTACAGTATGTGTGGAGCACGCATAGGCGCAATGATTACGCGCAACAAGCAGGTGATGGCAGCAGCCATGAAGTTTGCGCAGGCGCGATTGTCGCCGCCTACCTTCGGTCAAATGGCATCGCTCTATGCACTTGAAACACCACAGTCATATTTTGATGGTGTGGTTGAAGAATATGTAGAGCGCAGAAATATTCTGATTGATGGGTTGAATACAATCCCCGGAGTGATTTGTCCCAAGCCAAAGGGTGCGTTTTATTGCATTGCGGAGTTACCGATAGATGATAGCGATATTTTCTGCCAGTGGATGCTGGAAACGTTTGAATACAACAATCAGACAGTGATGATGGCTCCGGCTACCGGTTTTTATTCCAAGCCTGAACCGGGAAGAAAGCAGGTGCGTTTGGCTTATGTGCTCAACAAGGAATCTCTGCAAGCATCTGTTGAAGTCTTGCGAGAAGCCTTGAAGGTTTATCCAGGAAGAACGAATTGATTCAATTCTGAATTATTGATAATAAGAAAGGCTGCCAATTGGCAGCCTTTCTTCCTTAACAAACCCAAATTATCGAGTGAACAAGAGTTCACGCATTTTTGGAAGAGGCCATGATTCGTCTTCCGTAATGAGTTCCAGGTTGTCGGCAGCATCGCGCGCAGCATCCATGAGAGGCTTCACTTTGTTGCTGTAAACTTCAGCCTGTTTTTCCAAATCCATTTTTGATGCCTTGTTACGTTCCGCATTCATTTTATCAAGTGAATCTTTGATGTTGTTTATCTCAACAGAAATTTGCTTGATAAGGTCGGTTTGCGTCCGAGAAAGATTCTTGGCTTCAGCAGCTGAGAATACTTCTTTTAGGCCAAGTACGTTGTCGATCAGTTTTGTTTGGTAGTCGATTGCAGCGGGAATGATGTGATTCACTGCAATGTCGTTTGTTACGCGTGCTTCGATTTCACGTTTGCGCACGTAAGTTTCTACCTCGATTTCGTAGCGAGCATGAATTTCTTCGTGGGTGAGAACGTTGAGCGTTTCAAACATTTTGTTTACGTCTTTGTTCTTCCACACCTTAAGGGCACTTGGTGTGTCTTTCAGATTGCTCAATCCTCGCTTGGCAGCTTCTTTTACCCACTCGTCGCCATAGCCATTTCCTTCGAAGCGAATTGGCTTGCTGATTTTGATGAGACGCTGCAGTTCTTTCAGAATTGCTTCGTCTTTATCGTCGCCTTTTGTGATTCTGGCATCTACATCTTTTTTGAATTGAATGAGTCGATTCGCTACGATGGTATTCAGAACAATCATCGCATTGGCGCAGTTGGCGCTGCTACCCACGGCGCGGAATTCGAATTTGTTACCGGTGAATGCAAACGGTGAAGTGCGGTTGCGGTCTGTATTGTCGAGAAGTGCTTGCGGAAGTTTTCCGATGTTGAGTTTCAAATCGGTTTTGTCTTCCGGTGTCATCTTTCCGGCCTTGATATTCTTCTCCAAATCATCGAGCATTCGGCTGAGGTGTTCGCCGAGGAAGGCCGACATGATAGCCGGCGGAGCTTCGTTGGCACCCAAGCGGTGATCATTGCCCACTGTGGCAATCGAAGCACGGAGTACATCTGCATTCTCGTGAATGGCAGCAACTGTATTTACGAAGAAGGTTAGGAACTGAAGGTTGGTTTTCGGGTTCTTACCGGGCTTCAATAGGTTTACTCCTGTGTTGGTGCTCAGTGCCCAGTTGTTGTGTTTGCCGCTACCATTAACACCTTCGAATGGTTTTTCATGCAGAAGAATACGGAAGTTGTGCTTGCGTGCTGTTTTCTCGAGCACGTCCATCACCAATTGGTTGTGGTCGTTGGCAAGGTTGGCTTCTTCAAACATGGGAGCCAATTCAAATTGATTGGGAGCAACCTCATTGTGACGCGTAGTTACCGGAATACCTAATAAGTGTGACTCGTATTCGAACTCTTGCATGAACGCCATAACACGTTCCGGAATGCTGCCGAAATAATGGTCTTCCAGTTGTTGGCCTTTAGCAGGGCGTGCGCCAAACAGAGCGCGGCCGGTCATGGCGATATCCGGACGAGCATTGTGCAAAGAACTGTCGATGAGGAAATACTCCTGTTCCCATCCAAGGGTAACTGATACTTTGTTTACATCCTTATCGAAGTATTGGCAAACGTTTGTGGCAGCATGGTCAACCGAGTTCAATGCGCGAAGCAACGGCATTTTGTAATCGAGCGCATGACCGGTATAGGAAATGAAAATGGTTGGAATGCACAGTGTGTTACCCACTATGAATGCAGGCGAAGATGGATCCCACAAAGTATATCCGCGTGCTTCAAAGGTGTTTCGAAGACCACCATTTGGGAATGAAGAAGCATCAGGCTCTTGTTGCACGAGCATAGTGCCGTCGAATTTTTCCAATGCACGTCCATCGGTGAGCGGCTTGAAAAAGCTGTCATGTTTTTCAGCGGTTGTTCCGGTAAGAGGCTGAAACCAGTGCGTGTAATGCGTTACCCCTTTTTGGATCGACCACTCTTTCATAGCTGCTGCCACATGATCGGCTGTTTGACGATCGATGCGGATACCACTGTTGATGCAATCCATCAGTTTGTCATACGCATCATCCGTGAGATACTCACGCATTTTGTGATAGTAGAATACGTTGGCACCGAAATATTCGCTGATGCGAACACCTTTGATGTCGAAGTGCACGGGCTGACGCTCGTGCAGTTCAGAAAGGGCTTGAAAACGAGTTGACGACATAGGTAATTTGTTTTTTTATTAAAAAATGAATAATTACCCGACAAAAGTAGGGGGTGTTTTGTTTAAATGATAAATAAATTTTATAAATGGGGGTGTTTTTTAGGGGGTTATTCCCGAATTGTGACGGAAATACGATTTTCCTAACCCTTGCGACTTTTGAACGATATCCGTATTTTTAGCCTCCATTCAATTTTAGTACTATGAGAAAGATATCAGTTGTATTCTGGCTTGGCCTGCTCATGGCCTTTGGCAAAGTTGTTTCTGCGCAAGTTTTTGCTCCCACAGATGGAAGAAAGATTGAAGAGCCGAAAGATTATTTTCAAGGCGATTTGACCGACTTTCAAGTTTCCCCATCAGGTAAGGGGGTTGCGTATTTGAAATACGATAATGGCCGGTGGGTGTTGTATTGGGACAATATCAACGGAGGCCGTGAAACCCGTGTCTCAAAATCACAGGAGGCTAGCGTTGTTGATTATCGCTGGGTGGGTGATGACGCTCTTGTTTATTCCGTTGGAGAAGGTGAAATTGGCAGCGAGTTGCACCGGTACGAAACGTTTACCAAGGCTTATAACCGACTAACAAGTACGCCTGTTTGGATTAAGTTTCTGGATAGCCATCATTACTCGAGTGGAACAACTTTGTTGATTCGAAGTGTTGACGATGTAACATCAACAAAGGCCTATTCAATACTGCCCGGTACGCGTGAGTTGAAGCATATTGCTACAGGTCATGGTGTTAGTTGGGTGGAGGGAATTGGTGTTGGAGCCACCTTCTGTATTGAAAGGACGGAGGAAGGTTCTCGATTCTTGAATTGCTCGCTGAATGGTGGCGAGAAGTTGGGCACCATAAGCGGTTTTTGTTCTTTGAAGGGATTGGCGTTGGCCTCGAAATCGGATGCATCTATTTATGCTCTCAGCGATTTGAATCGCAATTGCAACGCGCTCGTGAAAATGAGTATGAAGGATGGTTCAGAGACCGAAGTCCTCTTTGAACGCAAGCAATGCATGATTACCAAAGTACTTTTTTCATCGGCTTCAACACCTCTTGTTGTGTGGTATGATGGCAAAGAGCAAGGTTTTCAGGCACTTGACAATAGGTTTGAAGCAACACTTGCTGCAATTACAGAGAAGATGCCCACGTTGTTCGGCTTTGACATCGTTCATTCCGATTTGTCGGGTAATGTGTGGATAGTAAGTGCTATTAATCCGGGGGGTGGGCGTTTGTATTACCACTACAACGTCGCTAACCGTGAGTTGACAGCTTTCGGTAATGCAACGATTGCAAGTCAGATTGCATCCATTTCAGAGTTTTTGCCTATTGGAGATGACAATCTGTTGGTGCATGTCTATGTGCCTGAGGAGGTGAATTCGAAGTCGCAAGGCGTATTGGTTTTTCGCGATGCACCATGGTCGCCACGCGCTGCCGGCAGCTTGGATGCACTTATTCAACAATTGGTTCAAGAGGGATTTGTAGTGGCTGATATTGACTTGGGTTATAGCGAAGTGAGAAGGAAGAAGTTGCTTTTTTTAGGATACGATCAGTTGGTTGAACGTGTTGTTACACAAGTACCATTGATTCAGAAATCATTGATGTCTAGCTATGGATTGCCGCAGGGCATGTTGTCAGTAATCGGTGAGGGCATTGGTTGCAGAGCCGCATTGCGCATTACTGAGGCCCACACCAGTATTGTTTTGCGTAGCGTATTGATTGACGCTGCGCCCGAGTTGGAAGGCTACTTAGAGACACTTTTTCCCTTTGAGAGAGAAACCCGCGATTATGTAATGGGCTTCGTCGAGTCAACGCAGAGCTTGCCGATTCAGTATACAGTGCGCGAGCCTTTGTTTGTTTTTGGAACCGTAGAGGGTGCTTATTATAGCAGCAATATTGAGCCAGCTTTGAAAAAGTTGGCTCAGGGCGGCAAGGCACCGGAAAGCTTTATGGTTGGAAGTGGCTTTGGTAGCCATATCTCGTCGAGCGTTGTGAAAAGCATAAGCGATAAACTGGTCTATTATCTAAAGCAATAATTGGATTGCAATTTCATTGTTAACATTAGGCAAGCATGGCGCATACATTTGAGTTGAAGGCGGTAGACGGCGGTAGCAATGCGCGAGCGGGTGTTTTGCGCACGGACCATGGCGAAATACCCACCCCTATCTTCATGCCTGTGGGAACAGCCGGCACAGTGAAGGCGATAACACAGCAAGATTTGAAGGAGGATGTGGACGCTAAGATTATTCTGGGCAACACGTATCATTTGTATCTGCGTCCCGGCACGGGCATTCTGCGCGAGGCAGGAGGCCTTCACAAATTCAATGGGTGGGATCGTCCGATATTGACCGATAGCGGAGGATATCAGGTGTATTCATTGAGTGATAACCGGAAAATTACCCCCGAAGGTGTAAAATTCAAATCGCACATTGATGGCTCGGCGCATTTGTTTACCCCCGAGAATGTGATGGATATTCAGCGTGTAATTGGAGCTGATATCATCATGGCATTCGATGAATGTCCGCCCTATCCATGCGATGAAGACTATGCGCGCAAGTCATTGCAGATAACGAATCATTGGCTCGACCGTTGTTTTACTCGCATGCATGAAACGGAGCCGCTGTATGGACATCATCAGGCCCTGTTTCCAATTGTGCAGGGATCTGTTTATCCCGATTTGCGAAAGGCCAGCGCAGAGTATGTTGCCTCGAAGGGAGCTGAAGGAAATGCAATTGGCGGCCTAAGTGTAGGAGAGCCGCATGATCTCATGTATGAAATGACTGATTTGGTTTGTAGCATTTTGCCGAAAGACAAGCCCCGCTATTTAATGGGCGTTGGAACACCGGCGAATATCCTGGAGTCGATAGCGTTGGGCGTAGATATGTTTGATTGTGTGATGCCAACTCGCAATGCACGCAATGGACAATTGTTTACCTGGAATGGCGTCATGAATATGCGCAATAAGAAGTGGGAGCGCGATTTCTCTCCGCTCGATCCGGATGGTGAAAGCTTTGTAGATTCTTTTTATACCAAGGCATATGTCCGGCATTTGTTTGCATCGGAGGAAATACTGGCAATGCAAATTGGAACCTTGCATAATTTGAATTTTTATCTCCGCCTAGTGCGCAAAGCACGTGAAAAGATACTAGAGGGAACCTTTGCCACTTGGAAGAATGAAATGGTTGTTAAACTCACTCAACGTCTTTGATGATCAAGAAAATTGATCTCTATATCATTCGCAAGTTTCTTGGAACGTTCTTTTTCATGATTGGGGCGTTCTTGTTGATTGCAGTGGTGTTTGACATTAGCGAGAACATAGACGAGTTGTTGAAGGCTCGAGCTCCGTGGTACAGGATAGTCACTGAGTATTATGTGAACTTTTGTTTCTATTTCGGAACACTGCTGAGTTCATTCATTGTGTTTCTGACTATTATCTGGTTTACGAGTAAAATTGCACAGCAGTCGGAGGTTATTGCTATCCTTAGTGGCGGCATCAGCTACGGCCGTTTCATTCGACCTTATTTTATTGCTTCGGGTATTTTGGTTGCCTTGCTTCTGTTCTTGACGCACGTTGTTGTGCCAAAGGCCAATAGGCAGAAGTATGAGTTTGAGGTCAATTACATGAAGGATCCCATTACGGTAACCGAGAAAAACATTCATCGGGAAATTGAGCCCGGCACGATAGCCTATTTCTATGCGTTCCATCCGGAAACGATTTCAGGTGATAATTTTTCACTCGAGAAATGGAAGGATGGAATACTCACCTACAAACTAATTGCTGCGAGTGCGCAGTACATGCCCGAATCGCAGCAATGGAGAATCATGAATGCGCAAATTCGAAATTTCGATGACACGGGTGAGACATCGCTATTGATGCGCGCGCAATTGGATACAATCTTGCCAATGGATGAGCAAGATTTTGGCTTGCGCTCGGAAATCACGTCTGCAATGAATTACGGTGAACTGTCCGATTTTATTGATGCTCAGCGTTTGGGTGGTTCAGGGCGAGTAGCCGAGTTTGAGGTGGAGTTGTATAACCGAACAGCATCACCGTTTTCCATTTTTGTATTGACACTGATAGGTGTTTCCATAGCGTCTCGAAAGCAACGAGGTGGAATGGGCGCACACTTGATGTTCGCTGTAATTATCGGTTTTGTTTTCGTCTTTATTTCACGCATGACGACGGTGAGCGCTATGAATCTGGGATTCCCGGCTTGGATGGCTGTATGGATTCCCAATGTGATTTTTACCGGAGTTGGATTGTGGCTTTACTCCAGGGCACAGAAGTAATACCGGATGAGAATCGCCACTATTGATTTGCTGATTTCAGATGCCTGCGGTGTCCATAATCTTCAAGCTAAAGCAGTCAATTGAGTGAGGTAGTGAGATGCTGCTTGATGAAGATTTTCTACTTCTTTTCGCTTGTTGCAATTCCCTTTATCCAGGATGCAATCATCGAAGAGCACTTAGGCGCGTATTGTCGATTGATGTGGTGACCATCATTGAAGACCATTTCTTCATGCAAGGGCTGCATGTTGAAATAATGCGCATTGTAGGAAGTGCACATAGTTGTGATGAGGGAGTCGAATGTCGGATTGAGCTCTTCTTCAATTTCGAAAATGCCTTTAGCAACGGGCAAGCGCACAAGGTACACTTCGCCGTGCTTTTTAAGTTGTGCTATTAGTTGCGTTAACTCATTCAATCTTTCGGTTGAAAAACTGAAATATGGCAGCGAACTTCTCATACCGTCTGCTTTGCCTTTTGTTCGTTTAACGATATCGGTGGAATCTATTTCACGCATAACTTCTATCCAGCCGTCTTCATGTCCGGTAATTGAGCTGTTTTTGCGCCAGCGTGTATAGGCGATGTTTCCCCAGCCTTTATCGTAGTCTTTCGCTATGAATTCTACATTGGGGTATCCGTTGAAGAAGCAGAGTTCGTTCAGTATGTTTTTCTCTTCCGTATATTTTAGTTCACCCGTTATTGAGTCGCGTAACATGCCGATTGACCAAGGTTCAACGCACAATATGAATGTTCCTTTGGTTGAATTATCCTCGATTTTTTCGTTAATCGCGTGGGAGTATACTTTGCTGTATGGTGATGTAGTACCATTGAAGGCGAAGTTCATTATGTCGATGCCAAGTGAGTCTTTAAATACTGAAGGCATCAATGCTTGCGACGCGCGCGACGCTCCGATAATAAGGCTGTGTTGTTTCGGGCTACTGCACTTATGAAAGTAGATGAGTATCGTGCCATCCACGAATGGAATCATAGCGACATGCAGAAGCACAATGAGAGAGCAGACCGCAGCGAGTTTCAGGATGAACGTTCTTTTTTCCATTAGAATTGTGCGTAAATGAAGCCACCTCCGGGGAATTCGCTAAAGAAGAAAATTGCCAGGATTACGAAGATGTAAAAAGACCAACGCACCGGAGCTGTAAGCCGCTGGATATTCAGTCCATGATCTTGTTTTCGGTTGATCCATTCCACAGCGAAGCACGATGCAATGAGTGCCCAGCAAATCGCGTTGGTTACTCCAAGCACACCGGATAAGTCGGGCGCTTGTGTTGCGCGGGTAAGAAGGGCTGAAATTTCTTTCAACGTTTGGGAAGCCGGAATTTCACGAACGAACAGGGCAGTGATGCATACCAATAAAAACAGCGCGAGCATTCGAAGGAATGAAACGATGCCTGAAGTGTTAGACCCAGCAGAAGTATTCATATTTCCCCCTTTCAATACGAGTGGCAAAAAAAACAGAGCTTGCAAGCATCCATATACCAAATATCCCGATTTCAATCCATGCCATATACCAACAATTATGAAGGCTGAAAAGATGGCAATGAATGTTCCCATTTTTTTCTGTCGACGCAAAATGAAAGCGATGGGTGTGTACACATAGGTCATAATCCACGTAGTAAGCGAAATATGCCAGCGTTTCCAAAATTCACCGATGTTGGTTGCGAAGAATGGAAAAGCAAAGTTATTGGTGATGCGAATGCCGAGTCCTTTGGAAATTCCGCAAGCCATATCAGAATAGCCTGAGAAATCGGTATACACGTATATTCCATTCATTACGGCAGCCAGCAATAAGTTTGTACCTGACATGCTGTCGGGAGAAGCGTATAGACTTTTATAGAAGAGCAGGCAGTGTGCGCTAACTACTGTTTTTTTGAAAAAACCCCACAGGAATTGGCGCATTCCATCGGTGACTTGGGGAATGTTGAATTGTCGGGCACTCTTCAATTGCGGGGTAAAATTCTGCAAACGTTCGATGGGGCCTGAAACGAATTTTGGGAAATAGAATAGGTACGTGAAGAAAACGAAGAGGTCTTTTTCCGGTTCTGTTTCTTCGTTGTAAACATCAATCCAATAGCCAATCAATTGAAAGGTGAAGAAGCTAATACCCAGTGGCAGGTAGATTTTTCCGAGGTTAAAAGTATCTGTGCTGAAAAGGGATTGTAAGCCTGCTACAAGGTCGTGGAGGTATTTGAAATAGCTCAACAGCGCGACATTCAAAATGCAACCGAAATAGAAAAACCATTTTTTGACAGTGCCTTCAGCAAGCGTGTGCATTTTGCTCACAAGGACGAAATTGATCGCGCCTGATAGAGCTATGAGGATTGCGGCCTTCCAATCACTTAAAGCGACGAATGCAAGGCTCGATACGAGTATTAGAACGTTTTGAAAGAAAGCTCTCTTGGGCAGAACAACCCACTGCAATAGCATGACTGCAATAATCAGGGGTATGAAGGAGAGCGATGTAAACGACATGTGTGAAGCGTGATTTAGATACCGTCGATTTTCGCTTTAACAAGATCGAGCAGATTGCCCATGTTATTGAGTTTATTCAAATCTCTCAATTTGAATTTGACTGAAAAATGGTCTTCAATTTTTGTTATGATAACCATGTGGGTGAGAGAGTCCCAACCTTCAACATCTTTTGCTGAAAGGTTGTCATGAATTTCGATGTCTTTTTTAAATACAGAGTGTAGTATTTTGCCAATTTCGATGGCTATATCAGCGCGTTCCATTTTCGTGTTATATAAAGTTTTTTTCCATCAGTACTTTTTCGTTGTGTGCAATATAGTTGGTAACATCGGGAAATGTCGATTTGATGCTACGGGTGATGGAATACCCGAATTTCATAAGCAGTTTTATGGACCAAATGCTATTGCGAAACAATTGCGCCTGTCCTTTGGTTAGTTCGGGAACCAAGCGCTTACATCTGTCTTCAACTTGTTGCATGAGTTCCATTTCGATACGTCGGCCGGTATATTCCGGCTTAACAAACAGGTATTCTATCTGAGCGCAACCGCTCTCACGCGGTATATAAAACTCTTTCAGCATTTGCGCGTGAACCTGGAGTTTTTCGATGGCGGATTTTCCGAGTGTATACCCAATCAAGTTAGACTTGAGCATTTGCGAGGACTGTCCTTCATAATATCCTTCAACCCAGCCGCCCAAAGCGCCGATGGCCTGACCATCCATTTCTGCAATTGTGAAGCTGCTGACCGAAAGTTCGCAACCATCTATTTCTTCTTGTAGCATAGAAATAATTGCTTTTCTCGCTTCGTCTAAACTGAGGCTGAATAAGGTGCAATAGCTGAGTTTGTCTGACATTCCCATTTCTGCAGCGATAATTACATCACAGAGAAACTCTGAATCGTCAACGGTTGCAGGGCGGTATTGAATATCGAAACTCATTTACGAAATCAGTTTGCTGATTTTATTTCGATCGGTTTTTCCATTGACATTGAGAGGGAAGGGCTGCACAAAAACAAACTTTTTGGGTAGCATGTAGGCGGGCAGTTTTGATTTCAGGTAGGCTACTAATTCGTGCGTATCAAATTCAGATGTTTCAAAAGCGAGGGCAATTTCCGAATTGCCGCTGTTGTCGGTAACTGCTAATGCTACGAGATTGGTTTTCTGAAAGAACTGTTTTGCGTGAAATTCGATTTCGGTGAGTTCAACTCGGAAACCTTGAATTTTCACTTGAAAGTCCACACGCCCAACGTATAGGATATCACCTTCGCTATCCGATCGGCACAAATCGCCCGTCTTGTAAAAGCGCTCTGTTTTGCCTTGGTATTGCGCGTCAAAAAATGACTCGCGATTTTTTTCGTCGTTTCGCCAGTAACCTGCTGTGAGTTGCGCTCCACCTAGGCAAAGCTGACCTTCTTGCCCGTTGTCAAGGATGTTGTTGTGCTCATCGATGATGACGGTAATGTTGTTCACCATGGCTTTACCGATACTTAATACGCCATTGAGGTGTTTGTTTGAGTTGTTGCGTTCAAACGTGTAGTAGGTACAGAAAATGGTGTCTTCCGTTGGTCCGTATACGTTTTGAATAGTAGCGTTTGGAAGGCAACGGCTCCATTCTTCGGTAATATCGAGCGGCAGAGCTTCTCCGCAAAAGAGACTGTATCTCATTTCCGGCAGATTGATTTCATCGAAGTATGGCCTGAGATGATGCAGTACCGAAGGCACCATCAGAGCTACTGTGAGTTGATGGTCTTCCATCAATTCAAAGATGTAGCTATATTTTATTTTGTCTTTCGGAATTGTAAAACAGC
>Ga0114981_10002068_pt1 | contig 13045 bp, 19 predicted proteins | sample S_140806_MF_Meta_FD_87028 | JGI IMG/M metagenome (GOLD analysis project Ga0114981, IMG submission 87028) | Freshwater microbial communities from Lake Simoncouche, Canada to study carbon cycling - S_140806_MF_MetaG | ecosystem: Environmental > Aquatic > Freshwater > Lake | place: Lake...
AAGAAGCATTCTTCATGGGTCTTGATGCAGACGTAAATGCAAGTGCATCGGTTGACTGGTAAAAGTTAGTTGACAATCGTGAGGGTGATAGGCTATAATTGCTTGTCACCCTCACTTATTATTATTGGAGAAAAATGTATCACAATCACCACTCGCACTCATACTATAGTTTGCTAGATGGTTTCTCCTCACCAGAAGAACTTCTAAAACGTGCAGAAGAGGTGGGGATGACAGCCTTATCGCTTACAGACCACGGAACACTAAGTGGTCATAGAGACTTTCTTATTGCTGCTAAAGACACAAAGGTAAAACCAATTCTTGGTCTTGAAGCATACTTTACACCTGACCGTTTAGACAAGAGGGCAAAGAAAGATCGTGGAGCAGATGATCAGATTTATAATCACTTAATTGTTCTTGCACAAAATGAAAATGGTTTACAGAACTTATCTAAGCTATCTGAAATTGGTTGGAACGAAGGATTCTTCTCTAAGCCTAGAATTGACTTTGATGTTCTAGAAAAGTATTCATCAGACTTAGTAATTGTATCTGGTTGCATGAACGGAATTATTGCTAAAGCAATCCAAAATGGTAACATGGAGATGGCTAAGAAGCACACAGCGTGGTTTAAAGAGGTATTTGGAGACAACTTCTACATGGAGTTGCAACCTCATAATCCTGCAGAACTAAATCATCAAATGTTAGAACTAGCAGATAAGATGGGTATCAATAGTACAGTAACACTTGACTGTCACTACGCTTCTCCAGAAGATCGGATAGCAGAAGAAATTATGCTTATCCTTGGAACACATCCAAACATTCGTAAAGAAGCAAAGTTTGAAGATAGCCGTAAGATTAAGGACCTTATTGAAAGACTAGATTATCTCTATGGGGATCGCTTTATGTCATTCAAAGACTTAGATATTTTTCTTATGGGTCATAAAGATGTTAAAGACTTAATGATTGATCAAGGTATTGATCGTGATGACTTATATGAAAACTCAGTTGAGATTTCTGAAAAGATTGGCTCTTATGACTTTAAAGAAAACCTTGATTTACTTCCTGCTGAATATAGAGATCCAGACCATGAGCTTGAACAGTTAGCACTTACAGGTCTTGCAAAGCGTGGGTTTGCAGACAATGAAGAGTACCTTACAAGACTAAATGAAGAACTAGACATTATTAAGTCAAAGAACTTTTCATCTTACTTTATTGTTGTAGGTAATATGATTAACTGGTCAAAAGACAATAACATTCTGGTTGGTCCTGGTCGTGGCTCTGCTGCAGGTTCTCTTGTTTGCTATGCTTTAGGAATTACAGAAGTAGATCCAATTAAGTATGGCTTACTATTCTTCCGCTTTATTAATCCAGAACGTAATGACTTTCCAGATATTGATACAGACTATGAAGATCGTAAGCGTGGTCAAGTTAAAGAATATCTTTCTGACCAATACACTCACGTTGCATCTATTGCAACATTCTTAACATTCAAAGACAAGGGTGTTGTAAGAGACGTTGCTAGAGCTTTTCACGTTCCTTTACCTGAGGTTAATAAGGCACTCAAGGGTGTTGAAACTTGGGATGAGTTTATGTCAGCATCAACCTGTAAAGAGTTTCGTGAAAAATATCCAGAGGTCGTAAAGTATGCTGAAAGACTTCGTGGTCGTATTCGTGGAACGGGAATGCACGCTGCTGGTATCGTAGCCTCTAAGGATGAAATCTGGCGTTATGCTCCAATGGAAACTCGTAAAGATACTCAGTCCGATGAAAGAGTACAGGTAGTTGCTGTTGATATGGAACAGGCTGCAGACATTGGTTTGATTAAAATTGATGCCCTTGGTCTAAAAACTTTAACAGTAATTCACGACACATTAGACATCATTGTAGAGCGTAAAAAGAAGAAAGTTAATTTGCGTGAAATTCCTCTTGATGATAAAGAAGTATATGCAGACCTAACAGCAGGTTTTACTCAGGGTGTATTTCAAGCAGAAGCAGTACCTTATACAAACCTTTTGATCAAGATGGGTGTATACAACTTTGATGAACTTGCTGCATCTAACGCACTAGTTAGACCAGGTGCTATGAATACCATCGGTGCAGAATACATTAAGCGTAAAAAGGGTAAGGCTCCAGTTAATTATGTACACGAAATTGTAAAAGACTTTACAAAGGACACCTATGGCTGTATCCTATATCAGGAACAAGTTATGCTTGCCTGTGTGCATCTTGGCGGTATGTCTATGGCAGAAGCTGATAAGGTAAGAAAGATTATTGGAAAGAAAAAAGATGCTCGTGAGTTTGATCAATACAAGGAACAATTCGTTACTGGTGCCTCAAAGCATATTGAAAAGAAGCAAGCAGAAAAACTATGGCACGACTTTGAAGCACACGCAGGATACTCATTTAACAAATCACATGCTGTGGCTTACTCAATGCTATCTTACTGGACGGCTTGGTTAAAGAAATACTACCCACATGAATTTATGTATTCACTTCTTAAGAATGAAAAGGATAAGGATACTCGTACAGACTATCTAATTGAAGCAAAGCGTATGGGGATATCTATTAGACTACCACACATCAATGAGTCTGATATTGATTTTGCTCTAGATGGAGATGCTATACGATTTGGACTTGGCAATATTAAGTTTATTTCAGAAAACATTGGCAGTAAGATTATTGCTCAAAGACCATTTAGTAGCTACCAACAGTTCAAGGAATTTGTAACGGTTAAAGGTTCTGGAGTAAATAACAGAGCAGTAGAATCATTAAATAAAGTTGGTGCTGCAGCGTTTACAGACAATCCAAGAATTGGTGATGAAAAGGATAACTATTATGAGTACCTTAACATTCCTGAATTTACTAGTGATATCCCAAGATGGATTGAGGCTTATGCAAGACCACTTGAAGAATACTCAGAAGAGGGTTCCTTCCTTGTAGTTGCTATGGTAAAATCTATCAAGCGTGGTGATGGCTGGAGTAGAATTGAAATTGTAGATAAGACAGGTTCGGTTGGCATCTTTGATAGATCAGATACAATAATTGAACCAGGAAAGATTTATATATTCTTAGTTGCAGATAATCGAATTGGAGCATATGCAACTGCAGAAAACATGAAGGATCTAAGCGATCCATTTATTAAATATATACAGGCTAAGACAATGACTCTTGCAGATAACGAACTATACACAATTAGTTTTATTCCAAGAAAGACAAAGAGCGGTCAAAAAATGGCTAATGCAGTGTTAGCAGATAAGGATAAAGAGTTATACTCTCTTGTAATTTTCCCCAATATGTATGCAACTGCATTAATTAATATGAAACCAGGAACACATTGTAAGCCAGTATTACAAACAACATCATCAGGAAGCGTAACAGTAAAGGAGTTTGAAAGATGAATCTAGATAATCTAGCAAAAGAAATTCATAAGAATGCAACAGAAAAAGGTTTTTGGGACTACATGTACTCAAATGCTGAACCAGTAGGAGATACATTTATCTTTTTTGGAAAGCAATTAGCAATGATTCATTCTGAAGTTACAGAAGTGCTTGAAGCTCTTCGTAAGCAAAAGGGTGAAAGCGAGGTAGTTGAAGAACTTGCTGATATCTTAATCCGTGTACTTGACCTTTATGAGGGACTAAGAGTAAACGGAGATGTAAGGGACTCGCTAGATGATACCTTACTTAGAAAGATTAACATCAACACAGAACGCCCAAAAATGCATGGCGTACTGGGATGATATAATAGACAGATGAAAATAAGAGGATATCTTTTAGAAGGAGTAAACGAAGAACTGTTACTTGTAATTAGAGGATACGATGAAGAGCAAATGTATTCTATTATTAAAAAATTAGAATCTATGCGTGATCAAGAAGTAAAAGAATTAGCGGAAGTATTGGAGAATCATTTAAATGACCGAATTAGCAATGGAAGAAATTCTGTCAAAGCTAGACCCCAAAACAAGAAAAAGGGTTCAGACAGCAACAGAAGTAGAAATAGAAAAACAATCAACACCAAGTCTCAGTCTTAACGTTGGACTAAAGGGTGGTTTTGGATATGGAAGGCAGATCCTAGTATGGGGAAATAAATCTGCAGGTAAATCATCTTTTTGTTTACAGATGATTGGTGAAGCACAAAAAGCTGGAAAGACATGTGCATGGATTGACTCTGAAGCATCATATTCTCCAGAGTGGGCAGAAAAACTAGGAGTAGACTCTAGTAAATTAATTTATTCTTCTGCTAAAACAATTAATGACATGGTGGATGTTTCAGTAGATTTAATGAAAGCAGGAGTAGATATTCTTGTTGTTGATTCAATTTCTGCATTACTTCCTGCTATCTATTTTGAAAAAGATGGAAACGAATTAAAGGATCTACAAGATACAAAACAAATTGGTGCAGAAGCAAAAGACATGACTCATGCAGTCAAGATGCTTAACTATGTAAATGAAAATACTTTACTTGTTCTAATTTCACAGCAACGTAATAGTTTTGGTGGAATGCACGCAACTCATATTCCAACTGGTGGTATGGCTGTAAAGTTCTTCTCGTCAACAATTGTAAAGTTATGGTCATCAGAATCTGAGGCAAGTTCTATCAAAGACAAAGTATCTGTTGGAGATAGACTAATTGAACAACGTGTTGGTCGTCCAGTAAACTGGACAATTGATTACAATAAGACAGGACCACAATTTATTAGTGGATCATATGACTTTTATTTCCAGGGAGATCATGTTGGTGTAGATAAGGTTGCAGACCTTGTTGACACAGCAGAACTTATGGGAATTATTGAACGTGGTGGTGCTTGGTATACCGTACTAGATCAAAGACTACAAGGTCGTGCAAAGGTTGTTGAGTATGTAAGACAAAACCAAGAAGTGTTTGATACTCTAGAGTCGCAGGTGTATTCAAAACTATGAGCATAAATCCAAATGATTTTATTAAATTAAAAAATAGTCAAGATACAGAAGGTCTTAAAGTAACAGGAACTTTTGTTTGTCAAAATTGCATGGAGTCAATAGGTTTTGCAATCTTAGATGAAGATGATATGATTCTAAAATATACCTGTGAGGCAGGTCACTATAATGAGGCAAAGCTATGAGTGAAGCAGGAGAGTTAAAAAGAATAGGTGCTAAAGCACACAAGAACTCTGGTCGTGGTCAGTATCAAAAAGGTGACGGTTCATGGGAAGAGTTTATTGTAGATGTAAAAGAGGCAGGTAAAAGCTTTACGCTAAATGAAAATGTTTGGTCTAAGATTGTTACAGATACCTTGAGAACAGATATGAATAAGTCACCAGCATTACTTTTATCAATTGGTGAGAAAAGAAAGATAAGATTAGCAGTCATTGAATGGGCTGCTCTAGAAGATTTAATGGAGAGAGCAAATGGAATCAACACTTGATTATATTAACCAAGTAACAGAGTTTAATGACATTCACGAGTTTATGAATGATCCAGAACTTGATGAGGCAATGGCAATCATTGTTAAGATTATGATGAAGCCAGACATTCCATCTGTTCAAGCGGTAGCCCTAATTGGAAAGTTACAAGCAATGAGTGTTAAGTTTGCTGTACTTGCAACATACTATACAACAGTAGCAAAAGGTCCATCTGGAAGCATTAATAACACAAAGAAAAACGTCTACTATACAATGAAAGATAGTCTTGATAAAATGGTAGATGCATTGAAATATGTAGCAAGATATAACTTAGGAGCCTAATATGGTAAACAACTTAATAAAAACACTAACAACAAAACCAAGAAACACAAAGGTTGATGCTAAAAAGCTCCGTCTTGCAATTGGTAAATCTTATCTGCAAGGTAAGAATGGAACAGAGTTCAAGACAAAGAAAACATTTTCACCATCTACAGTTGGCTATGGTTATGGTACTTGTGCTAGATATTGGAACCTAGCGTTTACTGGAACTGAATTTAAAGATAGTTTTAATGCTCAAGGTATGGCTGCAATGAATGCAGGTACACAGGCTCATGAACGCATTCAGGGTGCAATGCAAAAGGCTGGACTAGTTAAAGAACTAGAACGTGAAATTAAGTCAGTCAATCCACCTATCCGTGGGTTTGCAGATATCATTATGGAAATAGATGGTGAAGAAGTTGTAGGAGAAATTAAAACAGTTAAGGCAGAAGGTTTTGATATTCGTAAAGATACATCAACTGGGGCAGATAGTCATATTGTACAGCTTTTAATTTATATGAAGGTTCTAGAATTAGAAGAAGGATTCTTCTTGTATGAGAATAAAAATTCACATGAGATTGCAGTAATTCCAATTGTCATGTCTGAAGAAAATAAAGTTTATGCTGACTACATTTTTGATTGGATGAAAGAAGTTTATCAAGCTTGGGTAGATGGTAAAAACATTAAAAGACCCTTTAAGGAAAATGCATTCCCTTGCACATATTGTCCAATTAAAGATTCTTGCTGGTCAAAGCCAGATGGTAGAACCAAGATTGATTCTCTAAAGGTACGCAGTCAATGATCAAAGCCTGTATTGAATGTGGAAATGATTTTGAGTTTAAGACTCATAATCAAAAGTATTGTTCTCAAACATGCTGCAGAGTTTCTACAAACAAAAGAATAATGGAAAAGTATTATGCAAAAAAAGAAAGACTTGCAGGTAAGCAAAGGCTTTGCTCTTGTGGGTCTACCCTTAGTATGCATAATCCAGATTCTATGTGTATTCTTTGTCAAAATAAAAAGAAAAGGCAAAGAGCTGAAATTGCTAAGGAGGAAATAAAGAATGCAATTATCAAAACTTCTAAAGCAAAAAGCAGATAGAGTTCTAGGAATAGATGCTTCAACCACTTCCATTGCATTTTGTTTATTTGAAAATGGAGTACCCACTAAGATGGGTAAGATTCCTATAGTTGGAGTAGACATTTATGATAAAATTAAGGATGCTAACAATAAAGCAAAAGCGATACATAAAATTTGCAATCCTGAGTATGTTGCTGTTGAATCTGCTATAATGGTCAGATCTGCAGATGCAGGTCTAAAGATTGCTATGGTTGTAGGAGCTATTTTGTCTGTTATTCTTAAGCCAAAAACACAGGTAGTTACAGTAGCACCAGTTTCTTGGCAGTCTTTTATTGGTAATAAAAACTTTACTAAAGCAGAGAAGTTGCAGGTAGAAAAAGATTTTCCTGGAAAGTCTACTGCTTGGTATAAAAACAAGATTAGAGAGATTAGAAAGCAAAGAACCATGGATTTCTTTAATAATAAATTTAATACATCAATATCAGACAATGACGTTGGTGATGCATGTGGAATATCCTACTATGCATATAAGAAACTTACGGAGAGAATATGATTAATTACAATATGTCTAAATTTGACATAGAACTTCTTGGAAGGCATGGTGCAAATAATAGCAATCGTGCAATGGTATTAAATTCATTTTATTTGTATACAGATAAAAATGAGCAGTCAGTTGGTCAATGGCTATCTCAAACTGGATACTGGGAATCTTGGATTACTTCATGGATGACAAAAAATATAAAACAAGGAAACGTTTGTATTGATATTGGATCAAATTATGGATACTACACGCTATTAATGCAAAGCCTTGTTGGAAAAGACGGGGGTGTTTATTCCTTTGAAGCAAATCCAGAACTGTGTGATCTTGTTGCAAAATCAATTGCTGAGGCACCAGAAGATTATGGTCAGGCTGTTTTGTATAATGTTGCTGTATGGAATGAAAAAACAGAGTTGGAGTTAGACATCCCATCTAAATACATTGGGGCATCCACATTAGTATATGGAAGTGATTTACCATCAAATATTGATGCTGCAGAATGGGACAATAAGATTACCGTTAAAGCAGACAAAATTGACAACATTATTGACCCACAAAAAATTGATTTAATTAAGATTGATATTGAGGGTGCAGAGCCCCAAGCCTGGGAAGGCATGAAAGAAATATTAAAGCATACAGATATTGTTATAATTGAAATTGGTAGATGGAGTCCACAAGAATTTTTAGATAAAATTTATGATGAATGGGACGTAACATATGTAACAGAATCTGCAGAAGAGCAACCTTTATATAGGGATGTAGTTCCAAACCTTCCAGACTTAGTTATGGCTGTATTAAGGAAAAAAAATGCCTAAACTATACCAGTCAAAATCATGGTTAACAAAAAGATACATTATTGATAAAAAAACTATTGAAGAAATTTCAAAAGAATGCGATACTAGTCATCAAACTATTTATAGATATTTAGTAAAGTTTGACTTAATAAGAGACCAAAGAAAATGGAGCAAGTAAGTGCACGAATATAGAGATGAAAAATTTCATATTGAAGTAGATCAGGTCAATCACCCAATCCACTATACCTCTGACCCATCTGGAATAGAATGTATACAGATTACACGTCACCGAAACTTTAATATTGGTAATGCTTTTAAGTATTTGTGGAGAGCAGGTATTAAAGATGATAAAACACAGATTGAAGATTTACAAAAAGCTATCTTTTATATCAATGATGAAATAAACAGACTGGAGGGTGAGTAAAATTCCAAGCTATGAATACACTTGTTTAAACTGTGATAAAACTATTAATAAAACTAATGTAAAAGTAGACGATAGAGACCATCAGCAATGTGAAGAATGTGGAAATGTTTTAACTAGAAGTTGGACTATTGGTAATGTTGCTGTATGGGCTCCAACATCTGGTGGATACCGCTAAATGGCTAAAAAACCCACACAGATCAAATATAACCCACTTTGGGAAGTAAAGCATGAATATCTACACGGGAAAGATTTAATCGTCCCTGGGACATTAGTTAAAATAAAGAATGTTCGTGGAGAGTTTAAGTTTGAAAAGTATGTCAAAAATATTGAATCAGGTATGGAATGGATTGACGTTATTGGTAATACTGGATACAGATCCTTTTATTTGTACGACTTTAAGGGTATAATTAAGCCTAAGAAGAAAAGGATTAAAAAAAATGTCTGAGATTGAACTAGCTGATCGCTGGGAAAACATCAACAAGGTTGCAGAAGAGTTTCTAAGAGGAAATACAAACGCTACAACTATTGCTAAAGCAACTGGATTTAAAAGAGCTGAGGTTCTTGAGTATCTTGATGAATGGCGTATGGTAATTCGCAGCGACAGGCAGGTTCAGGTTCGTGCTCGTGAAGCCCTAGCAGGAGCAGATCAGCATTACTCAATGTTAATTAAAGAAGCTTGGGATGTAGTTGAGCAAGCAGATTTAACTGCACAGCTTCCACAAAAAACAGCAGCACTTAAATTAATTGCTGACATTCAGCAAAAACAAATGGATATGCTACAAAAAGCAGGTATGCTTGACAACAATGAGATGGCTGAAAAGATTGTAGAAACAGAAGAAAAGCAACACGTTCTTGTTGAAATTATCCGTGATGTTGTTTCAGGCTGTGAAAGATGCAAACCAATTGTGTTTGGAAAACTTAGCAAAGTAACAGGTCAAGCAGAGGAAATTTAATGTTTGAAGATATTATTGATCTTCTTGGTGGTGACGAGTTTGAAGAAAAGCCAGTTGAGTTAGAAGAGTTTGTTACATCTGAAGACTTCTTAGGTCTACCACCACTTTCAAAATATCAATATGATGCTATTAAAGCAATGAGCCAAATCTATAAAAAACAAACTTTAATTAACTTGTATGGAGAGAAAGTAGCAACAAACATATGGAATCAAACATGTAATGAAGTTATCTTACAATTAGGTAAGGGATCTGGTAAAGATTACATGTCAACAATTGCGGTATCTTATATGGTTTATCTATTGTTATGCTTAAAAGATCCTGCAAGATACTTTGGCAAACCTCCAGGTGACTCTATTGATATTCTTAACATTGCTATTAACTCTGAACAGGCTAAGAATGTTTTCTTTAAAGGTTTTAAAACAAGATTAGATAAGTCTCCCTGGTTTCAAGGAAAGTACACACCAACTGCTGGTTCCGTTACTTTTGATAAAGGTATTACCTGTCACTCAGGTCACTCTGAAAGAGAATCTTTTGAAGGATATAACGTACTGTGTGTAATTCTTGATGAGATCTCAGGCTTTGCAACAGAATCAACTTCTGGTTCTGATCAAGCAAAAACTGCTTCTGCTATTTATGAAATGTATCGTGCATCAGTTGACTCTCGTTTCCCAGATTTTGGAAAGGTAGTTTTACTTTCTTTTCCTAGATATAAAAATGATTACATTCAAACAAGATACGAATCTGTTATTGCAGATAAAACTGTTGAAATAAAAGAGCATACTTTTAAGCTTGACGATACGCTAGAAGATGGAATTTCTTCTAATGAATTTACTGTTGAATGGGAAGAGGATAGGATCAATGCTTACAAGTTTCCAAAAGTATTTGCATTACGCAGACCAACTTGGGAAATTAATCCTACAAGAAGTATAGATGATTTTAAGATTGCATTTTATAAAAATTCAGTTGATGCCTTATCTCGTTTTGCCTGTATGCCACCTGATGCTGTTGATGCTTTTTTCCGATCAAGAGAAAAGATTGAAACTTGTTTTAGCGGAACAAACGGTGTAGACTCTACTGGGAGATTCTTTGAATCATTTAAGCCACAAGAAGATAAAGAATACTATGTTCACGTTGACCTTGCACAAAAACATGACCACTGTGCGGTAGCACTTGCACACGTTGATAAATGGGTAACTCTTAGCACCTTTAATGACCATGAGGTAATTAATCCATTTGTAGTTGTTGATGCAGTTAGATGGTGGACTCCAACAGCAGACAAGACAGTAGAGTTTAAAGATGTAAAGAATTATATTCTTGAGTTACGCTCAAGAGGTTTTAGAATTAAGAAAGTAACATTTGATAGATGGAATTCTTTTGATATTATGAATGAACTTAAATCTCTTGGAATGAATTCAGAAACATTGTCTGTAGCAAAAAAGCATTATGAAGATATGCAAATGCTAGTGGCAGAAGAAAGAATCTATGGACCAAGAATTGATTTACTTGTAGATGAGCTATTGCAATTACGCATTGTTCGTGATAAAGTTGATCACCCAAGAAAAGGATCTAAAGATTTAGCAGATGCTGTTTGTGGTGCGATATATAATTCAATTTTAAACACTTCTCGTGGAACTAGAGAAATTGAAGTTCATACTTTTAGAGACTCAAGAGACACAAACTACAAAGAAACGGTAGACCCTTTTTATGAAGAACCAAAGAAAAGCATGAGAGACATGCCAAATGACATATCAGATTTCTTAAGTGGAATTGGTTTTATTTAGTTGTATACTAGTATTATGGAGGTATAATGTTTGACGATTTTGATGAAGAAGAATACGATGAGGCAGAAATGTTTTCCTTCATGATTGAAAATGGCTATGTTGAAATCTCTGGAGTAGATCCAGATGGGGAATTTGTTTACAAAATGACTAGAAAAATGGGAGAACATTTTCCTGAAGTTTTTGAGGAGCATTTAGCTTTAACAAATGCCTTAGTTTTTGATGTATGGCAAAAGGGATTGCTTGAAGTTGTGATGAATCCTAACGGTACATGGACTATAAAAGAAAATGAAAAAACAAGAAAATTTACAGATTATGAAAATGATTTGACTAAAGAAGAATGGCTTTTAATGGCTGAAGTCAATGCTATGATTGAAGAAGATAGTATATAATAGTATTATGAATGAATTAGAAGCCTTGTTAACACCTGATGAAAAAGCCTTGCATGATGCATTGGTAGAAATTGCTCAGAAATATGGAAAGTTTGATGAAGATGGTTCTGGAATTTGGGCAGGTTATGAACCTGCAGACCAGAATGAAGAAAAGGCAATTGGTGTTAAGTGCTCTAACTGTGCTTTATATATGGGTGGAGTACAATGTGAGATTCTTGCATTTGAAGTAGAGCCTGAAGGCAAGTGTAGATTTGCAGTTATTCCAGATGGTTATGTAGATGTTTCTGGTCAGATGGATGATGATATGAACAATGATGATATGTATAAAGCAGATATAAACCTAAAGCCTACAGATGGAATGAAGTCTGCTGCTGCCAGAGCCCTTGCTTGGAAAAAGGAAGGCAAGCGTGGTGGAACTAGAGTTGGTTTAGCCAGAGCAAATCAAATTGTAAATGGCACAACTCTTTCTGAAAGTACAGTTGCTCGTATGTACTCATTCTTTTCAAGACACGAAGTAGATAAACAAGCTACTGGATTTAGTGCAGGTGAAGAAGGATATCCAAGTCCAGGAAGAGTTGCCTGGGATCTTTGGGGTGGAGATGCAGGTTATTCGTGGTCAAGATCTAAGTGGGAAAGTATTAAGAGCAGAAGAGAAAATAAGTCTGATACAATTGTACCAACGGAGGCAGACGCAGTGGAAAAAAGAGATTATTCCCCTAAGCAACGCAGAGCAATGGCAGCAAGAGGTCAGGCAATGGCAGATGGATCTTTCCCAATTGCAGATAGAGCAGACCTATCAAATGCAATTCAATCGGTAGGTCGTGCTGCAAATTATGAATCAGCAAAGAGACATATTATTCGCAGAGCTCGTGCTCTAGGTCTTACAGAGATGTTACCAGATGACTGGAAAAAGTCAATGCGTAAGTCACTAAATTATTACGATTCAAGATTTACGAAATATATGTAATTTATATTGACATTAATTAATTTTTAGTGTATTCTATAGTCTAATAGAAAAGAGACTGATATGACAGAATCAAAAGAACGACAACTGCAAATTGCAGATCGTTGTGATAGATGTGCAGCACAAGCCTTTGTATTAGTTAAAGGCGTAACTGGAGAACTATATTTTTGCGGTCATCACTTTACAAAAAATCAAGAAGCATTGACTAAGTTTGCTTTTGAAATTATTGATGAAAGAAATTTTATTAACGAACATTCTGCTTCTTCTGTATAACAAGGGTAGAGTTGGGCAGGTGGTGAGCCCCATTGACTGTAAATCAATCGCTTTAGCTGTGTAGGTTCGATTCCTATCTCTACCACGATATAATTAAATATTATTCCCCAATAGCTCAATTGGCAGAGCGTTAAACTGTTAATTTAAATGTTCC
>Ga0114981_10002069_pt1 | contig 13044 bp, 16 predicted proteins | sample S_140806_MF_Meta_FD_87028 | JGI IMG/M metagenome (GOLD analysis project Ga0114981, IMG submission 87028) | Freshwater microbial communities from Lake Simoncouche, Canada to study carbon cycling - S_140806_MF_MetaG | ecosystem: Environmental > Aquatic > Freshwater > Lake | place: Lake...
CCATCTTGAATGAGGCTCAAAAACTGCTCACGCCAAATCTGCACCTCAATGCCGATGGGTTCCTTTCTGTCTATTCCCATCGCATCTTGAAATCGACGGAACAGTTTCGGGTGAGCAATACCCTGCACCCATTCTTCTTTGATACCCAAAGCAGCAACTGCTTCGATATCGTCGTCGTGCAAATGACCGCTTTCCTCAGCAAGGTTGTCGAGCAAATGCTCACGGTGTTCAGGGCTTTCCAACTTTGAAATTACACCCGTCAAGTAGCGCGGAAACCAAGAGCTATAAGCCCCGTACTGCAGCGCAAAATCTTTTAGAACGGCATCCATGTTTTTGAATTCGCCGTTCTTAAGAGCTATCAAGTAAGGATGATTGATTGCTCTGTGGTTAAGAGCTTCGTTGATAAGATCATCCATGGATGATACTTGGTCGGTTATAGACGCGTGAGTTGTTGCTTCCATCGTGGTTAATTAATTAAGATATGAGCGAATGTATTCCTTTCAAGGGAATACAAGACAAAACTCAATAACTTATTGTGTCACTAAAATTTGCGAAGGAACTCGAGGCAACGTCGGTTGAACTCCTCTGATCGTTCAAGACTTACCAAATGACCACAACGTTGAACTACTTCGATCGTAATATTTTGGAAACGCCTTGCATACTGCATGCTTGGTTTTAAGAACAAATGGTCCTGCCCTCCTACAAGCAACAATACCGGTATCTGAGGTTCGAAGCTAAACAATTTCCGCAACGTATGATCGAGGTAGCTACCATACATAGCGGTCCATTTGCGATATTCTTCGATACTGAGGAATTTCGATTCACGCACAAAAATCTCTCTCGACTTTTTATGGTTCTTTCTTGGAAGAACAATCTTCGCCATCAGGCTGTAGAAATTGCGGAATCCAATGATCTTGGCAATCATAAGACCTGTGCGCGCAAGGAAACGCAATTTCACGTTGAGCGAAACAATTGGACCTGCGAATAGCAAACTGGCAACTCCGTTTTGGCGCTGTTCATACATCTGCATTGCTATGATGCTACCCAACGAAACTGCAACAACATGTATTGGCTCTTGGGTATAACAATCGACGACATCCCAAATGCTTTTGGAGATCCACTCAAAGTCGTAGTTGGCTTGGTTTGCGGTCTTGCTCGCAGAGCCGGCATGCCCTGGTAAATCGATCAGCAATAAATGATAGTCTTTGCTGAATGCCTCTACCTGTTTGCGCCAAGTGCGTGTGCTCCCCCCTGCTCCATGCACCATGAGCACCCAAGATGCATCAGGATTTGAACAGCGATGTATTTCGTGGTGTAGTTGCAATGTAGAAAGTATGTTTAAAACACTGAAGGCCGATATAGAGCCTGTTTAATTCGGATTCAATCGCTGCTCGTTTTGTTTTTTTGGAGGCTGATAGTTTGGGTTTTTGGGAATGTCGGGGCTATAGCCAAACAGTCGGTTGTCTTTGATGATGGTATCGACATATGTGGGCACCAAATCTTCCCAACCGTCATGACCGTTGTGAATCATGTCGAGCGCGTCTTTCGAGTAAATATCCAACACATCCGGATTGTAATCTGCAATATCGACGAGTCGCTTATTATAGATTAGATAGTCGTAGAGTGGCTTCAATCGAGGGTGCACAGGGCAATTCTTCGTTGTAAGCAGTTTGCCTGTTTCAGCATCCTTAAACGGATAAACATATATCTTCAAATCGCGGCTGAAAAGAATACCGAAGGCCTCCAGAATACCCCCGTTTAAATCGCGGTAGTATTTTTCATTGAACAACTCCATAATCATATTCGTGCCGACTATGATACCCATGCGTCGGCTGGTATGCTTGGAGAAAAACTCCACCAGCTTGAAGTATTTGGAATAGTTTGAAATCAGAACCGTTTGTCCGAGAGAACAAAGAATCTCCGCTCTGTCGAGAAAGTCTTGCTCATCAATATCGCCTTCAGCTCGAAGGTTGTTGAGAGTAATCTCAAACAATACCTGTACGTTGCTATGGTCAACCTTGTATTCCTTTTCAAAGAGCTTAAAGCCCTTCATGATCATGTCGATATTGACCTTGGTTACCGGTCGGAAGCTACCTCGCAGGGCAAGAATGTTTTTCTTGTATAAAATGTCTGCGGCCTGAATGTTCCTTCCGTCGGGTGAGAAAATAACCGCGTCGGTCATTCCATTCTTCACTAGGTGCAGAGAGAGCAGACGATTGTCTACATGGTCGAAATCTGGACCGCTCATTTCCACCATATCAATTTCAACCTGGTCACGATTCAGATTGTCGTACAGCGAAAGAATGAGTTCTTTGGGTTTCGTATAAAAAAAGTAACAACCATAGAGCAGATTCACTCCCAACAAACCAACAGAGGCTTGCTGTGCCAAGGCATCCATTTCATGGAGGCGCATGTGCAGTATGACCATATTGGGCGCTTTGTCGGGGGCAGTTTGAAACTTTAACCCCATCCAACCGTGGCCTTGAATGGTTTTTTGATAATTGATGGTTGCTACGGTATCTGCAAACGAGAAAAATTTCTTGGCCGCATGTTCGCTTCGTTTGAGGCGCTCCTCCATGAGGCGGTACTCGTGGTTGAGCATATTGATGAGGCGAGGTTTGCAAACATACCTGCCCTTCTCTTCCTTTCCGTAAATAGCATCGCTAAAATCCTTGTCGTAAGCACTCATTGCTTTGGCAATGGTACCGCTTGCTCCACCCGCGCGGAAGAAATGGCGAACCACCTCTTGTCCGGCACCGATTTCAGCAAAGGTGCCATAAATCTCAGGATTAAGATTTACGCGAAGCGCCTTTTGACTTGCAGATAATATGACGTGCTCGAGTTCCACTTGGATGTTTTGGAATGCGGGCAAATTTAGTTGAACTAAGCGTTTGAAGGCGTAATCGTTTCAGAAACTTAACGAACTAGTTTTGCGCTCTCAATGCAAGGGCTGTAGTAATTTCGCGCGCATGATCATCACCTTTCTTGGCACAGGCACTTCACAAGGCGTTCCGCTCATAGCGTGCACATGCGAAGTGTGCACTTCCTCGGATGTTCGCGATGCGCGACTGAGAAGCTCGGTAATGCTCACCATCGACCATAAGAACTTCATAATCGATACCGGTCCTGATTTTCGCCAACAAATGCTCCGTGAAGGAGTGGGCGCAATCGAGGCAATTGTCTTTACACACGAGCATAAAGACCACATTGCCGGATTAGACGATGTGCGTGCCTACAACTTCATCAACAACTGGAGGGCTCAGGTGTACTGCACTGAGCAAGTTGCAGAGGCGCTGAAGCGTGAGTTTGCCTATGCATTTTCGGATAAAAAATATCCGGGAGTGCCTGAAATTGATTTGAACATCATTGATGACCGGCCTTTTGAGATTGGGCCAGTGGCATTTCAACCCATACAGGTATACCATCTTCGCTTGCCTGTTTTAGGCTTTCGGGTTGGTAACTTCGCCTATATCACAGATGCCAATGTGATACCTGAAGAAGAATACGAAAAGTTGAAAGGTCTGGAGGTCGTTGTGCTCAATGCGTTGAGAAGAGAGAAACATCCCTCCCACTTCACATTGGAAGAGGCCATCGAAGTTGCTCAGCGAATAGGAGCGCGTGAAACGTGGTTCACACATATCAGTCATCAGCTGGGGCTGCATGAAGACGTTCAAAAAGAATTGCCCAAGGGCATGTATCTCGCATACGACGGGTTGAAGCTGGAGGTGGGGGCATGATGTCGGCCGTGCTGTACATATTTGTCATTAAACCGATCAGTTTATTGCCTTACCGCGTATTGTATATGCTTTCAGATTTCTTTTACCTCGTGTTCTATTATGGGGTCGGGTATCGAAAGAAGGTAGTGCGCGGCAACTTGACGCGTTCATTTCCGGAAAAGTCAGGTTCTGAGATACGCTCTATTGAGAAAGCCTTTTACCGTCATTTCTGTGATGTAGTGCTCGAGAGTTTGAAGAATTTCAGTGCCAACGAAAGCGATTTAGCTGCGCGTTTTGAGCATCGCAACACCGAGGTGCTCGACAAGCTTCACACCGAGGGAAGGAGCGCAATACTGGCCGGAGGTCATTACGCCAATTGGGAAATGTGGGCCCTTTCGGCACCTCCCCATTTTAAGCACAGGCTAATGGCGATATATAAACGCCTGTCGAACCCGTATTTCGATGAAAAGATGCGCACCACCAGAGGCAAGTTCGGGCTTGAGTTGGTTTCAACCAAGGAAACCGATGAATGGCTTCATAAGCATAAAGACCAACTCCACTTTTCCGTTTTTGCCATCGATCAGTCGCCATCGAATCCGAGGAAAGCCCATTGGATTGAGTTCTTAGGACAAGAAACAGCCTGTTTATTTGGAGCCGAGAAGTATGCTAGAGAATTTAACCTTGCGGTCGTATTCGGTCATTTGCGCAAGATTTCAAGAGGAAAGTACGCTATTGACTACGAGCTAGTTACCACTGACGCCAATAGTTATGAGCACGGTAAACTCACGGAGCAATTGAGCCGAATGCTGGAAGCTGACATACGCCAGGAACCCCGTTACTGGCTATGGTCGCACAAACGGTGGAAGCATAAAAGGCCTACTGATTAAAAAAAGCCACTTTTTTTTTTCAATGGAGGCTCATTGATCAGAGAAATGTCGTAATATTGCGCCCCCTTTTAGGGATTCATTTTTAAAGAAACGTATCATGAACCGTATTAAAGAACTCGAGAAAAAGCTCAACCCGGTTAAAGAAATACCGGCATTTGCTGCAGGTGACACTATCACTGTAAGCTACAAAATCGTTGAAGGAAACAAGGAGCGTATCCAGGAGTTTGCCGGCGTTGTAATCCAGCGCAAAGGTTCAGCAGCAACTGCTACGTTCACTGTTCGTAAGATCAGTGGCGGTGTAGGTGTAGAGCGTATCTTCCCTGTTTCTTCACCCTTTATTGAGAGCGTGGTTGTAACCAAGCGTGGTAAGGTGCGTCGTGCACGTATCTTCTACTTGCGCAGCCTCACCGGTAAAGCAAGCCGCATTCAGGAGAAGAAGCGTTTTGTAGCCGAGGCGACGAAGTAATTTCATCGGTAACGGTGATTTGTGAAATAAAAAAAGGCGGGTGTTACCCGCCTTTTTCTTTTGCCATTGATTTTTTATCCGTCGGATTTTGCTAACTCACCACGATGCTTACCCGAGCAGATGCGTTCGATGGCATCTTCAACTTAATTAACTAACCTTAACTCAAAAACGTCTATTCATCTAATCAATGGAATGTAGTATGTCTTGTATCTGATTTTACCCAACTCGCAACTCAGCCTCGCTCTTGCAATGCTCAGCATTGAATTTCTTCCCAAGGGCGGGTATCCCAAGTTTTCCAGAGCACTAATCACGTGTGACCTATCGAGGTCATCTTCGCAAGAAAGATTCACCCTTGCGGTCTTTACGTCAACATGCAACGAGAGTATTCCCGGTTGTCGGAGCAAAACACGGCGAATACTGTTTGCACAACCCTCGCAGTCGAGGTTTTCAAGTTCGAGTATTATGTGTTTCATGGGTAAGTGGTTTTGGCGTTGCTAACATGAGAATGTTCATAAGGTGGAGTTGTGACAATTGTCAGAGGGAGGGATGAGATTTTTTGGGAAAGAAGATTCAGTGTTGAATGGTGTGCAAATAGGTGCATCTCCAAGTTTTAAAGCGGCGAGTCGCATGCATTGTTTCACCTTATCGCCATTACATTTGCCGCATGACTGTAGACAAAAACATTGAGCAAGCCCAGTTACAGGGCGAAATCGGGAAGTATATCGGGTTGGGTCAAAACAGCCTCGTGTTCCAATTTGAAGAAGCTTCAGGCGGTGTTTTGTTGCGCCTCATTACCATCAACCCCATGCACAATCAGAGTTTCCTCTTCCACTCGTGCACTGGAGAAACGCGCACCGAGGCGCTTAAGGTTATGCTCGAATACGTAAAGAGCTACAAGGAAGCTGAAAGCAGCTTTACGATTCAGTGGAATCTCAAGGGGGAAAACATTCTCCATACGTCCTATTTCCGCGCGAAGAACATTTTGGGTGCGCTCGACAAATTGTACTTTGATCGCGATCCCAACAGCATCACGGTTTTCAGTGTTATGATGAATCCCATTTCGTAATTGTCGACCTATCGCACCATCACCTCTCCTACTACCTCCCAATACCGAGTCTTGGGAAGCCGACATCTTGGTTATTCCTTTCCGGTTCGCAGCGAGGAGGAAGTGAAAGCCCACATCGATGCATTGTGGAAAGAGCATCACAACGCTACCCATGTATGCTATGCCTGGAGACTGGGTTGGGACTATAGTAAGCACCGCATCAACGATGATGGCGAACCCTCGGGAACAGCAGGCAAGCCCATCTACGGACAAATACTGTCGGCCGAGCTCACCAATATTCTCATAGCCGTGGTGCGCTATTATGGCGGAACCAAGCTAGGCACCGGCGGACTTATCGATGCGTATAAGACAGCTGCAAAGCTGTGCATTGAAGAAGCGACCATTGAAGTGCGCAATGTGATGGATCGCTACCGACTAAGCTTTGGCTATGCCGATATGCCTTCCGTGATGAAAGTGCTTAAAGATCTCGACATGGAAAAGAATGCCATGACCACTGAAGCCGATTGCATGATTGACTTCAACCTGAGTATGAATCGTTCGGAAGAACTTCAAAAGGCACTCTCTGATTGGACAACTGCCGAACTCGTACATTTAGGCCGCACATAACATTCAGCATGAAACGACTCTTACCCATTGCCCTTGTCATTGTATTAGCAGCATGCAACTCCAAACAGCATAACCAAACGGCTATCAGCAGCATTCAACATGTAATGGACGAGCAAGAGGATGCTTGGAATCGTGGTGACATAAAAGGCTTCATGGACGGTTATTGGGCCAACGACTCCTTGCGTTTTATAGGAAAACGCGGTATTACTTATGGCTGGCAAGCAACGCTTGAGAACTACCAGAAAAGTTACCCAGGACCAGAAGCAATGGGCAAGCTGCAATTCACCAATCTATCGATGGAACTTATCGGCGACTCCTCAGCCTATGTTATCGGCAAGTGGGAGTTATTTCGTACGATCGATACGCTCTCAGGACATTATAGCCTTCTATGGAAAAACAGCAACGGAAAATGGCTTATTGTAGCTGATCACTCCAGTTAACAGAATCTCAACCTATGGCAACTACCCCACTCACGTTTATTATTCTCGCAGCAACCATTCTGGTATCGTGGCGCGCATTTGAACAATCTGCTTTATTCGAAAAACTGCTACATAGCCCCTACAGGGTAAAACATCAGAAGCAGTACTATCGTGTGTTTTCGCACATGCTTGTGCACGCAGACGGCATTCACCTCGCCCTTAACATGTTCGTTTTTTACTCCTTCGGACGCGTGTTGGAGAGCATCTTCACGCTAAACTGGGGCAATGTTACCGGTGGCCTTTTGTTTGTTGCGCTCTATGGCTTAGGCGGAGCAGCGGCAACCCTTCCTTCTTTGCGAAAACACAGCGACAACTTCGGCTACAATTCGGTGGGTGCCAGCGGAGGTGTGAGCGCATTGCTCATGGCCTACATGATTTTATTTCCGCTCAACCAAATTGCCTTCTTCTTTATACCGATGCCTGCATTCATTGGAGTATTTGTTTTCTTCCTGCTCGAACATTTCATGAAGCGCAATGTGCGATCGAACATTGCGCACGATGCCCACATTTGGGGTGCGATCTTCGGAATCGCTTTCATTGCAGTGGTAGTACCTAACTCAATACCGCGCTTTATTAGCCAGGTGCTGACAGCTTTTTAGGGGATAGGTATGAGGTATGAGGTGATAGGTGAAAGGTGATAGTCCTGCCCTACTGCTATACCTGATGCCAGGTGATTTGAGCGTCTCTTCTCCACCAGGTGAGCTGACGTTTTGCGAAATTGCGTGTGTGTTGCTGAATTTTCTGAATGGCTTCCTCAATCGAACATGCTCCATCGAAATAGTCGAACAGCTCCTTATATCCAACGGTGTTGAGCGCCTGCAATTGTTTGAACGGATACAATGCACGGGCTTCCTCCAGCAATCCTTCTTCCATCATGCGCAAAACACGGGCGTTGATCCTGTCATAAAGCTGCTCCCTTGGCATTTCAAGTCCAATCTTCTCGACGGTAAAATTGCGCTCTATGCCGCTTGCTTTGCGAAGCGAAGAATAGGGCATTCCCGCAACCGTGCACACTTCAAGCGCGCGAATGAGGCGATGCGGATTGTGGATATCAACCTGAGTATAATAATCGGGATCCTTTACTTGCAATTCGCTTTGCAGCACTTCAATTCCTTCTTCCTTGAAGCGTTTGGACCAATGTTCACGAACTGTTTTATCGGATGGCAAATCGTCGAAACCTTGCAACAGAGCATCTACATACATCATACTTCCACCACAGCAAACCACGGAGTCGTATTGTTGAAAGAGCTCATTCAATTTGGTTAATGCTTCGCGCTCATATTGACCGGCGCTATAAGGTTCATGAATGGATGCAGAACCGATGAAATGATGTTTCACTGCGCTAAGTTCTTCCAAAGAAGGCCTAGCCGCGCCAATGTTGAGCTCCTTAAATATCTGTCGCGAATCGGCAGATATGATTTCAGTGCCAAGCGTCCGAGCCAATTGAATGGCATATGCTGTTTTACCAACGGCAGTGGGGCCCAGAATGACGATGAGTTTTTTCATGATGCGCTTGTGGACGCTTGAATACGAACTAGCAAAGGCTATAGTTGATTACTCAGGCAGCCTCAGGCGTCGACCAAGCCACGTCCAATCTTCTTAATCTTACCATCAGACTGAAGCTTCGCAAAAAGCGTCTCGAGCAATCCATTGATGAATACATTGCTCTTCGGAGTGCTATAGTAGTTAGCCAATTCAATGTATTCGTTCATGGTTACCTTCAACGGAATCGACTCGAAGGTTTGCGCCTCGGCCAATGCCATCTTCAGAATGACCATATCCATCGTAGCAATACGATCGGCCTCCCAATTGGGTGCATTCTCAGAAATCATCTTTTCGCTTTCAGAGCCCAGTGCAAGGGTTCTTCGGAATAACTGCTTGGTATATTCTTCTTCGTCATCCTCTGCCTTCCAAAGCGGCATAAGCTCGATATCGTTATCACTTTCCTTCACGGTCTTGAGCGTTTTCAGGGCCATGCTTGACGCAAGGTCAAGATCATCATTCCAGAAAATTCCGATTTCTTCCAACCAATCGTGCATGTGCTCAAAATTGATGAGTTCGCGGCGCAGGAAACGCAGCAAGTATTCACGGTCATGTTCGAAGCCTCGTTCTTTGCTGGCCATGTACTCCTTGTAATCATCCGACTCGATGAGTGCTTTGAACATAGAGCGCAATAAATCGTCGTTGTCGCGCCAGCGAATATGAATCTCTTTGGAAGTCTTTTCCATCACCTTGCTATTGGCTAGAATACGCACGAGGTTATTGGTTACAAACTTGGCATTCGGATGCAAATCTTCCTGTGTAGGCAACTTTTTATTCAAGCCTGCCTCAATCTTTTCAATTGCTTTGGCTTGCATTTCACCTGGTAAAAGCAAAATGGCAATGTATAAATCACGGAATCGGTTAAAACTCTCGAACAGTATTTTTTCATACTTCACTACATCAGGCTTGTCTTCACTGTAATAAGCGAAGATGATCTGCATAGTCTTGATTCGAATCTGTCGTCGGTTGAGCATTGGTAGTGTTATCAGTTTAAAGTTGGTCTACATGGTTGCCTTCAACTTGGCAATTGAAGCAATGCGCGCTTCAGCCAGTTGGTTGGCCGCCAAATAGGTCGGTATCGTATTCGTTTTGGAAATATTAAAAATATTGAGTGCGGTCTGGTAGATACCTTCTGCTTGCGCCAACGCTGCATTGCGGTTGTAGCCTACAATTTCCCAGTAGCAATTGATGATACCACCGGCATTCACCAAATAATCAGGAGCGTACAAAATGCCGCGCTTGAGCACTTCTTGTCCATGCACTTTTTCATCTTTCAACTGGTTGTTGGCTGCACCACAAACGATGCTGCATTTCAACCGGTCGAGGGTTTCGTCGTTGATGGTGGCTCCCAATGCACAGGGGCTGTAAATGTCCATCGGAACATCGTACACATCCTTTGCATCAACAGCCTTCACGCCATATTTCTTCACCACTGCATTCACGCGGTCTTCGTAGATATCACAAATGGTAACGTCAGCACCTTCTTTCACGAGGTGTTCAACGAGGTATTCGCCCACGTGACCTACGCCCTGTACAACTACTTTCTTACCTGAAAGTGAATCGTTGCCGCTCAATTCTTTTTGGCTGGCTTTCATACCCATGTAAACACCGTATGCTGTTACCGGACTTGGGTCGCCGCTACCACCCAAGTATTCGGGAAGACCCACCACGTGCTTGGTTTCGAGGCGCACATATTCCATGTCGCGCGTAGAAATACCCACGTCTTCAGCGGTAATGTACTTCCCGCCACAACTGTTTACAAACTTTCCGAATCGACGCATGAGCGCTTCACTCTTCTGCTTGCGAGCATCGCCGATAATGACAGCTTTGCCACCGCCGATGTTCAAACCGGCAAGGGCATTTTTATAGGTCATTCCGCGCGACAGGCGAAGAGCGTCTGTCATGGCTTCCTCCTCGGTGCCGTAGGCCCACATGCGTGTGCCACCTACTGCAGGCCCAAGGGTTGTATTGTGAATTGCAATGATTGAACGAAGTCCTGTTTCGTTGTCCTGGCAGAATACAAGCTGTTCGTGGTTGAAGGTCGACATACGACCGGTGACAGAGGCTTCAGTAACGTTAACTGCAGCCTTTTCCATGGTTTCCATCAATTGGTAATTTTCGATTAAAGACAATCCGCAAATCGTTTTCGCGGGTCTTTTAAAGTGGTTTTCTGTTTCCTAGTTTATTGCAAAATCTCATCAATAGCCATAGCCAGCTTGCGGTCGCGGTCCGTAATAATATCACCGGCATCGTGCGTGCTCAATTCCAATCGTACATAGTTGTATACGTTGAACCAAGCAGGATGGTGTCCCATCTTCTCGCTAATGAATGCCACGCGGGTCATGAAGGTAAACGCCTCTTGGAAATCCTTGAAGCGAAATTCACGTACCAGTTTATTGTCGGTCTCTTTCCACATAGGTCAGTGGTTTGATTTGAGTCGCAAATATAGCCTTTTCGCCTTACAGCGCACTATTGTGCTCAAAAACTATACTTTGCGTTGTGTTCTAATTATTTCGACTCGCAAACGGCTAAGTGCCTCGGGGGTAATTCCCAGATAAGAAGCGATATGACGCTGGGAAACGCGTTGTTGCAAGTTGGGGTAAGTGGCAATGAATTCTTGATAGCGTTCGGTTGCCGTGGCGCTCAACAACAAAAGCACGCGTTTTTGGAGAACTGCAATTCGGCGTAACAACCGATTTAACTCTAATCCAGCAAAGTCCGGATGACTTCCCATGTGTATGTTGATGAGCTGTTCGAAGATGTCAGCACGAATGACCTGTACTTCAGAGTCTTCGAGTGCATCTATGGAAAGCACCGCCGGCGACTGCATGGCGGTTGACTGTATGTCGGAGATAATCCATCCTTCGGGAGCGAACATGAAGATGTGTTCCTTTCCCTTGTTGTCGGTTGTGAAGCTGCGCAACAACCCTTTCACCACGAAATATGCATGCTTCGCATGGTCGCCCTTCTGCTGCAAGGTCTCCCCTTTCTTCACCTGAATGGTTTTCAGTTGCTCCAACAGTGCGTTGAGCTCTGCAGAAACCACATCACTATCACCCTTGAAATATTGAGCAAAATCCATGTGATTGCGAAATTAACCCTTCATGGATATTATCGACCAAACCATCCTCGATCGCCTTTTTTAATCCAGTAAAACCAATTCCAATAGCTCAAGTGATGGCTTCGAATGAAACCCTTTCGAGCGCCCTTGGGAATAAACAAGCGACCACCTTTTTCCGGCAGAAGATTATCGAACCCATTCACAGCGCATTGCGGTGCAATGCCGTCTTGTCGGCAGGTAACGTCGGCTCCCTTTTCAAATCGGTCGCTACCATATTGCCACACTTCCTGAAACTTATTCCAGTCCATGCCTCCTACTCCCGGGCTTTCCGGGGCAAGGATGAGCATTTTACCCAAAACCATATACGGTTCTACCGCGTAAATGAACCCAAGAGCATACGAATAACCCATACTGTGACACACCATGTCGAGCGTATCGGGCACATGTTTTTGCGGTTGATAGCCTTGAAGAAATCGCTCTCCGCAGCGTTTCCCATTTTCAAAACGCGTTCGAAAGCCCTCTTCGTTTGGTTCATCATTGAACCCCCAATTGCTGCGGCCCACCCAACCGAAGCGCGTAACCGTCCACGACCAAATGCTGCGCCCCTTGGTGCGGTGCATGGAAGTAGCCACCGGATGATGACCATCGATGTAGAGCGGCGTTACAGGTTGAAAGCGGCTGATGAGTGTATCGTCGATATCAAACCAATAGCCGGCAGGCGACATTCCTCCCAGTGGAGAAACGGTGCAAATCTCGTTCGACGTTGTCATCGTATCGAGATGCAATCCGCGATAGCCATTCGAGAATATCAGAAAACGTTGCTGCGCTCCAACTGCCAGTGGCAATAGAAACAGTAAAAAGGAAAAAGCTTTATTGACCATATTGATAGAATAGACCTTCTGCAAAACCGGTCCACAGGCAAGCCCGCTGACCTGAAGCCTTTAACCCATTATTGACCCACGTATTGCATGTGTGTATCATACTATATCGTCCGTGTGCGTCGTAGTATCGATCGTGATCGAAATTGACCCCCGCCAGAAGCGGTTGCAACATGATGCGATTTCCATTTTCATCGGTGATTAAAGAGCGATCGATGTAGTTGCACAAACGCATGTATTGATTGCGGGTAAACTGCGATCGGATAATGGGCCTGTCGGTTGGTAGTGCATAATAGTAAGAAGCGTGAATGCCTGCTGTACCCAAACCCGTTGCCGCAGCTAC
>Ga0114981_10002085_pt1 | contig 12993 bp, 11 predicted proteins | sample S_140806_MF_Meta_FD_87028 | JGI IMG/M metagenome (GOLD analysis project Ga0114981, IMG submission 87028) | Freshwater microbial communities from Lake Simoncouche, Canada to study carbon cycling - S_140806_MF_MetaG | ecosystem: Environmental > Aquatic > Freshwater > Lake | place: Lake...
CATGCTCCACACCGTTAATGTGCGAAAGATCCAGCAGTCGCGTGCGAACCAGCCTTCCGAGTCTCGGCTTGCGCGTATATGTTTGGCTCCGTACGATTCCTTTGTCGGGAGTGCCTGCCCTTTACTCAAGAGAGAGTGATGCAGCGTTACAACCCCAGAAGCACTTCAACCACGCTGTGTCCATTGTTAGACCGAGTCGTGTAGATCTGGAAGTCGCTCTACGCTATTGCAATGCGAATCCTACGAAAAAACGATCGCCAAGTCATAAACAAAAAAGCCACTCAAGTGAGTGGCTTTCGAATTCTAGGCAACTAGCTTATTCAGCATCGTTCTTGCGACGACGACGGATCATATAGCCAAGAGGCAACAATCCTAGACCGGCTAATGCAAACGTTCCTGGTTCAGGAAGCATCACGTGCATGTTGACGTTATCAAGTGCAACACCCTGAGGGAAACCAGTCTGCATTGCGAAGCCAATATCGATTGTCCCAGTCTTAGTAGACTTCCACTCATAGTGATTGAACTTCCAGCCCATGTTGTTTTGCGTTCGAGCAACGGTTGCGCCGACATTATTCGTGTAGGACTGGCTTGCAACGGCAATATTGTCGCCATCGATACGCACGCCGTTTGTCACAACGCCATCAATAACAATGTCGTAAATAACGTCGCGATTGACAGGTGTACCAGCAGTGTTGTAGAAGTTGGATGCCTCAGCTGCATACCAATAGTCAAGCGCATAGCGCTGTCCAGCCACAACAGAAACTGTCTGAGAGATCATACCCGCACCAAGACCGGAAAGGCTGACCGATTGGAAGCCGTTGTTTGTAGCAGCACCGGAGTAACCAGTGTAAGACCAAGATGAACCGACAACTTCAATACCACCCGATGCACCGCCGGTAATCACACCTGCGTTGTTACGGATACCGGATGTAATCTTCCATCCAGTAAGGTCAGTTGTGTTCGTAAGATTGGCAGCGCCAACGGTTACACGATTGACACTCGATCCGCCACCCGTACCACCAGCAATACCTGTTCCGGTGCCGGTACCCGTCGCGCCAGTAATGGATGCTTGTGTAGTCGAGTTGTTACCGCGGAAGATTTCAAAGCTTCCGTTCGTCAGGAGGTTCTGCGCATGTGCCGTTGTGGCGACAGCGCTAAGAACTACAATACTCCCGATTCCTACAATATTTCTCATTGTCCGCATGATAATTCCCCGGCCAACTCATTCACTGAACACAAACACATCAGTACACAACCGAAGTTAACTCCAAAAATACAACTACATTATAGGTATAAGTTGATTTTCACGCTAGTGCAAAATCTGGCACCTACTGGCCCGCGTATTATAGTACAAACACCAACGCTAAGTCCCCTGACACACCATCCACACCGACAGTATCACAGCAGGTTTTCAGGGAACACTTGAATAGTGTATTAAATTACGCAGGTGGAAAATGTTTGAACTTGCAAGCACCAAATGACACTTCACCGACACAACATTCACGTTTCACATTCCTCCCTTGATGCACACGCGACCATTTTCTCTGGGCAGCTGTTCCGCTTTCGCTTATTGGATACTTCCACCATCGTCGGAGTCCAAGGGCAAAACGTCGTCCAGCTTGAACAGCTTCCACATTTCGTCGATGCAATGACAACCCATACAAAACCCGAAACCTACCTACGTAACTTTTTCAGCCTCGATACCGTTGACCTAGAAAAACTCGCTGAGACGTGGTGCTCCGTACCCCTGTTCGCTGATGCTTGGCGAAATCAACCCGGCATCCGTATCACCAAACAAGACCCACACGAATGCATCTTTGCCTTTCTCTGCGCATCCGCTGCACCCATCAGCCGTATCTCGCAGATGCTAAACACGCTCTCAAAACATCACGGAACACACATCACCGGAGACCTCTACGCCTTTCCAACGATCGAGCAGCTCCTCACCATCACCGATGCCCAGCTCCGCTCCTATAGCTTTGGCTTCCGTGCGCCGCGGATCATCGCTGCCGCACGCTTTTTCCACACCAATGACATCACCCCCGATGCACTGGCAGCTCTGAGCTATTCCGAGCTCATCAGCACCCTCACCGAAATCGATGGTTGTGGACGCAAAATTGCCGACTGTATTGCACTCTTTGCCTTTGGACACCACCACGCCGTTCCCGTCGATACACACATCTGGAAAATCGCACGCAACCACTTCGTCCCGCGCCTTGCAGATCTCTCATTGACACCTAAAACCTACCAGCTCGTAGTGGATGCCTTTCACGATCGCTTTGGTAACCACGCAGGCTGGGCACAACAAATCCTCTTCTACCAACAAGCAACTCGAAAACCAAAAACAACACCTTGATGTCATCGCCGATTCACGGCCTCGATCTACGCACTTTGGTCGCCGCTGGCGCATAATAATCATCATCAGGCACCACACCACGTATTGGCGGTGTCATAGGAGTCCAATATGGCCACTTATCTCGGAATCGATATCGGAACCAGCGGCACCAAAGCTATCCTGCTATCCGAAACTGGCACCGTTCTCGCCACAAACACACAGGAATACAGCCTCAGTACACCCAAGCCACAATGGGCCGAGCAATCCCCCGACCAACAATGGTGGCCCGCCGCCATCGAGAGCATCAAAGGTGTCTGCGCCAACGCTGGGATCTCCCCAAAAAGCATCGATGCCGTTGGCCTCACTGGACAGATGCACGGCTCGGTCTTTCTCGATGCAACCGATAATGTCATCCGGCCTGCACTTCTCTGGTGTGATGCCCGTACGGCCGACGAATGCGCGGAAATCACCGTCGCCGCCGGTGGACCCAAAGGCCTTTTTGACCTCTTGGGGCAGAACATCGTCGCATCGTTCACCCTCCCAAAAGTCCTCTGGCTCCGCAAACACGAACCGGAAAACTTCGCACGCCTTACGACAGTTATACTACCGAAGGACTACATCCGGTTTCTTCTCACCGGCAATAAGCACAGCGAAATCTCCGATGCATCCGGCACTGGCATCCTCGATGTCCGAAACCGCACATGGTCCAAGCCACTCGCCGCGGCGCTGGACATCGACCTCGCGCTCTTCCCACCACTGATCGAATCTCCTGAAATCGCTGGCCACATCACTGCCGCAGCTGCTGCCACGACCGGCCTCCGCGAAGGCATCCCCGTCGTCGGCGGCGCAGGCGATCAACCCGCAGGCGCCGTCGGCGCCGGCGTCGTCGGACCCGGACAGGTGATGCTTTCCCTCGGTACATCTGCCGTTGTCTGGGCACACGCAGCCAACCCCGCAATCGATCCCGAATTACGCATCGGAACCTTCTGCTCCGCAGTTCCCGGTGAATGGGGCCTGATGGGCTGCATGCTCTCCGGCGGCGGCGCACTCCGCTGGTACCGTGACACCTTCCAGCCAGCCGCTGGGTACCCTGAAATCACCGCCGGTGCCGCAAACGCCCCTGCCGGTTGTGAAGGCCTTATCTTCCTCCCGTACCTCACGGGAGAACGCACGCCCTACGCCGACCCGGATGCACGCGGCGTCTTCTTTGGCGCAACCCTTCGCACAACCCAAGACTGGTTCGCTCGTGCTGTCCTCGAAGGGGTCGCGTACTCCGTAAACGATGCCACCGCATTGCTGACAACTTTAGAAGTTCCAATCAGCGAAGTCCGCGCTATCGGCGGAGGTGCCAAGAGCACGCTCTGGCTGCAAATCATGGCGGATGTCACAAACCAAAAGCATGTCCTCCCAACTCTGGATGAAGGTCCTGCCGCAGGCGCCGCCATCCTCGCAGCCGTCGGGGCTGGGACATTTCCAAATGTTAAAGCAGCCTGTGCATCCCTTGTTGGAACCACGCCCGCCGCTGAACCAAGTTTGGATGTGGCCACCTATGCGAAATGGGCTCCGCATTACCAGGCGCTCTACCCAGCTCTCCAAGCAAGCTTCAAAGCTGTCGCACGAACGGCTGCGGGAGCCTAACACTACATGGCAAGCCTCCTGAGACGCCTTATGGGCATCGAGACCGAATATGGCATCCACATCGATGGCTTGGGCCCCGATGCCCTTGTCAAAGCATCCCGGGAGCTTGTCGAATCACACCCAAAACCCTACGCATCTCCGTGGGAATATCGCCATGAACATCCACGACGAGATGCGCGTGGCTTTGTTGTTGACCGTCTTTCCGTCGATCCTATTGATGCCCGCTACGACCAAGCAGGTACGAATACGACGGACAACCACCTTCGTGCTGACCGGATGCTGCCAAACGGCGCGCGCCTCTATAACGACCATGGCCACCCTGAATACAGCACGCCGGAGACATCAGATCTTCTGACACTCGTCGCCGCCGACAAAGCCGGTGAGCGGATCATGCAAAATCTGGCCGTAAAGCGCTCCGATGTAACTGGGACGCTCGTCAGTCTCCAAAAAAACAACTCCGATGGTAATGGGGCATCTTACGGAACCCACGAGAGCTATCAGGCTTTGCGCTCTGTAGACATCGAAGCCTTCATCCGCGATCTGCCAGCGCACTTTGCGACGCGTATCCTCTACACGGGCGCCGGGAAGACCGGCTGTGAGGAAACCGGCATCCGCGGCATCGACTTTCAACTCTCACAGCGCGCCGATTTCTTCAAAGTCATCGCAAGCGTCGACACGCTCTACAACCGACCGCTGGTCAACACCCGTGATGAATCCCACGATGACCCATCCCAGCTGCGGCGCATCCATGTCATTTGCGGGGATGCAAACCTCTCCGAAACCGCGACATTCCTAAAATGCGGGACAACACATCTGGTTCTGCGTCTGATCGAGGACGGCGTTGACCTCTCCCACATCGCACTTGCTGATCCGCTCGCTGCAATCAAGGAAATTTCGCGAAATCCGCTTACCCTGCCAGTATTCGCGCTAAAAGATGGCAATTTCACAACGGCTTTAGAAGTGCAATACTCCTTGCTCGGGCTTTGCCGGCGCTACGAAGGCACGGATGCTCAGACAGACGTCGTCCTTAGCACGTGGAAGACATTCCTCGATGACTATGCCGCAAACCCACTTTCCGTGGCTGACCGTGCCGACTGGGCAGCAAAATACACTCTCCTGACGCAGTTTGCCGCTGAGGAAGACGTGGACTTCAAATCCGACATCATCCAAAGCCTGGACATTGCCTTTCACGACATCGACCCAGATGCCGGCCTACACTTCGCACTCCTCGATGCTGGGGATGTTCAAACGCTGGTCACCGATGATGCCATCAAACTGTACATCGAACAGCCTCCACAGGATTCTGTAAAAGCCATTATCCGTGGGCATATTGCACGTTACTTGTCGGATGCCGTTGTCTCGATTAGCTGGGATGAAGTCACGCTTCGCCTGCAGTCCGGGCAGAATGTCGCACTGACATTGCATGCATTTATCGGAATAGAGACCGCGACCCTTGCGTCGACGCTGAAGGGCATTTCCACCGCGGATGCTCTTGTCGCGGCGCTAAAAAGCATCCGATAAGCCCGGAACACAAGCGGGCCTCCGGCGGGTAAGATACGTGTACAGAGGTGAATATGATTGCATTTCCAGACGGACCATCCCCAGAGAGAATAGAGCGGCCTTCGCCTGCTGATCCAGCCCCGCGTGGCCCCGAGCAGCCTGGTCCGGTATCCCCCGATGTCGACCGTCCGACAAGCCGGAATATCATGGACCGGATGCGTAAGGTTGACCCGAAGCTTGGTCGTAATTACCGCCAAAGAAGTGGGCAATAGCACGTGGATGTCTCCCTGTTTCACCCGCAAAGTGGTGACTTTGCCGCCATTACTGGCTTCACGCTAACCGATGCGCATCAAAGCGTAACATCCCACGCAAATGGCCTCGCATCCGAGCCTGTCCATGGAACGACTGTCATTGCAGTCAAGTTCAAGGATGGCGTCCTGACCGTTGGCGACCGCCGTGCAACCGGTGGCAACGCGATTATGTACGACAAGGCTGAGAAGGTTTTGGCGCTGGATGACACGATGTTGATGGCTATCAGCGGTGCGTTCAGTAAGGCGATTGAGTTCGTTCGCTTTCTCCGCCACAGCTTCAAATACTACGAGCGATCTCAGCTTCAGTCGCTAAGCCTCGATGGCAAGCTGAACGAAATCGGCCGGATGATGGCTGGGAACCTTGGCGGCGCGATGAGCGGTGGGCTGGTGATTCCGGTCATTGCTGTCTATGACCAAAAGCAGGCAAAGGGGCGCATTTTCTTCTACGATGCCGCTGGCGCGCGCTTTGAAAACCTCGAGTACGCCGCTGCTGGCTCGGGGAGCGTGCAGATTCGCGGAGCCTTTGAGTACATCGTTCGAACGAAAGGCAACTTTAGCGAAATGACGCTTGAGACTGCCCTCGCCGAAGCCCTCCATCTCCTTGAAATCGCCGCTGATCTTGATAGCGCTACCGGCGGTGCAGGAAAGGTTCTCCCACTCGCACGTACCGTAACGGCCGCCGGGGTGACCGAAATTTCCGATGATGCAATCCGGGTAGCGCTTGGCGCATCCACAACGACCGCGACAAGTATCTGACAGGCAACCTGATGTCCTACAACTTTTACGATTTTCAAAATGCGATTCAGCAGCGCAACGACTATGTGGATGACCAGCTGCGTGATGGCAGCCCAGTCGTCGGCATCTCGTGTCCGGATGGCATCGTTCTCTTCACCCTCCGTGGCAGCCAGCGCAAGCTTTTCGAGGTCTATGAACGGATTGCTTACGGAGCAATGGGGCGCCAATCTGATGTTGAATCCATCCGTATCGCGGCAATTGATTCTGCACACCGTGAGGGTTTTCAGCGCTCCGAAGATGATGTCTGCCTGAGCCGGCTCGTTGGCTTTGGTATTTCGCCTGCGGTAAAGCAGGTCTATAATGACCAGCGCGCAGTGCCGCTTACAATCCGCGCACTCTTTGCGGAACTCCACGATAGCCCGGCTGATGATGTTTTTTGTACGCTGAATTACGATGGTGAATATCGCATCAGCAAGGGAAGCGCTGTGATTACGGGCGTCCGGTCTGCAGATGAAGTTGCAAAAGACATCCTCAAAACTGCAGCGCCTTCTACCCGGGATGAAGCGATCCAGGTCGCGGCAAAAGTGTGGGCACATGCCTACAACGCGATGCGCCATGCGCGCAAGCCTGGCGGGGATGTCGATGACAATGGAGTTCGCTTGACACCTGCAGCAGCCTTTAAGGGAGCGCTTGAGAAGGGACAAATTCTTGAAGCGGCACTCTTGACACGTAGTACATCCAAGACCAGTCGGTTCGAGTGCTGCACACCAGAGACGGTGAGTGCGGCGGTTGCCAATTTGGACCTTGGGTGATGGACCAGCCACATAAACCTGACTTTGATCCGCATGCGCTTCGTGTTCTTGAATATTCTCGGGTAATTGACCACTTGGCAGAATATGCCAGTACCGAGCTTGGCCGGGAGCGTTGTCTCTCGGTCCAACCAACCGTTATCCACGCTTTCGTCCGCGAGCTACAACAAGAGACATCCGAGGCGCGTCGCCTAATCGATGACCATGGGCGTTTCCCATTTGGAGGCATCCACGACATTCGAAGGGCGCTGCAATCAGCGCATATCGGACAGCTACTGCTTCCACTTCAGCTCATCGAAGTCGCAAACACCATCGTTGGATGCAATCGCTTAAAAGCGTGGGTTCAGGCGAAAGCGGAGAAGGCACCGCTGCTGGCTGAACGCGCGGATGCCATTGTCGATTCCCCGATGGTCACGGGTGCCGTCGATGGCTCCATCGGACGGTCGGGAGATATCCTCGACTCCGCAAGTCCAGCACTTGCCGCCGTTCGAAGCCGTAAGCGGATGCTGGTGAAGCGCATCGATGAAAAACTTTCATCAATCCTGTCGAGTTCATCGACACGCACGATGCTGATGGACACACAGGTTGTGGAGCGGGATGGCCGTCGTTGCCTGAATGTCAAGGTTGAGCACAAACGCGTTTTTCAGGGACTTGTACATGGGTTGTCCGCAACGGGACAGACGGCATTCATTGAGCCGATAGCCGTCGTTGAGGCAAACAATGAGCTGCGTGAGGCGGAAGCCGTTGAGCAGCGCGAAATGGATAAAGTTCTCCAGCGGCTCACAGAGCTGGTGAAAAAACGGGAAAGCGAACTTGAGTCAGCTATTCAAGTCGCGGGTGGTCTTGACCTTGCATGCGCAAAAGGGGAATATGCCATCCACCTCGGCGCCTGTGAGCCACTGCTTAACCACAAAGGCCGCATCGATATCCGGCAGGGCAGGCATCCACTGCTTGACCCCGAAAAATGCGTCCCTGTTACAGTAAGACTTGGTGCTACGGCACAGGCATTGTTGATCACTGGACCAAATACCGGCGGTAAAACCGTTACGCTGAAGACGCTGGGACTCTTCACCATCATGGCACAAAGTGGCCTCCAGGTTCCCTGTCAGTCCGGCAGTGAGCTGGCGATGTTCGAGCAGGTCTTCGCCGACATTGGGGATGAGCAGTCCATCGCACAGAATCTCTCCACGTTCAGCGGCCACGTCGCAAACATCGTCAGAATTCTAAAGGTGTGTGGACGGCGGGCGTTAGTCCTCCTCGATGAGCTTGGCTCAGGAACGGATCCTGCCGAAGGAGCTGCGCTGGCAAAGTCCATTTTGACCGAGCTCCTCGCGCACAATGCGCGCATCGTCGCAACAACGCACTACGGTGAGCTAAAGGAATTTGCGTATTCACGGGATGGTGTTGAAAATGCTGCGGTTGAGTTTGATGTAGAAACGCTAAAGCCAACGTATCGGCTGCTGCAGGGCGTTCCGGGATCATCCAATGCATTTCACATTGCGCGTCGCCTCGGGATGCCGAACCGCGTAGTGGATGCCGCGGTGGCTAGTCTTGGGTCTGCGGGTGCGGATGCTGCGGAAGTCATGTTGCGCCTCGAGGCTGCTAAGAAAGCCGCTGAGGATGAGCAACGGGAGGCGGAGCGGTTACGCAAGGAACTGTCTGATCTGCGCGCCAAGCATGCAAAGCGCCTCGAGGACCTTGAGCGGCTGCGTGCAGAAGCGAAAGAGCGCGCATCGGAGGAAGCCAGGCTCCTCATCCGGCAAAAAACGGAAAAGATGGACAACATCATTTCCGAGCTGCGCCGTATGGGGAAAGAAGGGCGAAAGACTCAATCCGCCCGTAAGAAGATGAAGGAGACATCCGAGGAGCTCGTCGGCCAGATCGGGCACGAGAAGGAGCCTCCTCCGGTGGATGAAGCTGACATCCCGACCGCACTCGCTAAAGGTGACACAGTGCGCGTGACCAGCCTCGGTGGAGTTTCTGGTGTTGTCGTTGAAAACACGAGTGGTTCGGATGCCATTGTTCAGGTTGGCGTGATGCGCGTGACAGTTCCAATGACCGGTTTACGGATTGTGGGTGTCTCGGCAGCAAAGCAAAAGCCAAAGGCTGCGTGGGTAAGCGTGCCCCTCCCAGATGCGCCGCCGCTGCCGCCGGCTATTCGCAGCAAAGCGAAGGTTCGCTTGGCGCGGGATGCTGCAGCCAAATCAGTCGAACCACAGCCTGAGAAAGTCAAGAAGCAGCCCCGGCCTGGTGGGCTTGCTCCGCGTGCTGGGAGCCAGCTCTCTAGTGTGATGATCGAGAAGGCTAGTAACTTTTCGCACGAGTTAATGTTGATTGGGCTGCGTGTGGATGCTGCATTACCAAGATTGGATAAGTGGCTGGATGATGCAGTCCTCGCTGGCCTCGATGGCGGACGCGTTGTCCACGGCAAGGGCACGGGCGCGCTCAAGCGTGCCGTATGGGAGCAGCTGAGTGGCGATCCCCGAGTGGTGGCGTATCAGCTTTCTCATCCAGATGAAGGTGGTGCGGGCGTAACGGTGATTCGCTTTGCTTAGCGAAAAGACATTGGAAATGCTGGTGGATGCGGCTATAAAAGCACGTCTCAATGCCTATGCCCCTTATTCCAACTACCTTGTTGGAGCTGCATTACTCATGTCCGATGGCAGGATTGTTACCGGGTGTAATGTTGAAAATGCCAGCTATGGCCTTTCGATGTGTGCTGAACGCAGCGCGGTCTTCGCAGCCGTGGGTGTGGGAAGCCGCACTATTCATGCGTGTGTGGTTGTGACCGCCGATGGCGGAACGCCGTGTGGTGCCTGTCGGCAGGTTTTGTCGGAGTTTCACGATGATGACCACCCGATGCAGATAATTGCTGTCACACTGGATGGCGCTATCACGATGAATAATTGGCTTCGTGACCTCTTGCCAAGTGGCTTCGGTTTTGGGGGGCGCACATTCTAAGCAGTCCGATTGCGGGAATGCGGCAGGAAACATCGGTTACGGAACCGAAAAGCCGTCTATACCCGTAGAAACTTTAGTAAGAGAGTGTTTGGAGGGGGGCATCGATGTATCAGCAACAATGGGGATCTAACTACCAATCCAATGCGCCGGCACGGCGACAGGCGTTCATCTCCCGCGTATATGGTCACCTCGCCGGTGGCTTTCTTGTGTTTGCCGTCATCGAAGGACTCCTCCTAAACTCGCCGATTGGTGATGCCATCCTAGCCATGGTCTTTGGCTTTGGACAAATCGGCTGGCTGCTCCTGATGGGCATCTTTATGCTGATCAGCTGGATTGCACGCTCAAAGCTGGCAACCTCGCCTGATCCAAGCAAGCAATATCTGGGGTATGGCCTCTACATCCTGATTGAGGCAGTTGTGTTCCTGCCGTTGCTGGCCATCGCAAACAGCGTCGCACCCGGCATCGTTCCGCAAGCGGCGACCATGACCGGTGCGCTGTTCCTCGGGCTGACCGCCGTTGCCTTCGGCTCCAAGATGCGCTTCAACTTCCTCGGTCCGATTCTTGGTGTTGGGGGTTTGGTTCTGCTGGGTGTGATGGTCACTGGGATGATCTTTGGCTTCTCACTTGGTCTCTGGTTCAGCGCCATCATGATTGCCTTTGCCGGTGGCGCGATTCTTTACGACACCGACCGTGTGATGAATGAGTACAACGAGAAATACCATGTCGCGGCAGCGCTTGAGCTGTTTGCAAGTGTTGCATTACTCCTCTGGTACGTCATCCGAATCCTTCTCCAGCTCCGCGGAAGAAACTGAGCACTCAGTATCGGTAAGCGGACAGGTTATAATTGACCGGCTTGACAGGGGCTGAACCCGTGTCCGATGCCGGAAGGTAACCCGATGTCCATCCTCTTCGACGAAATTCACCAACAGCCAGCTGCCATCGAGCGGGCACTCACCGCAAATGCCGTGGGCGCACAGGCCCTGGTGGATGAAATCAAAAAACGGGACATCCGCTATGTCATCTTTGCCGCACGTGGAACATCGGATAACGCCGCCACCTACGCAAAGTACCTCTGGCAAATCACCGCGGGCCTCCCCTGTGGTCTGGCCGCGCCAAGCGTGCATACCCTCTACAACGGCAACGTCGCCTTCCGGGATGCCCTTGTCGTTGGGATTTCTCAAAGTGGAGCCGGCGAGGACATCAATGAAGTCATGACACAGGCAAAAGCCGCCGGTGCGCTGACGGCTGCCATCACAAACACACCAACGTCCGCACTTGCTGGAATCGCTGACCGCGTCCTCCTCTGCGAAGCCGGCGTCGAAAAAGCGGTCGCTGCGACCAAGACATACACCACTACGCTTGCAATCCTTGCTCACCTCGGCGCGTTGCTCGGCGGAGATCCAGCCCTTCTCGAGTGCGTAAATCGTCTTCCACAAGCGGCGGCTGACACACTTGCGATGCTTCCGGGGCGCATCGAGCCAGTGGCATCCACGCTGTATCACGCCGAGCGGATGGTCACCGTTGCCCGCGGTCTCCACCTCTGTACAGCGATTGAGTCATCCCTTAAGATCGCCGAAACAACGGGTACCGCGACACAGGCCTACTCGAGCGCCGACCTCCTGCACGGACCCATTGCCGCGGTTGGCCGCCGTACCCCGGTGTTAGTGTTTCAACCTGGCGGCGCGACCTTCGAATCGCTCAATGGTGTTATAGATAAGCTCACCGATCGCGGCGCACGCGTTATCCGCATCAATGCAACCGAAAACGCTGACATCCCGCTGCACACATCCGAGTCCGAGCTCCTCGCACCAGTCATCGACATCCTCCCTGCGCAGCTGCTCGCCTACCACCTCACCGTGACGCGTGGCCTGGACCCTGATCAGCCAAATGGTTTGTCAAAGGTAACCATCACCCGTTAGTCCAAACCGCGTCGACGCTGGTCCTTCCAGATACGGTCGCAGTGCGGCCGGTAGTCGCATTCATCGCAGAGGGCTTCATTGAACACCGGCAGGATGTTCGTGAAGTCCTTGTTTCTTAGCATTTCGCCTTCCTCGGCAAGCTCGGCAATCAGGTCTGTTCGCTCATCATCACTCAAGGAGTGGCTGGCGATCATCCCGCTGCGGACCGCATAAATGGAGGCCCGCACTGGCCGGTCTGGGTGATGATGCTTGACCACCGTCTGGTAAATACGCATCGGGAGGGCTCCCGCGACATCGGCTTCCGTAACTGACATCCGGCCGGATTTGTAGTCGACAATATCCAATGTGCCATCTGGGTAGGTGTCGATACGGTCAATCCTTCCGGTGAGGCGGACATCTGGGGTGATGTCCTGGCTGTACGTCTTTTCGGTTGCGAAGAGCTCCGGGCGCTCATCCGGGGGAGTCGTTTTTTCTGCGTGCAGTGCCGCAGCGTGACATTCGATCACAATAGTTTCCGCCTCGGCAAGCTTTGCTTTCGCATCGGCTGGGGATGCGTACCCGGCATCGACCCATGAGAGGCGGAGCTGCTGGACGATGTCATCTACTGACATCACCGATGGACCACCCGCTTGCGCAAAGGCATCCAGGGTGGAGTGAATCGATGTTCCAAAGCTGTAGTAGGGCTTTGGTCGGCGTTAAAAGCGTCACAAGTTCACGATGTCTTCCCAGCGTTACTTTGCCGGACAGTCACGATAGGTGCGGATTTTGGTTGGGCTTAACTGAAA
>Ga0114981_10002086_pt1 | contig 12988 bp, 11 predicted proteins | sample S_140806_MF_Meta_FD_87028 | JGI IMG/M metagenome (GOLD analysis project Ga0114981, IMG submission 87028) | Freshwater microbial communities from Lake Simoncouche, Canada to study carbon cycling - S_140806_MF_MetaG | ecosystem: Environmental > Aquatic > Freshwater > Lake | place: Lake...
GGAACTAACACCTCAAGCTAGCGCGTCTGCCAATTCCGCCACCCGGACTAAGTGTTCGGAAAGAATAGCAATTGGGTGAGAGAATAGCGAAATGACCACAGCGACACACTCAGAACTAGAACTAGAAGCCATCCGTATTTGCCAAGAGCTAATCAGAATTCCTAGCGTTAATTTTGGCGATGGAAAAGGCGATGAAAAAGATGTCGCGGCACATGTTGTTAAGTTATTAAGCGAAGTTGGTATTGAGTCAAAAACCTATGAAGCAGCACCAGGTCGATGCAATGTGATTGCTCGTATCAAAGGTTCAAATCCAGGTCGTCCCGGTTTAGTTGTGCATGGACACTTAGATGTTGTTCCGGCAAATGCTTCCGATTGGTCTGTTGATCCTTTCTCTGCTGAAATAAAAGATGGGTTTATCTGGGGTCGAGGCGCAGTCGATATGAAGAATATGGATGCGATGATCATTGCAACGGTTCGCCATTGGGCGCGAACAGGCTACGTTCCAGAGCGCGACATTGTTCTTGCCTTCTTTGCAGATGAGGAAGCTGGAAGTATTTTCGGTTCTCACTACATGGTTAAGAATCATCCAGAAGTGTTTGCTGGTTGCACAGAAGCAGTGTCTGAGGTTGGTGGATTTTCGGTAACAGTTGCTGGTGGTAAGCGTTTGTATCTCATCGAGACTGCAGAAAAGGGCATCCACTGGATGCGGTTAACTGCCGATGGACGCGCAGGACACGGCTCAATGATGAATGGTGAAAATGCAGTAACTCGCTTAGCCGAAGCAGTTGCAAAGATCGGCCAATTTCAGTGGCCACAGCGCTATAGCAAAACAGTTAAAGCATTCTTTAAGCGCATCGCTGATGAAACAGGAAAGCCTTACAACGAAGAGGATTTGCGCCCGTTGCTCAAGGAAATCGGATTTGCAGCATCCATGATCGGTGCAACACTGCAAAACACTGCCAATCCAACAATGCTAGAGGCAGGATACAAAGCAAACGTGATCCCTGGTTCAGCTAGTGCTGTTGTTGATGGACGTTTCATTCCAGGTTTTGAAGATGAACTCAACCAAACAATTAGGACTTTAATTGGTGAACATGTAAAGGTTGAAACTATTACTCGCGACAAGGCACTTGAAGTACCTTTCGAGGGAGATTTAGTTGAGGCCATGTGTAGCGCTCTAATTAAGGAAGATGCTGTTGCGATTCCTGTGCCTTATGTGATGAGCGGTGGAACAGACAACAAGGCGTTAGCCGATTTAGGCATTATTGGCTATGGATTCTCACCACTCAAACTAGATGCAGACTTTGATTTCATGGCGATGTTCCATGGTGTAGATGAGCGAGTACCGGTTGAAGGTCTTGCTTTTGGAGCACGCGTTCTTAAAGAGTTTCTAGAAAACGCTTAAGCACTCACATCATTTAGCGCGCTGCGCACGATTTCTGGCAATGAAATTTCTTCACTCTTTAGTACGCCTCGAAGCTGCGCACCCGTTCGTGCACCAATCAGGGAAGTGGTTACCCCAGGTGCATCTCTGACCCAAGCAAGTGCAACCTCCAGTGGAGAATATCCAAGGCCTTCGGCGGCAACAGCAACTGCTTCTACGATTCGTGATGATCGGCTATCTAGATAAGGTTCTATGTGTTTTGCAAAATGCGGTGCTGCGCCCCGAGAGTCACTCGGTACACCTTTTCTATATTTACCGGTCAATACACCCCTACCTAGAGGTGCCCATGCTAAAAATCCAACACCACATTCTTGCGCCGCGTCTAAGATTTCTATTTCAACTTCTCGATTGAGTAGTGAATACTCATTTTGAACAGTCGTCAGTGGTGCTTTCATGGAATTCGATTGTTGTTTCGTTGCCGCGCGAGCAATCTGCCACCCGGAGTAATTGCTTATTCCTACGTAGCGAGCTCTTCCTGTTGTATAGGCATAATCCAACGCGGACAAAGTGTCATCTAGCGGTGTTGCATCATCCCAAGCATGAATCTGCCAGATGTCTACAAAATCAGAACCAAGACGCGATAGTGAACGATCCAGTTCTGCAATGAGTGAATGCCTAGAAGCATCTATTCTGCGGACTCCATCGGAAAATCCAATCCCAGCCTTTGTTGCAATAACTACTTCATCACGGTTAAACAAAGTTCCGATCAAGCCACCGATGACTCGTTCGCTATCACCATCGCCATAGGTGGAAGATGTATCTATGAAGTTTCCACCGGCATCCAAAAAAGCCCGGCATTGATCTGCAGCTTCGATTTCATCGGTATCCCGACCCCACGTCATAGTGCCCAGACCTAAGCGCGAAAGGGTCAGTCCACTCGTCCCTGCTCTGCGCTTTTCCATGGGGCGACCTTAGCAATAGCAAGAGTGAAAAGCTGCGATAGCCTTTGATTTATGCGATTGGTTTTGATCAGACATGCACACTCCGAAGCCAATGCTGCCGGAATACTTTCAGGTCGCTTACCCAATGTGCATCTTTCCGAAAAGGGAGTTGAGCAATCTGAGCATTTAGCAGTTCGGTTGGGTAATTTTCCGTTAGCAAATCTGCGGATTAGCCCGATGGAGAGATGTTTTGAAACTATTTCACCATGGATTAACTCGATTGTGTTGCCCAACAATCCTAAGTTCGAACCAATCATCGATCAGGAGCTCACCGAAGTTGATTACGGAACATGGAGCGGTAAGAAACTAGCTGTGTTGAGTAAGAACAAACTCTGGAAGATTGTTCAAGAATCGCCTAGTCGGATGTATTTCCCGAAAGGTGAAGGAATAGCACAGATGCAATCTCGTGCGATGACATCTGTCCACGAAGCGGTTTCGACCAAAGCAAAGGGCTCGGCTGTAATTGTGAGTCATGGCGATGTCATTAAGTCAATTGTTGCTTCAACACTGGGTATGCATCTAGATGAATTCCAGAGAATCGTTATCGATCCAGCGTCTATTTCAATTTTGGATTTCTCGACAACAAAACCACGAGTTCTTCTACTGAACGACTCTAAGTCAGTTGTCACAGATCTTCTGGCTGCTCCAAAAAGGGCAAAGAATTTACTAGGTGGCGGATCCGGTCGATGAGACATGAATTCACGCAACCTGAACGCTTCGTGGCAGGGACCGTAGGCGAGCCAGGGGAGCGCGCCTTCTATCTTCAAGTGCGCACTAATTCCCGTCTGTTCTCCGTTGCGGTTGAGAAAGCACAAGTGCAAGCGATGTCTTCTCGCTTAGAAGTCATGATCTCTGAGATACGTAAATCAAATCCTTTGATGATTGTTGAGAAATTGGCTACAGATGATGCGCCACTAGAGTCTCCAATAGATGCCGAGTTTCAAGTCGGAGCAATGTCCTTAGCGTGGGATGAAGAGAGTAAATTGCTTTGTTTAGAACTATTTGAACTAGAAGAGGATGAAGAGGATTCTGAAGGCGAAGTTGTTGTAGTGAATATCTCAATTGCGATGGCAGCGGCATTTGCTGTTAGGTCTAAAGCTGTTGTAAATGCAGGTCGTTTGCCATGTCCTTTCTGCGGAATTGCAATTGATCCACGAGGTCATTTATGTCCGAGGGCAAATGGTTACAGACGATAGTTTGTTAACTTTGACCCAAGGGGATCTGCATGTAACAGGTCGCTTAGTGGATGCTTCAAATGCAACCCTGTATGCAACAGCAACTCATGAAGATCAGGCAATTGTGTGCATCTATAAACCCATTGCAGGTGAACGTCCATTGTGGGATTTTTCAGATGGATGCCTTGCACATCGAGAGTATGCGGCTTATTTGGTGAGCAGCCATCTTGGATTCGATTTAGTTCCGCTAACTATCTTGCGCGATGGACCTTATGGCTTTGGAATGGTTCAACAATGGGTAGACATTGATGAAAGCATTGATCTGGGAAAGTTTTTCGCTACCGACCACCCGCAATTGCGATCCATGGCCTTATTTGATGCAATCATCAATAACACCGACCGTAAAATAGGTCATCTCTTACCTGTTGATGCCCAAACTTTGTTTGGTTGCGATCATGGGGTCACATTTCATTCTGAGGATAAATTGCGCACCGTTTTGTGGCAGTGGGCTGATGAACCGTTGACTGCTGCTGAAATTGCATTACTTGAAAAGGCTAAGGCAGAGATCGAAGGCGAGTTAGGGCAATTGCTCGCTCCACTTCTAACTAAATTAGAGATCCAACAAACCTCACGCAGAATTTCAGATCTACTCGCATCTGGAACTTTCCCGTTACCCAACCCCGACTGGCCTGCTGTCCCGTGGCCGGCATTTTGATTTAGGTTTACGATAGCAACATGAAATCATGGAATGAAGTTGCAATACCAACCCTTGATTCTGCAATCGATTTTCCGGTTTTAACTCTGACTAATTCCGCATCAGGTTTAAAAGAACCAATACAGAGTAAGCCTTTGTATCGCATGTATGTCTGTGGAATAACACCATACGATGCTACTCATCTTGGTCACGCAGCCACCTATTTAACATTTGATTTGATTAATCGGTATTTACGAGCCAGCGGCTCAGAGGTACGTTACGTACAAAACATCACCGACATTGACGATCCGTTATTGGAGCGTGCCAACCGTGATGGCATTGAATGGACTGAATTAGCCCATCAGCAAATTGATCTTTTCCGAAGCGACATGATCAATCTGCGAGTGATTCCACCAGTGCATTACATCGGCGCTGTTGATGCGATTCCCCTTGTTGCATCAGCAATCGAAGAACTTTCTTCAAAAGACAGTATCTATCCGGTAGATCAAGATCTATATTTCAAAGTGCATGCCGATACGCAGTTTGGGCAACGCTCACATTTTTCTCAAAAGAAAATGATGGAAATATTTGCAGAACGTGGGGGAGACCCAACTCGTGTTGGGAAGATTGATCCACTCGATTGCTTAGTGTGGATGTCACAGCGCCCGAATGAGCCTGGTTGGCCATCACCATTTGGTGTCGGTAGACCTGGTTGGCACATCGAATGCACAGCAATCGCAATCAAGTATCTAGAACCTTCGCCAAGAGAAGATGCACTCATTGATATTCAAGGTGGCGGATCAGATCTGATTTTCCCCCATCATGAAATGTGTGCTGCGCAAGCTCAGGTTCTTTCCGGAAAACCGCTAGCTAGTACTTATGTTCACGCCGGGATGATTGGACTACACGGCGAAAAAATGAGTAAGAGCAAAGGAAATTTGGTTTTCGTATCTAAGTTAGTCGCAGACGGTAGAGATCCAATGGCTATTCGCTGGGCGTTGATGAAGAATCATTACCGCACTGATCGAATGTGGACTGAAGAGTTACTGCTTACAGCCGAGAGCGAACTATCTGCTCTGCGATCTGCTGTGGCTCATTCCGAAGTTGCACCCACAAAGGATTTAGTTAGAGGCATTATCGATTCACTTGCTGATGATTTAGATACAAGCTCAGCTATTGATTCGATTAACTCTTGGGTTGGATTGACACAATCTGGCGCTTCTGGAGGCGATGGAAAATCTCTCATAACCGCATTAGATTCCTTAATGGGTTTAAATATTTAATCTTCGCTTTGTCGACGCAAGTATCTTTCGAACTCTTTTGCAATCAAGTCCCCAGAGACATCTGGTAGTTCAGCTGCGTCTTTACTTTCTTCTAGTGCCTTCACATAATCAGCTACATCGGTGTCTTCTGCAGCCAGTTCATCAACTGATTTTTCCCACTCGTCAGACTCAGTTTGCAGTCCACCCAAAGGAATAGAGATATCTAAAAAATCTTCCAGTGAATTAATCAGAGCCAAGGATGCTTTAGGAGATGGGGAGTTCGAGGCATAGTGCGGAACCGCTGCCCATAGTGATATCGCATCTATTCCACGTCGCATGCATCCATCTTGAATAATTCCAAGAATTCCAGTTGGCCCCTCATACTTTGAAACCGATAGTCCAAGTCGTTCGGCAATATTTGGATGTGCACCGGTTCCTGTGACTGTTATTGGACGCGTGTGAGGCGAATCTGCAAGCAGAGATCCAAGGGTTACAACTAGTGAAACTTCTAAGTCATCGGCTAAATCCAATAGATCAGATGTGAATCTCTTCCAGCGCATCGAAGGTTCAACACCCGTAACTATTACAAGATCTCGCTTCATCGATGGAATCGCTAATCCAAATACTTGAGTTCCCGGCCACGTGATGTTTCGTATGGATGAATCATCAATAGAGACTTGTGGCCTGTTCACTTGAAAGTCGTAAAATTCTTCTGCTTCAACATCAGCAATCAGTTGTGGGACAACATCATCATCTTTTTCTCGCCAGGCCGATAGCAAGTGTTCTAAAGCGCCTGAAGCGCCTTCGGCAGCATCATTCCAGCCAGTAAAGGCAGCGATCATTACTGGTTCGCGCAGCAGCGGTATGTTATGAATCTCCACGAAAGCAACCTTACGGTAACCTTCGGCAGATGAACACGCCGAAAATAGCTGATGGTTTGCTGCGGCGTACCCTTTCTGAGCGGGTCGTAATCGCCGATGGGGCTATGGGCACCATGCTTCAAGCGGCCAATCCTTCCCTTGAAGATTTCCAAAACCACGAGGGCTGCAATGAGATTCTCAATGTGAGCCGTCCGGACATCGTTCGGTCAGTCCATGATGAATACTTACGTGCAGGCGTCGATGCGATTGAAACAAATACTTTCGGTGCCAACTGGTCTAACTTGGCAGATTACGGAATAGAAGATCGAATCTATGAGTTGGCATTTGCGGGAGGAAAGATCGCGCGCGAAGCCGCTGATGCTTTTTCAACTCCTGATAAACCACGCTTTGTATTAGGTTCACTCGGACCCGGAACCAAGTTACCTAGCCTCGGTCACACGACCTACGAGAATTTAAAGGTTGCTTACTACACAGCCGCTAAAGGTTTGGCTGATTCCGGTTGTGATGCATTGCTAGTTGAAACATCTCAAGACTTGTTGCAGGTAAAAGCGGCGGTTAATGGTTGCCGCCAAGCGATCAAGGAAGCAAAGCACGATATTGTTTTGATCGCTCAAGTGACAGTTGAAACAACGGGCACCATGTTGATGGGTTCTGAGATCGGTGCAGCCCTCAATGCCCTTGAACCTATGGGAATCGATTTAATTGGTCTAAATTGCGCAACTGGGCCTGCTGAGATGTCTGAGCATCTTCGTTACTTGAGCAAGAACGCCAACATTGGAATTTCGGTAATGCCAAACGCAGGATTGCCACAACTTGGTCCCAATGGTGCAACTTATCCATTGAACCCAGATGAGTTGGCAACAGCACTAGATGGTTTTGTGGCTGATTATGGAATCTCATTAGTGGGTGGGTGTTGCGGTACTACTCCTGCACACTTAGCTTCCGTTGTTGCAAAACTGAGTAAGCGAAAGATTTCACAGCGCACTCCAGCACTAGATCCAGGTGCGTCTTCTCTTTATCAGTATGTTCCATTCAGACAGGATCAAACCTATTTAGCAATCGGGGAGCGCACCAATGCAAATGGTTCACGCGCATTTCGTGATGCCTTACTGGCTGAAGATTGGGAGAAGTGCGTGGAAATTGCGCGTGATCAAATTCGAGATGGTGCGCATATGTTGGACTTGTCTGTTGATTATGTAGGTCGAGATGGTGCAGCAGACATGAGCGAGATCGCGTCTCGCTTTGCAACAGCAAGCACATTACCAATCGTTCTAGATTCAACCGAACCAGCTGTTCTAAAAGCTGGTTTAGAACACCTTGGTGGTCGATGTGTTATCAACTCTGTCAATTATGAAGATGGAGATGGGCCAACATCTAGATTTGCAAAAATTATGCCGTTGGTGAAAGAACACGGTGCAAGTGTTGTCGCCCTGACCATTGACGAAGAGGGTCAGGCGCGAGATGCAGAATGGAAACTGCGTATTGCGCGTCGTTTGATTCATGATCTTCACGATAACTGGGGAATGAGCATTGGCGATATTTTGATTGACTGCCTCACTTTTCCTATTGCAACTGGTCAAGAAGAGACTCGGAAAGATGGAATAGAAACCATTGAAGCCATAAAACGGCTCAAGATTGAATTCCCAGAGGTTCAGACCACTCTGGGTGTCAGTAACGTTTCATTTGGTTTGAATCCTGCGGCCCGCGTTGTGCTCAACTCTGTTTTCTTGCATGAATGTGTCCAAGCAGGACTTGATTCAGCAATTGTTCATCCTTCAAAGATCACTCCAATGGCGCGTATAGATGAGCGTCAAAAGCAGGTTGCGTTAGACCTTGTTTATGATCGTAGAGTCTTTGATGGCGACGAATGTACATACGATCCATTGCAAGAGTTCTTGCAGATGTTTGATGGTGTGGAGCTTGCGAGCAGTAAGAACGCGCGAGCTGAAGCCCTCGCTGCATTACCTTTATTTGACCGGTTACAACGACGAATCATCGACGGCGAGAAGGTTGGGCTTGAAGATGATCTTAAAGCTGCCATGGCCCAAGGAACACCGCCGTTAGAAATTATTAATTCTCATTTGCTCGAAGGAATGAAGGTAGTTGGAGAGTTATTTGGTAAGGGCGAAATGCAACTCCCATTCGTTCTGCAGAGCGCTGAAGTAATGAAGACTGCCGTTGCAATGCTGGAACCATTCATGGAGAAGACCGGTGATGCAGGTCGCGGAACAATGCTTTTGGCCACAGTCCGTGGAGATGTTCATGACATCGGTAAGAACTTAGTAGACATTATTTTGACCAATAATGGATATCGCGTTGTGAACATCGGTATTAAGCAGACTATTAACCAAATTATTGATGGGGCTACAGAGAGCAATGCCGATGCGATTGGTATGAGTGGGCTACTCGTTAAGTCAACAGTGATCATGAAGGAGAACCTTCAGGAACTAACTGCTCGTGGTTTAGATCAAAAATGGCCAATTGTTCTAGGCGGAGCGGCATTAACACGAGCCTATGTTGAACAAGATCTTGCATCCATGTTCCCAGGTGAAGTGCGTTATGCACGCGATGCCTTTGAAGGATTACGTTTGATGGATTCAATCATGGCCGTTAAGCGGGGGGATGAAGGTGCAGCTTTGCCCGCACTTCGCGAGCGTCGCGTGGCAAATACAAGAATCAAAACAGAGGAAGCACCAATTGATACACGTCGCAGCGATGTTGCATCAGATAACTCAATTCCACAACCTCCATTTTTTGGTTCACGCGTTATAAAGGGTATTCAGTTATCAGATTACGCAGGAATGCTTGATGAGCGCGCCTTATTTGTTGGACAGTGGGGGCTTAAGGGAAACCGCGGCGAGTACGAAACAATGGTTGAACAAGAAGGTCGTCCACGTCTTCGGGCGCTGATCAATGAGGTTCAATCAAAGGGTTGGTTAAACGCGGCAGTCGTTTATGGATATTTCCCGTGCTATAGCGAAGGTAATGACTTAGTAATTCTCCATCATGAAGGTGCAGACAAAGGTAAAGAACGACTTCGCTTTTCATTCCCACGTCAAAGCCGTGATCGTCGCCTTTGTATTAGTGATTTCTTTGCATCTAAAGAATCAGGAAAGATCGATGTCGTGGCATTCCATGTCGTAACAATGGGTTCTACGGTTAGTGAAGCTGCAGGAAAGTTGTTTGCCGCAAATAATTACCGCGAGTATTTGGAACTTCACGGCCTTTCAGTGCAACTCACTGAGGCTTTAGCTGAACATTGGCACGCTCGAATGAGAGAAGAGCTGCAGGTTAAGTTTGAGGACTCAGCTGATCTGCAAGGGATTTTGGATCAGGGATACCGTGGCTCTCGATACTCATTTGGATACCCAGCCTGCCCAGATCTAGAACAGCAAGTGCAGTTGTGCGAGTTGCTAGATCCTGCCCGAATTGGTGTTGAGCTATCTGAGGAGTTCCAACTCCATCCTGAGCAATCAACATCTGCAATCATTGTTCATCATCCTGAAGCAAAATACTTTAACGCCAACTAATTCATTTGATGAGTAACTTCTTCGAAGCTGTTTTCTTTGACATGGACGGCCTTATGGTCGACTCAGAGCCGGAATGGTTCTTGTCCGAGATCGAAGTTACCAAGCCGTTTGGTTACACCTGGCTAGAAGCAGATCAGATCGCATGTCTGGGTGGACCATTATCCAAGGTGGGGCAGTACATGTTTGATAAGTGTGGGCAACAGAAATCGCCACAATATTTCACGCAAACTCTCATTGATACTCAGGTAGCAAGAATGCGTGGGAACACGCCAACTATGCCGGGAGCACTCGAGTTAGTGAAAGAGCTTCAGTCCCACGGAGTCAGGACTGCCCTGGTATCTGCCAGTCCACGAAACATTGTTAACGCTGTGCTGGATAACCTGGGTCACGATCTATTTCCATTTTCCATAAGTGCAGACGATGTGACCAGAACAAAGCCAGATCCAGAAGGTTATCTAAAGGCTGCAGCGATGAGCGGCTCTGACATTTCGAATTGCCTTATTTTCGAAGACTCTTTAACTGGCATGAATGCAGCCATTGCAAGTGGTGCTTACTTAATTGGTGTTCCACATCTTGTATCTATCGATGAGTCCGAGCGTGTTCGTGTCATCAAGTCACTTGAGCAATTGTCATATTCAAGGCTAAAGAATTTAAAAATGGATTTCTCAACTGAGATCTAGCTGGTGTGGGCAGGGCAGATACTTTTGAAATAGCACCAATCACAAAGGCGGGATGGCTTAGGGGGCCAATAATCCTTTTCTATTGAGATGAAAATATCTTTGGCTACTCGTCGCAATACCTTTTCAGTGGATTCAAGTTCTGCCATAGTTGGATTACTTTTAACGAGTTTGCCATCGCCCAAGTACATCAATTGCAAAAGGCGGGGGAGCACGCCATTGCTTTTCCAATATAGGAGCGCATAGACACGGAGTTGGAAAAGAGCTTTTTCTTCCCAGCCTGGCTTAGGAGCTTTACCGGTTTTGTAATCAACAATTCTGACTTCACCAGTGGGAGCTACATCTAAGCGATCTACATATCCATGTAGATACACATTTGAATCAAAATCATTTTCCAGATGCATTTCTCGATGTGTTGCTTCAAACGTTGTGGGGTTTTCTAAAGAGAAATATGTTTTCAAAAGGGCAGAGGCTCGATCCAGCCATTCCTTCTCATTGGTTACCATTTCAAGCAGGGCTGGCTTATCTGCCAATTGTGCACTCCAGCGCGAAGGTAGAAGTTCCACAGCTGATTCGACTGTCCGTCCAGCGGCTGGAATTTCGAAGAGATCTTGCAAAACTGTGTGCACCAACGTTCCTCGTTCGGCATCTAATGACGGAGGCTCAGGCAACTTGTCGATCTTGCGGTACTTATATTGCTGTGGGCAGTTTTCATACTCACTGACCGCACTTGGCGATAGACGCAATGACTGTTCGCTACTCACCTGGCTGAAGATACTCGTACTTCCGCTATTAAATTCGCCTAAGATGCTCCCGTGTCTAATCTTGGGTATTTCGGAGCCGGCGATCGCATTCAATTGACCGATCCAAAGGGAAAGCTCTACAGCTTTACGATCACGCCCGGAAAAGAGTGGCACACACATAAGGGTTGGATTACCCATGATGACCTCATCGGAATGCCAGAGGGTTCAGTTGTTAGCACAACCGCGGGTTTGAAATTCACTGCGTTTAAACCATTGCTTGCCGATTACGTTTTAACTATGCCTCGGGGTGCAACGATCGTGTATCCAAAAGACGCAGCCATGATTATTGGTGTGGCAGATATTTATCCTGGATCCAGAGTTCTTGAAGCCGGAGTCGGAAGTGGCGCACTAACAATGTCATTGCTACGCGCTACTGGACCTACAGGCAAAGTGCATTCAGTTGAGCGACGAGCAGACTTTGCCGAGAATGCGCGTTCAAATGTGGATGCATACTTTGAAGGAGCGCCGGAGAACTGGAGCTTGGTAGTTGGTGACTTGCAAGATCAAAGTTTTGATTCTGAATATGACCGCGTTGTTTTAGACATGTTGGCTCCGTGGGAGTGTGTTGATATTGCGGCTAGGGCTCTGCGTCCCGGCGGTGTTTTCTTAGCCTATGTAGCAACCACGACTCAACTTTCTGCAACAGCTGAAGCACTCAAAGAAGACGGAAGATTTACTGAACCAGAGAGCTCTGAAACTCTCGTCAGAGGTTGGCATCACGAAGGTTTAGCGGTACGTCCACAGCAACGAATGATTGGACACACCGGCTTTCTTATTCAAAGTCGTCGTATGGCACCTGGTGTAGAAGTTCTTGCTCGTCGACGTCGTCCGGCGAAAGGCGCCTACGGTGTCTCGGAAGATTGAACGGTTAATCAATCTAACAATCGCATTACTAGCTACTAAGAGATACTTAACGAAATCGGAAATATTCAGGACTGTTGACGGTTATGAAGGCAGTGCCGAAACAAAAGAGCGAATGTTTGAACGAGATAAGGACGATCTTCGTTCTTTAGGTATTTCAATTGATGTGGGAAGCTTTGATCCCCTCTTTAGTGACGAGGCCGGATATCGAATTATATCCGAAAATTATCAATTAGATCTGGGGAATATCACTCCAACTGAAATTTCACTGTTGTCTCTAGCAGCAGATGCCTGGCAGGGAGCTGCATTTAGCGATGCAGTACAAAGTGCAGTCCTAAAACTAAGTTCTACGGGTATTCCAGCAGATCCGATAGATATTCCGGGATTATCACCCAAGCTTGCAAATAGTTCCAAAGATCTGGAAATCATTACTGGTGCAATCGGTACTTCAGATTTTCTAACCTTTGATTATCTGTCGCCAAGTTTGGTAGCCGAAGAGCGAACAGTAATCCCGATTGCGTTATCAAATAGGTTTGGACATTGGTATGTCTCCGGAGTTGATCATGGCGTGGAAGAAGTTCGTACCTTTAGATTAGATCGGATACAAGGTGCTATCACCGTTCACAAGAACAAAGAGCCTTTTGAATTTCCCTCTGATTTTGAATTAGATCAAATTGAAACAACATCGGCTGCCCGAATTGCTGTTATCGATGTGAGAAA
>Ga0114981_10002089_pt1 | contig 12983 bp, 6 predicted proteins | sample S_140806_MF_Meta_FD_87028 | JGI IMG/M metagenome (GOLD analysis project Ga0114981, IMG submission 87028) | Freshwater microbial communities from Lake Simoncouche, Canada to study carbon cycling - S_140806_MF_MetaG | ecosystem: Environmental > Aquatic > Freshwater > Lake | place: Lake...
GCAAATGTGCCAACACAAATTGCAAGACAAGCTATAACTGTAATTACTTTTTTCATGATGCGAAAATCAAATAGTCAAAACAAATTGTGATTAACCCTGTGTTAACATTAGCGCGCGATGATTTATTCCGAATGGGAATTGATGCAAAAAACAAATAATGAAATCAGTCAAGAATCAATTTGGTTAGTGCTATTTAACGTTCGATTAAGCATTCCCAAACGTTCTGTTCAAATGAACGGGGCTGCTTTGCAAAATGAAAATCACCTATACGCTAGCTTGCGTTACCGTACTTCTATCTTGTTTTTTTTGGTCCTGCACTAAAGATCGGACTTTTGAGCTACCCCCGCCGTCGGAGCCACAAGGTGGGGCTGACAACATTATCAACGGAACTTTGCGTGTTAACGAGTTTATGGCTAAGGGGTCTGCGTTTTACAATGAACTTGATCCTATACCCGGAGACAACGATTGGGTGGAATTGTTCAACACGACAAACGATACGATTTATTTGGCATCCGGAGAATGGTTTGTAACCGATGATTTTGCTGACACCACGATGTTTGAGTTACCGGATACATTGATACTTCCCCGAGGATTTCTGACGGTTCATTGCGATGAACAGGATACGACAATTACTCAAATTCACTCCAATTTTAAGCTATCCTCATCGGGTGATGATATCGGCTTGTATCATAAACGTTCCGGAGAATGGGTCGTTGTAGACGAGTACACCTTTGGCGCTCAAAACCCGGGAGTTTCCATGGCACGCATTCCGGATGGTTCAACCAATTGGGCGGTTTCTGCCAACCCGACCCCCAATTTACCAAATCAGGAGTAACAATGCGTACTATTTTGACACTTGCTCTCATGTTGTCGATTCAACAGGTGATTGCACAAGCTGACGTCATTCGAAAATCTTCAATGTCGGTCGCAGAGCCCTCTGATATCACGAGTTGGCCAGGGAAGGAGAATTTTCTAGTATTGGCCGACAAGGCGTTTCTCTATGAATATGCTCCTGATGGGACTCAAATCAAACGTCACTCATTTGAGTCGCTTGATGTGGAGGCCATAACGTGTTCGGATAAGTATTGCTATGTAAGCGAGGAAACACTTCAGCGTATTCATGTACTCGATGTTGTTACACTGAACGAGATTCATGCTGTTCAATGGCACCACGGTGGTGGACGAAACGAAGGCGTGGAAGCTTTGGTTTGGCTTGAGGAGTCGCGCAACTTATTGGCATCTACGGAGAAGGACCCTCAGTTTTTTACGCTATTCAACGAGGCAGTACAACCTCTTTTTTCTTTCCGTGTTGAGGGGATTAACGAGGTCAGTGCGCTAACGTATTATGGGGGTCACGTCTATGTTTTGAGTGATGAGCAGGCGACCATATACAAGTTAAGCAAGGACTTAAAGAAGGTGGAAATGCAGTGGAGCGTCCCGATGATTAATCCGGAGGGTTTGGTTTTTCAGCAAGGTGAAAAGGTAATTGTTCTGAGTGATGACGCGGCGCAATGGGTTGAACTTAAATTGAACAAACCATGAAAATCAAATTATTTGCAGTGCTCGTTTTGTGTTGTCTAGTAACGCGTGGTGTCGCACAATTTTCGATAGGTACATTCGATAAGAATTTACAGATATCCGGTTACGTAACCAGCTTTTACAACCAGCGATTTTACGATGAAGCCGAGCTAGATAAGGATAAAAATCGATTCAATCTGGATTTTGCCGTACTGCGCTTTCAGGGCTCAGATGAGAAACGTATTCGCTATGAATTGCAAGTCAATTTGCCGGCGATCTATTCGACCGATCCAACAGATGAGTTTTTGATGCAGGCTACTGCGGAGTATCGCAGCAAGTCGAATGACTTCGGTTTCCAATTCGGCTACGATAAGTTGCCATTTAGCTGGGCTTCCTTGCTTCCTCAATATCAATCGGCATTTATGCAACGCGCAGAGTCTATTCGAGGGAAGACGTTTAACCGCCGTGATATGGGAATTACGTTGACTAAAGGGTTTTTAAATAAGCGTTTAGTTTTCACAGGCGGTGTATACACCGGAGAGGGCATAAACTCTATAACGGGTGACAATGATCCCAATGGTAAATTGCTCTATGCAGGTCGCGTTGAGGCGTCATATCCTGCTCGCTATCGTGATGAAGAAATTGATGAGAATCATACGGCTATCCCAAGAGTGAAGATTGGAGCTGATGCTTCCTATACCGAAAAGACACGCACCACCGGTGAGGATTATCCGATTCTAACAGTTGACGGTAAAAAGACTTCCTATAGCGGTGATGTTACAGCCTCTTGGAAAGGACTTTCTGCACATGCCGAGTTGATTACGTTTCGCGTTCAACCCAACGACACACTTGTGTTACTGGGCAAGCCAACTGATTATTATTTGGCACAAGGGGTGATTCTCCAAATGAATTATCACAGTACCAAGCTTCGGTCTGTTTTTGCGGTTCGATACGATGAGTTTAACCCCAATGATTTGGTTGTAGGAGACAATCGTCAAACGGTTTCACTGGCCTACAACTATCTCATCGACGGGATGAACAATGTCATTAAAGTTCACTACTTCTATCGTCTTACGGCAGAGAACGCATTGGAGCCTTGGAGTGAAAATCAACTTCGTATTGGCTGGCAAATCATGTTTTAAATAAATACCCATGAAAAGATTTCTACTCATTTTTCTGTGTCTCTCTTTCGTGCTTGAAGGATTTACTCAAGTGTACGTGGTAGACGAAAATTTTGACAATCTGACCGTCCCTGCTTTGCCGGAGGGTTGGACCACCACCACCAACTTTGATATAGGTTTCAGAACGGAGGAAGGCAATAATTCGGATTACACGAACGCCAGCGGGCTTAATAATGTTCTTATTCGCAACTCTGATAGTACAGGTACCTATACTTTCTATTCGCCTGTGTTTAGTACGGTTGGTTTGATTGATGTCCAAATGATATGGGGTTCTAGGGTGTCAACCAATTTTTTGCCATCGGGCAGTGCCACTCCAATTTTGGAGTTTAGCCCCAATGGTGGCGTTAGCTGGACTCAGTTGTCATATTCAGAAAGTGAAGGCGGCAGCATTTGGGGGTTGGTCAATGGCGGTGTGCCTATTGCGCTTCCGGCCGAGGCATTTGAAAATCCCAATGTGCAGATTCGTTGGACAGTCAATATTATATCGCATCCCGATGGAACTTATCGCATGGACGATGTAAAGGTTTGGGGAACAGAAAATCCTTTTGTGAATTTGCGCCTTCTGGTCAACATGCTCTTTCAGCCGATTGGAGGTGAAGATATTTACACTGCAGGAGACTTCAATGGTTGGGACACAGGATCAGCTGTGATGACGGATATTGGAGGCTCCATCTATGAGTATGTTGTGCCCGTGCTTCGCAACTCGGAAGTGAAGTTTCGATTCTACAATGGGTCCACTATTGGATCCGAAATTGTTCCTGAGGCATGTGGTATCGATGATGGTTTGGGAGTTGGTTTGGCTCGCTCTATCACAATTGGTTTGAATGACACGGTTTATGGTCCTGTTTGCTTTGGTGAGTGCGAAAATTGTGTCATTATAGAACCTGTATTCGTTCAGTTCTCCGCTCAAGTCGATATGTCGCAACAGGTTGTTTCACCGGAGGGAGTTTATATCGTCGGCAATTTTGGAGATGGCACAACGGAGCAATCCATACTCATGACAGCCGCTGCAGGCAATGTGTTTGCTGCAAGCGTGGAAGTGTTGGAGGGAACGACGTTGAATTATCGCTTTCAAAATGGATCATCATCGGCGGGAATGGAGATTGTTCCACCGTCGTGTGGTGTAGCGAATGCGGCAAATGAATTTTTACGGGAAGCATTTATCGGAACCGAGAATTTTGTTGCCGATACGGTTTGCTTTAGTGAATGTGCGGCATGCATTGTTCAATCGATAGAAGAGAACGTACAATCGCTTGGATTATGGCCAAACCCTGCGTCCGAGTTCGTTCAGGTTCATCTTCCGATGAGCAGTGCGAGCGGATCAATTCAAGTGTTTGGTTCGGATGGAAGATTGATTCAGCAGCTTCCTGTATCAAGCAGCCTTACGCTGTTGAATCTAAGCGAATTGTCCTCCGGCATTTATGTCATTGTGAGCGAGTGTGATGGACGGGTCTATCGGAATACGCTTGTAGTTAACGCTGAATTAACAAAGAATTAAACCTAGACCCTTTCAAGCATACAAAGTAAAACGTAATAGAAACATTTTCCCACAGTCAGGTAATACAACTCTACAAACTTCGCTGCCGGGAAATAAATTAAATAACCTCAAACCTTAATTTCTACAAATGCTAACCAAACGATTCACTTTTCGAAGTTTTTTGACTGCGCTGTTGATTGTGTTTTTCGCACATCTGCAAGCACAAACAGCTTTCACTCCGGGCAACCTTGTTGTAGTGCGAATAGGAAGCGGTGCTGCCGCTCTCGGCAGTGCATCTACTCAAGTGGCGTTGTCAGACTATTCAACGGGGGGTGTGCTTAATGCAACTCGAACGTTTCAATCTTCTACGACAATTCCAGCAGCGGGAGTTGCTCCTTTTCTGAACGTATCAGGAAGTACTGTCAATGAAGGTTTTGGCTCCACCTCGACGGACGGTTCAGTATTCGCTTTGTTAGGTTATAACGTGGTCAACGCAACGGCTTCAGTAAACGCTGCTGCCTCCAATAACTTGCGCGCAGTAGGAAGAGCTGCTGTAAACGGCGCGCTCACAATTCCACTGAGCACGCTGGCTTATGGAGTCAATGGCGCTACTTACAACACAATTCGCAGTGTTGCTACGGATGGGACCAATTATTGGGCGACAACTTCTCAAACTGCAGGCAATAATGGATTAGTCCACATCAGCTCAACCGGAACGGTTACATCATTGAATGCGCTGAATGGTCGTTGCGTGGGCATCTTCAATGGCCAGTTATTTGCTTCTGCAGCTGCATCTGTTCAGTCATTTGGAACAGGTTTACCAACTTCTGGAAGCTTGATAGGTGTCACGGTTGCAAGCGCAACCTCTGCTAACGCATTTTCGTTTAGCCCGAATCACGACATTGTATATATAGCTGATGAATCTACCGGAACAACACTTGCAACTACCACAGGTGGTATTCGAAAGTTTACCCGCGCTGCAGGAACAAGCACATGGACTTTTCAGTACACATTAAATGCAAACCTTACTGCAGGAGTTGGCGGAACCACGCCTGCTCGCGGATTGGTAGTAGATTGGAGTGGTGCTTCACCGGTAATTTATTTTACGCAAGGAACGGCAACTGCCAACGCTATTTTCAGAGTAACTGATGATGGCACAGCGCTTTCATCTTCAAACACATCGGGTACAGCACCCACATCCATTGTTGCCGGTGTTACCAATATTCGTTTGGCGGGTATTTCTTTTGCCCCAGGAACTCCTTCTATTCTGCTTTCAGGCGCTGCGAGTGTAGCCCCTCATACACGTGCTGCCGACAACTATAACGAAGCTACAGGACCGGTTACAACATCTTCTGCAACGTTTGTCGTGAACGGGTACAATCTTACCGGAAACGTAACGGTCACGGCTCCAACGAATTTCCAAGTATCTACAAGTGCAACAAGTGGCTTCGCATCTTCGATTACGCTAACACAAAGTGCAGGTTTGGTTTCCAACCAGACTATTTATGTTCGTTTGTCCGGTGGTTTAGCTGTTGCTTCCTACTCGGGTTATGTCAGCGTTACCTCTTCAGGTGTTAAGCAACCCGGTGGTGTCTATGTAACGGGTACTGTCAATGCAGTAATTCCGGCTATTACCGCACCTGCGTCATTGCCAGTTAGCCAATCAGGATTCGTCACCACTGCAGGAACAGCTTCTACAACACAAAATTTCACCATTACAGCTGCGAACCTAGGAAACGCATTGACGTTGAATGCCTCTACCGGTTATGAGATTTCGACTTCAGCGGGTTCGGGTTATGCCTCTTCTTTGAACTTGGGAACAACCATCAACAGCGTCGTTATCTACGTGCGTTTGGCTGCGTCTGCCACCACTGCTATAACGACAGGAACCATAACTCCTAGCAGCGCCGATACTCAGGTGAATAATCTGACTATCGTCAATATGACCGGAACCGTATACTCCGGTCTGTTTACTGCAGGTAATATTGTTGTTCAGGTGGTTGGTGATGGAACAACGGGTTTGTCAAATGCTGCATCACAAGTTAACTTATGGGAGTTAAATTCAACGACCGGAGCTATTGTTAATCCTTTTGTATTGCCGCGTGCCGGTACCTTACCGACAACGGCTCCTTGGAACGTTACAGAGTCGGGTTCTGCAACTTCGGGAGGTCAGATGATTCGTTCGTCAAACGGTTCGTTTTTGTCTGTATCCAGCTACAACCAAGTAGTAGGCGTAGGTGGTGTTGTTGCAACAACTACCCCCGGTAATAAGCGTGTCCTTGCCACAATTGGCAGTGATGGAGTTACAACAACAACGGCATACGATTTCTTTTCGGGCAATAACTTCCGTTCTACGGCATCCAACGGTTATTCGTATTGGTGCGCAGGAACGGTGAACGCGGGTGTTGGATTGTATTACCTACAAAATCGCAACTCAACGCCTGTGAGCTTGGGATCTATTAATACCCGTGTAGTCAACATTTTTAATAATAATCTATACTTCAGTTCTGCCTCTACAGGTGGAGTGGGAGTATATCAAGCGGGTACCAACGGACTTCCTGTGCGCGCCTCCGATGCTGCGGTAACCCGTTTGACGGACAATGCCTATGCTACTAATGCATCGAGCAGCCCATATTCCTTCAGCATCAATCCTGCTGGGAACATCCTTTACATCGCCGACGATGCAACATGGGTCAACGGTACTACCCAGCGTGGTGGTGTGATTAAATACACCAAGTCGGGTTCAACATGGAGCTATCAATATACGTTGCGTGTTAATGGGACGATAACGAATGGAGCACGTGGTTTGGAGGTGGATTGGAGTGGCGCCAACCCGGTGTTGTATATCACTTCCGGCAATTCAAATCAAATCTATAAATTAACGGATACTGGCAGCGCCGCAACAGGAACGCAGTTGGGTGCTACTGCACCTGCCAACTATGCCTTCCGCGGGTTGCAATTTGCACCGGTTGCGATTGGTGTTGAGTTGACATGCACAGCTAACGCACTTGATTTTGGTGGACAACCACCGTTGGGTGTTTCTGCTGAAAAGGTGTTCAATGTGTCGGGCTCAGGGTTCACCGGAAACATTACAGTAAGCGTTCCTTCGACGTCACCTGTTGGTCAGTACGGTATTTCATTGACACCCGGAGGACCTTACACCTCATCGGTAAACATTACCGCGAGTGGTTCTCCAAACACAGGCAGTGCAACCATCTACATGGTTTTCCAACCGGATACCGAGGGAACCTACAATGGCAACTTGACTATTTCAGCCACAGGAGCCACTTCAGTGAACGTACCGGTAACTGGTGCGTGCATTCAGCCGGTGAATTACTACAACATTGCAAATGGCGACGTAACAAGTCCATTGAGCTGGGGAACCAACACCAATGGTACCGGAACAAATCCGGTAAACTTCACCGACAATGGCCAATACTTTAACATGGTAAACAATCCAGGTTCATTGGCATCGATGCAGACAACAGCGAGTTTAAGTCCTTTTGCTTCGACTGCCAGCGGTAGTAATATTTTGACATTTACCAATCCGCCAAGTTGTCCAAATAGCCCTATAAGTTTGTTTGTCGGTGCAACCATCAGCGGGGCAGGTATTCCTGTGGGAACTACCGTCACCGACGTTACGGGTAACGTCATCACGCTTTCTCAAAATGCAACCGCAACAAATGCCACATTAACCGCTTCTGTACCTGTGGCTTTGGGATGGGCGATTACGGGCACACTCTCTAAACTGATTGTGGGCAATGGAACCAACGCTGTAAGCTTTACTATTCCTGCAACAGTAGTTTACACAGGTTTGGTGGATGTGAAGAACCAGGGCACATTGGTTTTACAAAACAGCACCTTACCAACATTAGGAACACTGGAATCAAACTCTACCGTGAATTACAATCACACGGGTACTTCCACAGTGGTATTGCCAACAGCAAATGGACCATACGGTAACCTTACGTTGCAAGGTACTGCTGCTGCAACGGACATTCGCAATCTGCCGGCTTCAAGCCCGGTTGGTTTGCCTTTCCAGGTCTTGGGTAATTTCACAGTAAACAACGCCACTGTGCTCGGAGCAACAGGTGCACCGTTCACCTACATGGGTCTTCAGGGAGATTTGACTGCTTCGAATGGCGCTATCTTCGGTGGCAGCCCGGTATTGAATACAAGCTCTGTTCCGAGTATATTGACCCTTGGCGACGGCAATCAGGTGTTCTCATTCCCGAATGATACTATCAGCCTTTATATCCTTAGCAGTACGAAATCAGCCGGAACATTTACCCTCGGCAACAATACCACATTGCTGACCTACGGTCAATCAGGTACCTTTACAGGAACACAGTTTATTTATTCAGGAACAGCGTCATTCACAAGCAACGCGGGATCAGTATTGGCTCAAACCGCGAATGCTAATCTAGATGTGGCATTTACGGGCACGGGGACATTTAACTTGGGTGGTAATGTTGATGCGGCGAGCAACGCTTCGACGTTCTTCTCTTCACCTGTTACCCCCAACAGCTCGGTTTATTTTGATATGGCAACAGGCACTACATTGAATGATGGCGGCAACACAATTACGGTATCCAATCACTTTGGTGCCGATGGCGATGGAACTGCCTATAATTTGACAGGAACACTTGTGATGGCTACATCTAGTGGGGCAACACGAATTCAAGATAACAATACAAATCAGGGCTTGTGCGTTGCTGGGTTGAATAACCTTACATTAGCATCAACTGCTTCGGCGGGCAATATCAGTATTCAGCCTCAAGTTGGAAACAACACGCTAACTGTGAAAGGCAACCTCACCATTGGTGGTACGGCGACAGGGTCAAAGCTTCAGCCAAACAATAACACAATTTCACTTAGAGGTAATTTCGCTGATTCGCGCTCCATCGATATGATAGATGCAGATGGGTCGACGCTTGCTTTCACCGGAACTTCCCCGCAAACCTTTAGCTCAGCCTTTGCTTCGGGAGAATCATTTAATGATGTTGTTGTGAATAATGCTGCCGGTGTGAGCTTCACAACAGGAAACATGCGAATCACGGGATCGGGATCCTTGGCTTGTCAAAACGGTATTTTGAATACGGGTGCTAGCAAGGTGATTTTGAATTCGACAGCCACAATCACAGAAACGACAACATCCTATGTGCTTGGCAATGTGGAATCGGTAAGAACTCTAACGAATGCATCGAATAACTTTGGAGGTATGGGTTTAGCGATCGCTGCAGTGGGCGCAGAGCCAGGGTTGACCACGGTGACAAGAAACACCGGCAACAGCACGAATGTTGGTTGTTCGAACTCAAGTATTCTAAGAAGTTTCACCGTTACACCAGCAGTTAACACAGGTTTAAATGCAGCGATTTCATTCGGCTATAACCCTTCGGCTGAATTGAACGGATTGAATCAAGGCGAACTTGATTTGTTTATGGGATCATCTGCGCTTAACGCGAATGCAGGAGCAGCGTTGTTTAGTAAAAACGGATTGGATGGTTTTACCGGTGTAATCACAGCAGCGATACCCCAAACACTGTACTATCTAGATGCGGATGGTGATGGATACACAGCTACCGGCGTGGGTTCAACGCAGTTGGTTTGTTCAAGTCCCGGTGCAACTTGGGTTACATCTACGCTTGGTGATGATTGCAACGAGGCTAGCGCTGCTGTCAACCCTGCGGCGAACGAAGTATGTGATGACTTTATCGATAACGATTGTGAGGGTGGTGTTGATGAATACTGTTCTTCGTTGATCGGAAATGACTCTCCAACTTATGCAACCAATGTACTCTACAGTATTAATAATGCTTATCCGAACTGCTATGCGATAACCGGTAATCTGGATGGTGCATCTGATTCACCTCAGTCTGCAACCTTTACGGGTCTAGATGAATGGTATAAATTCACGGCACAGTCAACAGCCGTTAGTGTTACATTGACCAGTGGGTCGAATGATGATGTGATCGAATTGTATCAAAAGGTTGGTTCGGTGTATACACTCATGCCCGGGGGTATTGAAAACGCGGGTTCAGGAGCAGGCGACTTTGAGCGATTGAATTATACAGGACTAACACCAGGAGTTATTTACTACATTTCTGTAGGTGCTGCTAATGGTGTAACGGGAGGCAACTACACACTTTGTATTCAGCATTTGTTGCCCAGCACTTGTGCAACCGCTATACCTGTAGGAGGCTTTAACTTGTGCGATTCATATAAGTCTACTTATCGCGGTGCACCATCACAAGGTGTAACATACACGTTCAACTTTACTCCAAACGGTGCAACCGGAGGCAGTGCTGTATCGCTTTCAGGTACCAATGGATTGATTACACTTTCGAATCCAATATTGGGATTGCGCTATAGTGGAACGTACACAGCTTCAGTTGATGTGCGCTACAACTTGCTGAACAGTGCCAGTGTTGCAGAACCAATCAATGTGTTGGGATCAACCGGCGGCAACTGCGCGAACATGTCTATACGCAATCAACCCAACACGGAGGTTCGATTGTCACAGCGTTGCAGCGCATCGTTGTTGCGCAGCAACTGGTTGGTGGGCAATGCGGCTTCAGGCGATGTAAAATCGTGCGGAGTTCAGAACTACACCTATGAGTTTACGCAGGTGGTGAGTTGTGCGGATGGCAACACGGTTTCGGTAGTGCCTAGCCTATTCAACACTTCTGGCACAACCCCCTATCTGCAGTTGGGTGTGCTTCCTAACCTTGGCAACACCGGTGCATGGAACGTGCGCATTCGTCCGAACTTCAGCTACGGTGAAGGCACATTCGGGTCGATGCAACGCATACAGGTAGCAGGCACTGCGGCTTCGGGTGAGTTGGAGTATGAATTGGTGGATATGGAGAAGGCGATGGAAGTTGATGCAACAACCGCGATGTTCTACCCCAACCCAAACAACGGTGAGTTTGTGAATGTGAGCTTGAGCAACCTCGAGAAAGGACAGCTTCAAGTGCGTGTGTTGGATGCAGCGGGCCGCACAGTAACTACTCGCACGTTTGCAGTTGAAGGTTCATTGAGTACAACACTCACATTCGATGAGCAGTTGAGCGCAGGAGTTTACATGATTGAAACACTCAACGCCGGCCGCGTGCAAACGCAGCGTTTGGTGGTGCAGTGAGAAAATTGAATTAAATAAGCAATCAAAAGGGGCTCCGAAAAGAGCCCCTTTTTTTATCGTTTAATGGAGTCGTTCGTGCTTTTAGACGGGGAGTCGAGAACGCGGCGGTTTGTTTCAATGGGGAGTCGAAATGGGTAGGTTAAGTAAACGTGAAATCGAAATATGTATTTGCGTGAATACGCTTTTTTTTTAATTTTGCTAGACGCCTAGCTAAGATGACGGTGATCCGTGTGTCATTATCGAAACCACCATTCGTGTGAGTTGATAATGCGCCCAAGTGCAGAGTGAATTGGCAAGAGCGCTTTCGACCATCACCTGATTTACCGTAAGAGATGAAGTTCATTGTAACCATTCTGTTTTTTGCCATCGGCACGTGTGCTTTATTGGCCCAACCCGGCACCATCGACCTCACTTTCAACCCCACCGATGTGGGGTTTGGGTATGGTGATGCGGCAAATGGCCTTATTCGGACCACCACCCTTCAGCCCGATGGGAAGATCATCATCGGTGGAAGTTTCACCACCTACAACGGCACTGCAAGAAACAGCATCGCCCGCCTGAATGCGGATGGCACGTTGGATACTGGCTTTAACCCCGGCACGGGGGCAAACAACATTATCCATACCACCGCCCTTCAGCCCGATGGGAAGATCATCATTGCTGGAAATTTCACCACTTACAACGGCACTACTAGAAACCGCATTGCGCGCTTGAATGCGGATGGCAGCTTGGATACAGGCTTTAACCCCGGCACGGGGCCAAGCAGCGTTGTCTGGACCACCGTCCTTCAGCCCGATGGGAAGATAATCATTGGTGGAGATTTCAGCACTTATAGCGGCACGGCCAGAAGCCGCATCGCGCGTTTGAATGCGGATGGAAGCTTGGATACGGGCTTTAACCCCGGCACGGGGGCAAATGGCCTTATTCGGACCACCACCCTTCAGCCCGATGGGAAGATCCTGATCGGGGGAAATTTCACCAGCTACAACGGCACGGCCAGAAGCCGCATCGCGCGTTTGAATGCGGATGGCAGCTTGGACACTGGCTTTAGCGTCGGCACGGGGGCAAACGGCAATGTCATTACTACCGCCTTTCAGCCCGATGGGAAGATCCTCATCGGGGGAGTTTTCACCAGCTACAACGGCACTGCGATAAACCGTATCGCCCGCTTGAATGCGAATGGCAGCTTGGATACTGGCTTTAACCCCGGCACAGGTGCAGATGTCAGTGTCGAAATCACCGCCCTTCAGTCCGATGGTAAGATTATTATTGGGGGATTGTTCACAACCTACAACGGCACTGGGAGAAACTACATCGCCCGCTTGAATGCGGATGGCAGTTTGGATACGGGCTTTAACCCCGGCACGGGGGCAAACACCCTTGTCAATGCCATCGCCCTTCAGTCCGATGGTAAGATCATCATCGGGGGATCATTCACCACCTACAACGCCACGGGGAGAAACTACATCGCACGCTTGAATGCGGATGGAAGCTTGGATGCCAGCTTCTATCCCGGCACGGGGGCAAGTAACACTGTCTATGCCACCGCCCTTCAGTCCGATGGGAAGATGATAATCGGGGGATTGTTCACCACTTACAATGGCACGGCCAGAAACTACATCGCGCGCCTGAATGCGGATGGAAGCTTGGATACTGGCTTTAACCC
>Ga0114981_10002096_pt1 | contig 12964 bp, 9 predicted proteins | sample S_140806_MF_Meta_FD_87028 | JGI IMG/M metagenome (GOLD analysis project Ga0114981, IMG submission 87028) | Freshwater microbial communities from Lake Simoncouche, Canada to study carbon cycling - S_140806_MF_MetaG | ecosystem: Environmental > Aquatic > Freshwater > Lake | place: Lake...
CAACTTCACCAACCCCAACGCCACCCAGACCTGCGGCTGCGGCAGTTCGTTCGCGGTCTGACCCGGCGCCGTGGGAACCTGAACGGCTTCAACGCGCCCCCGGCTGCCATGACGGCCCCCAGCTCCGACAGCCCATCCAGCCTGTTTGAGCAGGCCATCAGCCGCTATCAGGAGGGAGCTCCCCCCGAAGCGGTGATCGAGGACTTTTTGGCGATCACCGAACAGACACCTCGCCAATCGGCGGGATGGACCTGCCTGGCCTGGCTTCAATTGTTAATGGACCAACCCGAAGCGGCCCTGCACTCCGCCCGTACCGCGGTGCGGCTGAACCCCCAGGATCCCCAGGCCAGGATCAACCTCAGCGTGGCGATGCTGGAAACCGGCGCCAAGGGGGTGCGCGAGCATATCGATGTGGTTAAGAGGGTGAAACTGATGGCCCCGGAGCTGGCCGAGGAGCTCGATGGCGCGATTGCCGATGGCATGCAGCGCAAACCGGGCTGGCCGGCCTTGGCCAAGGTGCATGCCTGGCTGGAGGATTGAAGCCCGTTCTGCTACTCAGCAATGGCCACGGGGAGGATCTCAGTGGCGCCCTACTGGCCAAGGCCTTGCTGGATCGGGGGCAACCGGTTGAGGCTCTGCCCCTGGTTGGCCATGGTCAGGCCTATTACCAAGCCGGCATCACCGTGCTCGGCCAAACCCGCGAATACAGCACAGGTGGACTGGGATACACCAGCCTGGCGGGCCGCCTGCAGGAACTGAGCCAAGGCCAGGTTGGCTATCTCTTGAGGAGGTTGACCCTGGTCCTGCGCCATCGACGGCGCTGGCAGCTGGTGGTGGTCGTGGGCGACTTGGTGCCGGTGCTGGCGGCCTGGCTGGCCCGCCAACCGGCCGTCGTCTACCTGGTGGCCTATTCCAGCCACTACGAAGGTCGGCTGCGGCTGCCCTGGCCCTGCGGTTGGCTGCTGCGCCGGCCCCTGTTCCAGGCCCGTTGGAGCCGAGATGCCCTCACCGCCACCGACCTCAGCCAACAACAGGGATGCGACTGGGCGTTCCATGGCAATCCTTTTCTAGATCTGGTGATGGCATCCCCCGAACCCCTGCCGCGACCAGGACGCCAGGCTCTGGCGCTGCTGCCCGGCAGTCGCCTGCCGGAAGCCCTGGCCAATCTGGAGCTGATGTTGCGGCTGCTGCCCCTGCTGCCGGAGCCCCTGCACGATCCGCAACGGCTCATGCTGCGGGCCGCCCTGGTGCGCAACCTCAACGCTGACCTGGTGGCAGGTCTGGCGACCCGGCTGGGCTGGTCCCTGGACAAGGCCGGCCAGGGCGAAGGATCGATGGTGCGCTGGCGGCGGGGAACCCTGCTGCTGGAGCTGCACTGGGGACGTTTCGCCGCGGTCCTGGCCGACACCGACCTGGTTCTATCGATGACCGGCACGGCGGCGGAGCAGGCGGTGGGACTGGGCAAGCCCGTCCTACAGATCCCCGGAGCAGGCCCCCAGTTCACCCCAGGCTTCGCCGAAGCCCAGCGGCGCCTGCTCGGGCCCGGGGTGGTGTGCGCGCCAGGGGGGAGCTCGAACCAGCGCAGCCTGGCCACCAGCGCGGCGCTGGCGGCCAGGCTGCTGGAACGCCAGGCGGATCCCATCGCCGGCCCGGCTTGGCGGCGTGAGCTGGCGGCGCTCGGTGCCCAACGGATCGGGACGGCCGGTGGCAGTGACCGCCTGGCAGCGGCGATCATGGAACTGCTCCCCACGCCCCCCCAGGCTCGTGATGCCTGACTCCCTCTCCACTCCGATCGCTCCCCTGCGGCGTCTCAAAGGGGCCTTGGACACCGTGTTGGTGGCCAATGTGTTCCTGGTGATCGCTGGCGCGGTCTGGTTCGTGGTGGCGGTGCTGTTGCACAGCCGTCATGTGGAGCAGCCACTCCAGCTGTTTCAGTCCCTTTGGGAGCCCCTGTTCACCCCGGCCATCGGCCTGCTGATGGGGGCGGCCTTGGTCAGCGGGGTACTGGGTTGGTGGCAGCGGCGAGGGCAGCGCTGAGCTCCCCGAACTGAAAGGAGAAACCCTCGGCCAGCAGGCGCTCCGGCACCACCTGCTGGCCCTCCAGCACGACCCGGGCCCCATCACCCAAGAGGAGCTGCAGGATCGGAGCCGGCACCGGCAGCAGACTGGGGCGCCCCAGCGCTCGACCCAGGGCCTCCGCGAACTGCGCCATGCGGATCGGCTGGGGAGCTACGGCGTTATAGGCGCCACGGAACGTGTTGTCCTCAAGGGCGATAGCGATCAACCGGCAGAGATCCTGGCGATGAATCCAGCTCATCCACTGGCGTCCGGAACCCACCGGACCGCCGAACCCCGCCCGGAACACCGGCAACATCTTGCCGAGGGCGCCCCCATCGGGACCCAACACGATGCCGATACGGAGGATCACCACCCGACAAGGCGACGGAGCCTCAAGGGCCGCCGCCTCCCAGTCTTGGCACAGCTGGCCGAGAAGATCGGCACCCGCCGGGGTGGTTTCCCGGAAGCTGGCCTCTTCACTGGTGCCGTAGTAGCCCACCGCCGAACCGTTGACCAGCACCGCGGGGGGTTGGGATAGCTCGGCCATCGCCGCCACCAGCAAGCGGGTGGTGGTGATGCGACTCGCGCGCAACAACTGGAGGTGGGCCGGGGTCCAGCGCTGCTCGGCGATGGGCTCTCCGGCAAGGTTCACCACCCCTTCCGCCGTCGCTAGCGCCTCAAGTAACGCCGCCTGCTGCCAACTGGCAGGCTCCGCAGGGTTGAGCCGCACCCTGGTGAACCGATCGTCACCCGACAGGGACGCCAAGGGCAGGGCCTGACGACTCACCAAGGTGATCTGATGGCCGAGTTCGAGCAGGATCGGCACCAGTTCCCGGCCGACAAACCCGGAACAGCCCAAGAGCAACAGCCGCATCCCTTCCCTCGGGTCTAGTCAGTCCACTGAGGCTAGGCCGAGACGACGCGCGGCAGGAACCAGGGTCAGACCCTGCAGCACCAGGCCCCACAGGACCACCCCCAGGGCCAGGGCCGGCATCGGTTTCCCCCAGGCAACGCCACTGGCGGCCGCCTGAATCGCCAGGGCAATCGGCACCGCCCCCCGCAGGCCCGCCAGGGAGATGAACTTTTTTTCAGAGGAGCGGAAGGCGCTGCCCATTAACAGGATATGGACCACGAACCAGCGGGCCAACTGCATCAAGATGAACAACATCATTGTCCGTACGAAAAGGTCCAGCACCTGATCCAGCTGCACCACCAGCCCCAGGCACAGGAACATCAACATCTCAGCCATCTTGGCAAAGCCAGCATGGGCCTCCTCCAACACGGTGCGATCACAATCGCCACTGTTGGCCAGCACCAGACCGGAGATATAGGCCGCCAGCAGGGCACTGCCGCCAAGCAACATGGTGCCGCCCATCAGCAGCATCAACAGCGCCAGGCTGACCACCGCCAACATGGAGGGGCTGGTGAGGGAACGGCGGGAGGAGAGGATTTGCTGCGCCAACCCGCCGCCAAGAACCCCCAGCAAGGCACCGACAAGAAACTGCCGCACCACATTGATCACCAGAGCGGAGGGTTGCGCACCCTGGCTACCGGTGGCCAGGGCCATGGCCAGGCCCGCCAGCAGCACGGCCACGGGATCGTTGAACGCCGATTCACACTCGATCAGGTCGAGCACCTTCTTGGGCAGCCGACCGGTGAGGGGACGCAGCATGGCCAGTACAGCCGTGGCGTCGGTGCTGCAAAGCATGGCCCCCACGAACAGGGCCGTGACCATGTTGGGCTTGAGCGGAGTGAAGGGCAAACTCTCGAGCCCAAACACCGCCGCCATGATCACGACCGCCGTGAGCAGCGCGCCGAGGCTGGCGAGGCGAATGGCAGGTCGAAGCACAGCTTTGAGCTCATGCCAGTTCGTGGTAAGCCCCCCGAAGAACAGCACCAAACCGAGCGCCACTTGAGTGACCTGATCGGCCTGAGGCAGCGTCAGCAAAGTGACCCCATGCCCCCCTGTGACCTCAAGATCGTTATCGGTGAGCAGACCCAGCAACAGCACGAGCAAGATGCCTGGGACCTGAAGGTTGGCGGAGAAGTCATCGAGCAGGACGGCCACCAGCAGCAGCGCACCGAAAACGGCGAGGAACAGAGCCAGGCTGGATTGCACCGGACGGGCAGCTTGGGGCGGCCTTAGCCTGCCTTACGTACGTTCTTCTGTCATGGCCGATCCGTCTGTCGCCGCAGCCAGTACCGGCCCGACGGCGCTGCCTCCCCTCAAAAAGGGAGCCCTGGTGCGCCTGAGCCGAACGGCCTTTACGGGAAGCCTGGAGGCCGCCGCCAGTGATCCCGAGCCGCCGGCCTACGTGTTTGAAGGACCTGGAGAACTGCTCGCGGTGCGTGGGGCCTATGGCCAAATCCACTGGAGCCGCCCCGTTCCGGACGTCTGGCTGCGGCTGGATCAGCTGGAGCCCTATCCAACCGCCTGAGCCCCAACGTCAGACCTCCAGCCGGCGACGCTCCTCATGCAGGCGGTCGCGCCGCCGTTGGGCCTCGCGCAGCATTTCCCGCCCATCACGCAGGTAACTGTCCACGTAACCCATCGTGTAACGCTCCAATTCCGCCAAGGCGTCCTGCACCTGGCCGAAGCAGTGGTAGAGGCTCAGTCCGACGCCTTGGGCCGTCGACGGGCAGGCCCTGGAGCGGAACAGGCTGTCCACCCGGTCCACCCGGGCCCGGCTCTGCTCCAGAAATTGGCAGAAGGCCTCCATCAAGCGATCGTCATAGGGATCGGCCGACAGCGCCTTCAGCGCCGCCGGGAACGGGTTGATCACCTGACCGAGCAGGCGATCGATCGGTGCGTAGACCTGCTGCAGCCAGCCGAGCAGCTCCTGATCACTGGCACCGCTGGTGGAGCGTCGGGGGGGGGCGCAGGTCGTCGAGCCCCCAGCCCCCCGTGCGCCGCCAGATTCGGCGTCATAACGGCGGCGGCGCTCCCCATCCCGGAGCACCTCCCAGGCGGCATTGAGCTCAAGGATGCGCTGCTGGTCCTCGCCACCGGCATCCGGATGGTGGCGCTTGACCAAAGCGCGATAGGCGGCCTTGATCTCCATCGGCGTGGCCTGGGACGACACCCCCAGGACGGCGTAATGGTCCACGGCGCATCCGAAGACCTGGGGGGAGCGAGCTGGGGCCAAGGCAGCGCACGGGCAGCCCCCATCATGGCGCCTCCCCCCTGGGCAACGACAAAAAAAGCCCCCCTGACGGGGGGCCAAAGGGAGCGATGAAACTCAGAACTTGAACTGGGTCTGCACCAGGCCACCGAAGACGTTGTTGGTCTCGCCGGGGGCGGTGTATTGGCCGGCAGGACGGCTCAAGTAGAAGATCGCCGGGGTCACGCTGATGTGATCGGTGACCTGGAACTTGTACCACCACTCCCAGGCATAGTTGCCATCGTTGGGGGTGTCGCCGTTGCGCAGGCTGGTGGCAAACACCGGCTGGCCCACCGCCATGCCGAGGGCATTGCCCTTCGCGAACATATCAGCCCATTCCAGACCCACAGACCAGGACTGGCTGGCGCTGATGTTCGAGGCTCTGTTATAAGCCGTAGGACCGATATCCTGGGCTTGCGAGAGCTTGTTGTAGCCCCAACCCAGGCTCACCGAAGGCACGAAACCAGCCTTGAGGGGCTGCCAGGCGGCCGTCAGAGCAAAGTTATTGGAATAGGAAGAATCACCGCTGCCAAAGGTGGAGCAAGGCTGATTCTGGTTCGCGAACTGGCTACCACGACGGAAGTTCTGACCACACTGGCCATAACGCCAAGCACCGGTGATCGCCCACTGGGGAGCGGCCCAACCGAGCTGGGTCAGGAAGCTGCCGCGGCTCACATCGTTGAAAAGACCGCCGCCCGTAGCAAAATCGGTGGAGTTGCTGTTATCAGCGTTCGGGGCCACGTATGAGGTGGACGCCGCCACATAGGGCTTGCCCTTCTTGACGCTCTGCTTCCACATCGCGCCAAAGGCAGCGCCGGTGGCCTTGTTATAGGTTCCAGGGGCGCCGTGGAGGCTGAAGACATCAAGAATATTGGTGCCCTTACCGGCGTAGAACCAGGGCTTAACCGCCAGGAATTCCGTGTTACGGGCGCGAGCGCCGAGCATAACGGTGAATTCCTTAGCAACTGGGAAGCGGTAGTAGAGACGATCAATCTCAAGGACATCCGTACCCGCCTTGGGGCTGAAGGCGCGATCGAGCGCCATCAGGTTGTAAGGCCTGCCGCTGAACGCGCTGTTATTAAAGTTGCCGCTGCGCAGACGGGTGTAGAGAAGATCCTTACCCGTGAAGCTGGTGGAGAGGTTAAGACGGAGGTCGTAGTTGAAGGTGGTGCCGCCAAAAGCTTGGCTATTCGTCTTGCCGTACTTGGTGCGCTCTGCGGTCGGGACATTGGGAGCCGTGTTAGGGGCATCCTGACTGCCACCGAAGCTATTGGCCCCGATCACGAAGACCGTATCGCCCTGGAGCTTGGTGGTGGTGGAGAACTGGGTGGCCTCCAGCTCACCGACCTTGGCCTCCAGCTTGTCCACCCGGCCGCGCAGCACGGCCAGTTCCTTTTCGAACTCAGCCATCAAACGCTTGAGCTCGTCGGTCACCTCAGTGACGCGATCAAGGCAAGCGTTGAGCAGGGCGGCCGCCTCATAGCGGGTCATCGCCTGGCCACCCTTGAAGGTGCCGTTGGGATAGCCGGCCACGCAGCCGTAGCGCTCGATCAGGTTGCTGAGTGCCTGATAGGCCCAGTCGGTGGGGCGAACGTCGGAGAATTGGCTGATGCTGGTGACCTGCTCGGCCGAGGCCTTACCGGCGTAGCGATCAACATCGGAAAGATTGAGATCGGCTGCCTGAACGGCCACCGGAGCAATCATGCCGATCGCAGCGGGAGCCAGCAGCAGTTGCTGGATCGTTTTCATGAGAATCCTCACACCAAAAAAGAGGAAACTTCCGCAGAGCGGAAGTGCTCCGAATTGTAGCGAAACGATCCGAAGGGGGCCAAGCACTCGGCACAAAAGAAGGTAGCCCAGGACACAACGCTTGGCCTGCGATGGCAGCAACTCCGCTAGTCCTCTCGCGGCCAATCTTTCGACCGTCCCAGGGCCCAAGCACGGCCCAGCCCAACAAAAAGCCCGGCCGCAAAAGCGGCCGGGCGCGAGTCAGGAGATTGAGTGGAGTTGTGCTCCAATCGCTCTCCCGAAGGACTGGATCAGAACTTGAAGGTGGTCTTGACGAGACCGCCGAAGTTGTTGAAGTCGCCGTTGCCCTTTTGGAGCTGGCCCAGGGGAGCGCTCAGGTAGTACAGAGCGGGGGTCACGCTGATGTTGTCGGTGACCTGGAACTTGTACCACCACTCCCAGGCGTAGTTGCCGTCCCGGGGAGCGACTTTGCCGCTGTTGGTCTGGGTGACGAAGGTGGGCTCGCCCACAGCCATCCCGAAGGTGTTGCCCTTCACGAAAGCGTCAGCCCACTGCATCCCGACATACCAGGACTGGCTCTTGGCCAGATTGGCATTGCTGAGCTTGTTGGAGCTGTCGAAGATGTAGGAGTTGATGCCCCAGCCGGCGCTGACTGAGGGGAACCAGGCGGCCTTGGTGGGCTGCCAGTAGCCGCTGATGCCCACCGAATTCACGGTGTCGGAAAGGGCGAAGCCCTCCACCGCAAACGGGGTGCCATTACCGCCGTAGAGGCCAGCACCACCGGAGGAGTAGGTGTAGGCCGCCGCCAGGGCGTAGTTAGCGCCGGAGAAGGCCACCTGGGCCGTCCCGGTCTGCACGGAACAATCGGTACCGATGCCACCACAGTTGGGCAGGTTGGAATTGGTGGCGGCGTTATCGCCATTGGCCGACACGTAGTTGACGGCGACGCTGAAGCCACCCTTCTTCCACCACAGACCAGCACCGGAACCGAGGTTCAAGCTGTAGGTGCCAGGGGCACCGGCATAGGTGAAGATGTCGAGAACGGTGTCAGCCGGATAAGCGCTGGGCCACACGGGCAGCATGTCGTCCTGACGAACCCGACCACCGATGGTGGCTGTGAAACCGCTGCCCACAGGGAATTGATAGAACAGGCGGTTGATGGCCACAATATCGTTGCCCGCGGGCGCCTCAAACGCCGCTTCCATGCCGTTCAGGCCCACGGGGGGGTTGCCGAACCAGGCGGAGTTGGAGAAGTTGCCGGCGCGCAGACGGGTGCGCAGCAGGTCCTTGCCGGTGAAGCTGGTGTCCAGATCCAGCTGCAGGTCGTAGTTGAAGGTGGTGCCGCCGTCGTACTGCGCGGCGGTGTCGGCGTACTTCTTGCCGATGGGCGCCACCACGCCGCCACTCTTGGCGTAGGCAGCCGCAGCCGGGGTGGTGCGGAAGTCACCGCCGAAGCTGTTGGAACCAATCACGAAGGTGGCCTTGCCCTTCAGCTTGGTGGTGGTGGAGAACTGGTTCGCTTCCAGTTCGCCCACGCGGGCCTCAAGGCCGTCCACCTTGCCGCGCAGCACGGCCAGTTCCTTTTCGAATTCAGCCATCAGGCGCTTGAGCTCGTCGGTCACTTCGGTGACGCGGTCGAGACAGGCGTTGAGCAGGGCGGCCGCTTCATAGCGGGTCATCGCCTGGCCGCCCTTAAAAGTGCCGTTGGGATAGCCAGCCACGCAGCCGTAGCGCTCAATCAGGTTGCTGAGTGCCTGATAGGCCCAGTCGGTGGGGCGAACGTCGGAGAACTGGCTGATGCTGGTGACTTGCTCCTCGCTGGCGTACTGACCGACGCCATTGATGTTGAGCTCGGCGGCGGAGACAGCGACAGGGGCCATCAGGCCAAGGGCCGCTGGGGCCACCAGCAATTGCTGGAAAAGTTTCATGGGAACCTCACACGGAATGGCGCAATGCGCCGACCCGCATCGTGACGGCATGTATGGCTTAACACCAAGGGGGCTGTGCCAGAACGCTCAACGGCCGAAGGTCATGCTGTAAGGGAGGCAGGCCTCAACCCCATCGGTGCTGTTTCACACTGGGGCCCACCGCAGCCGTCCCCCCCTGGCGCCGCCCCGTCCTGCCGCCCTGCGCGGCCCCTGCCGAACCACGTTGCTGTGGTGGCTCGCGTTGCTGGTGCTCTGGATCCTCGCCAGCGGTGGCGATCGGATGTGGCTGGCCCAGGACCAGCGTCTGCCGGGGTGGGACCAGGCCGACTATCTCAACAGCGCCGTGGACCATGGCCGTGCCCTCGGGCTCCTGCCGGGCGGTGGCTGGAGCGGCTGGGCGGACCTGCTGGATCTCTCCCCCAAGATCCCGCCGCTCGCGTCCCTTGTGAACGGCAGTGTGATGGCCCTGAGCGGCGACAGCGCCGACCAGGCCAGCTGGTCCCTGGCGCTCTGGCATGGCCTACTGCTGCTGACGGTGGCCGGCTGGGGCCGCCAACTCCTGGGCAGGGGATTCGGGCTTCTGGCGGCTGCCCTGGTGGCCCTGGCCCCAGCTCTTTGCGAGCTGCGGGTGGACTTCACCCTTGATCTGCCGGTGACCGCCAGTTCGGTGCTGGCCCTCTGGCTCCTGGGCCGCTGGCAACGGCCCGCCCCCCAGGGAGGCCGGTGGGGCCAGGCCCTGGCCGCAGCCCTGGCCCTCAGCGCGGCCCTGCTGGTGAAACAAAGTGCCCTCCTGGTGCTCACCTTGCCCAGCCTGTGGGCCCTTGGCCAGGGGCTGGGCCGCCGCGAACGGCGCACCCAGGTGCTGGCGGGGCTAGCCCTGGGACTGGTCCTGCTGGTGCCGTGGCTGCACCACAACTGGATCACCACCCTTGGGGGCACCAACCGGGCCGTCGTCGAATCGGCGGCGGCGGAAGGAGATCCTCCACCCCTAAGCCTGGCCTCGCTGGCCTGGTATCCACTCCTGCTGCCCCAACAGCTCGGACTGGTGCTCCTGGTGCCAGGCCTGGCGGGGGGCCTGCTCGCTGCCTGGCGGCACCGCCAGCGGCTGTCCAGCGGGCTGCTCCGCCCTGCTCCAGCCCTGCCGCCAGGATGGGGATGGCTGATCGGCTGCACCCTGGCGGGCGGGCTGTTGACCACCCTGAGCCCCAACAAGGATTCCCGCTACATCGCTCCGGTGTTGCCCCTGCTGCTGCTCATCCTGGCCCGCGGCTGGTGGCAGATCGGCCTGACCCTGCAACGCCGCTGGGGACCAGCCGCCGCCGTGCCCGGGCTGGCCCTGGGTCTGATCAGTGCCGCCGGCGTCAGCGCCAGCGGCGCCGCGGCCCGCATCGAGCGGACGGCGCCCGCGCCCCTAACTGAGGTCATGGCCAGGCTGCGACAGGCCACCCACGACCAACCCACGACCCTGGTGGTGGTGCCGGACTCCCGGGATCTGAACCAGCATTCCGTGACCAGCATCGGTCGGCGCCAGGGGGGTCAGATCCTGGGGCGACAGCTGGGGAAACACACCGAGGAGCATGCTCTGGCCCTGCGGCGGAGTGACTGGTTCCTGCTGGCCAGCGGTGACCAGGGCACCCGGAGCCGACGCCTGCGCCAGTTGAGCGCCAAGGTGCGCCAGGACGGCCGCTTTGAAGCCATCGCGCACTGGCCTTGGACCCGCGGACGCCAGGTGGAGCTGTGGCATCGCCGCACCAAGGCTCCCCCGGCCGAACACTTTGACCCGAGTTTCATCGCCATGGCCCAGGGCCTGAGCCGGGGTCCGGCCGGCCTTGCAAGGGTGTTTGAGGCGATCGGACCCGAGCACCAACTGGACGGCCATTTCCTCTACCAAGAACGCGTGCGCTCCTGGGCCCATCGACAATTACGGCGCCATCCAGGCCACAACCAAGCCCTTTGGAGCCTGGGCTTGCTCGCGACCCTGCGCAACCGCCCCGACGAAGCCGCCGACTGGTACGGCCAACTGCAGCGGCGCCATCCCGAGATCCCTTGGCCGGCGAGCTATCGCGCCGTGGTGCGCCTGGCGAACTGGCAGCCAGGCCAGGCGCGGGAGGCCCTGGCGGCCCTGCCGCCCTCCCAGGCGCGCCAACCGATCCCCAGAGCCCTAGGCGATCTCAGCGACCTGCTCTCCGGCCGATTGACCGCCCTGCCGGCCCTGCACCGCAACCTGCCAACGGCCATCCAGGCGGTGACCACCGACCTGCAAGCCCCCGCCTCTAGCACTCCATAAACGATGCCCCCGGCTCACACTGGGCGAACCGGGGGCTCTCGCCGGGTCCGCTCTGTCGCGGAACCGTTTGATCAGGAATTCAGCGCCGAATCAACCGGCGTTCTCCGCGATCAGCAGACCCTGAATCGAACAACTTGAGATCATGGACACCTCCTCCTGTGGGGCATGGAGCCAGCCGGCGACGCCTTCGATTCATGACATGCGGCGACGAGCGCCCCAACACCTGAACCACGCCACTGCTGACAGGACACTGCGATCCTAACGAGATTGGCCGGCCTGCGACCGCCTCCCTCTCCATGGCCGCAATCCTTCGCTCCCGCTTCTGGCCCGCCCTGCTGGGACTGTGGCTCCTGACCCTCCTGCTGGCCTTGATTCAGCTGGGCGCCGTGCCCCTGCGGGACTGGGATGAGGGCATCGTGGCCCGGGTGGCCCTGGAGCTGAGTCAGCGCTCCTGGCCAGACGTCCTCCTGCCCACCTACCTGGGCGAGCCGTACCGCAACAAACCCCCAGGGCTGCATCTCCTGATCGCCGGGGTGATCCAGCTCTGGCGCCTCGGCAGCGGCAGCCATGACCGGCTCCTGCCGCCCGAGGGCGTGATCCGCTTGGCGCCGGCCCTGCTCTCCAGCCTGCTGGTGCCGCTACTGGCCCTGGTGCAGCGGCGCCTGCGTCCGGAGGAACCCCGGGCCGCCCTGGCCACGGCGCTGGTTACCGTCACCCTGCTGCCCCTGGCCCGCCAAGGGCGCCTGGCGATGCTCGATGGCAGCCAGCTGAGCGCCATGGCGCTGGTGTGGCTGGGGCTGCTACTGGCCAGCGAGCAACAGTGCCGCAGCCGCTGGCTGGGCGGCATCGGGGCGGGCCTGGGCACCAGTGCCTTGCTACTGCTCAAGGCCCCGGTGGCGCCGGCAGCGCTGGCGGTGGCCCTGACGCTGCGCTGGCTAGATCGGGATCTCAGCCGCCGGGCCTGGGCCGCCCTGCTCGGCGGCTTGGTGCTGGGCCTGCTGCCCGGCCTGGCCTGGCACGGCTGGCATGGGCTGATCCGAGGCAACGACGCCCTGGTGATGTGGGGCGAGCAGGGTGTGGCCCGGCTCACCGGCACCGTGGAGAACCACGACGGCGGCCCCCTGGTCCCCCTGCTCCAGGTGGTGCAGGGAGGCTGGCCATGGCTGCCGCTCTGGCCTGGGGCCCTGCGTTTGGCCTGGCAGCAGCGCCAGAAACGCTCCGGCCGTTGGGTGCTGGGCCTCACCCTGGCCAGCCTGTTGCTGGTCTTGCCCCTGAACACCCAACTGCCCTGGTACAGCCTGCTGATCTGGCCACCCTTCGCCCTGGCCTGTGGACCGCGCCTGGCCCAGCTCTGGCCAGAGGCCGGAACCCCAAGGCCTGGGGCCCACCACCTGGGCCGAGCCATCGGACTGCTCTGGCTGGGCCTGGGGGGAGGGGCACTGGCCCTGGCGGCCCTCAGCCTGGCGAGTCCAGCCCCAGCCATGGCCCCCCCAGCGCCCCTGGGGCCGATGTTGATGGCCGCTGGCCTGGGCCTGGTGGCCGGCAGCGGCCTGGCCTTGGCGCCCCCCGGCTCGGTGAGGCAGCGCTGGGCTCTCCCCGCCTTGGTAACGGGCTGGTGCGCAGCCCTGGCGCTGCTGTTCGGCAGTCCATCGTGGAACTGGGAACTCAACGAGCAGACCGTTTTGGATCGGGAGCTGATGGCCGGGCGGCCGCTGCCGGGGGTGTTGGTGGCGCGCAAGCGGGACCTGCGCCGTCCCAGTTACGTGTGGTATGCCAACCCA
>Ga0114981_10002098_pt1 | contig 12955 bp, 7 predicted proteins | sample S_140806_MF_Meta_FD_87028 | JGI IMG/M metagenome (GOLD analysis project Ga0114981, IMG submission 87028) | Freshwater microbial communities from Lake Simoncouche, Canada to study carbon cycling - S_140806_MF_MetaG | ecosystem: Environmental > Aquatic > Freshwater > Lake | place: Lake...
GCGCCAGCGGCGTTCTCTTCCTTGGTTTTACCGAGGATGACGTGTTCGGCGAAGGAGCCGTCCTTGTTCTGTTCGAACCAGGAGAGCCCGTAGCCGTGGGCTTTGATGCTGGTGATGACGTCCGGACGGCCGTCGTTATTAACGTCAGTGACGTACATTTGGGCACCGCCTTGGCCGAGGCTAGCGGGGTGGAATTTCCAGTTGGAGTCCTTGGAGGTATCGGCCGGCTGTTCATACCAGCCGTCCTTCTCGAGGATGTCGACACGGCCGTCGCCGTTAACGTCGCCGGCGCCGTACCCGTGGGTGTACTTGAAGATCTTTACGTCATTCTCTGGTGTCTTGGGTGTGATCGGGCGGAAGCGGCCTTTCGCGAAAGGATTCTTCCAGTCGATCTCCACGTAGCCGAATTGTCCGCCTGATTTGCCGCCCTTAGCCTTGGCGGGCTTCACGAGGTCGCTGGAGTGGCAGAGTAGTTCGGGTTTTCCGTCGCCGTTGATGTCGACGAGGTCAGGCGACTCGCCGTCGGCGACGTCGAAGATGTTATGCCGGGTCCAATCTCCGCTTTTCCCTTTTGGGTTTTCGAAGACGTAGGCGGGGTCGCCTGGGAGGCCGTAGACCAGGATATCCTGCCAGCCGTCGCCGTTGAAGTCATAGGCGAACTGGATGAAGTAGTCGGAGTAGCCGGTGTCGGGCGTGTAGGGCGTCTTATTGGCTCCGGTGGGGTTATTGCGCTCCGGCGTGTAGGCGATCTTCTGTTTGAAGTCCGGTCCGACCCAAATGTAGCGACCGGCGGCGACGTCCGGGATGCCGTCATGGTTGAAGTCCGCGATGGCGCAGCCTTCGGCGACGAAGTCTTTCGTGACCGTCTGCTTGTCGAAGGATACCGGCGCAGCGGCAGCCGACGCAGCGATGAGGAGGGAGGCGAGGAATCGCATAGGGGTACTATTAATACACCCAGCGGTCCAAATGGTTGCGAGGAGTTTCTAGCTAAAGGCCTATTTGATGCCTTATGACTATTCTAGCCGACCGAACATGATCCGTTCCTTACGACTGGGGTCAGAATCTCCCTGGGTCACGCAGAACCAGACCTGCCCGTTAGCTTCAACGAAAGTGGGGTATTGGAAGGACTTGGTTGTCTCGAACCGATATTTGCGCTCCCAGTGTTTCCCGTCCGTGGATACGTCGATGTTGAAGACGCTGCGGCCGACTTTCCCAATCGTCGTGCGTTCCTGCCAGCCGAGGTAGTAAACTCCGTGGAACTTATCGAAGGTCGGCTTGGAGGCGGTACCGTTCTTCACGAAATCCTTCTCGCCGCCAGTCGTCCACGTCTTGCCGTCTTTGCTCTCGGAGAACCAGTAGTTGCGGTCGCCGTTTTCTTTGCGGGAGATCGCGAGCCAGGTGCCGTCGGGGAGGCGGTTGACGGCCGGTTCGGTCAGCGCCGGTTCACCGGGGCCGTTGAAGTGGCCGACGATCTCGAGTGTATCGGCTGCCGCGTTCATCGTGCAGAGAGCCTCCTGAGCACCGAGGTAATTATTGATGGCAATGTAGGTCTGACCGTCGAACTCCTTGAAGTTATCGAACAGGTAGAGACCGGCATCGACTGGTTTGCGTTTGAAGCCTTGCTTAGCGGCATCGACATAGAGGTATTTCGGTTGCAGGTCGAACGTACCATCGTTGGTCTTCAACTTCATGCGGTGGATCTCCTTCTCGAAGGTTAGCGTACCGAGGTCGAAGTCACGGTAGTAGGTCTGGGATTGGCGTTTGCCCGGCTGTTCGCTCGCTAACCAGCAGCGCAGAGTCTGCGGGCCGACCTGTTTGACCCGCGGCACAAAGCAGGCACCGACAGGCAAGGTCTCGTTGGCGAAGGCCTGTTCGGAGCGGGCTACGGTCATCACGTCGAGCAGGCGCTCATTGCGTAGGTCGACGATTGAGAGTGTTACGTAGATGAAAGGCCAGCCGGCGTTTTCGCTGGCTTGACGGTCGTTGACCTCTGAGATGACGTAGGCTCGGTCGCCGACGATGGCAAGGTGCGCGTCGTGAGCACCTTTGACTTCGGGGGTAGTCGTCCTGATGAGGTTAGCCATGACCTTGTCGCCTTCAGCCTTCGCGTTCCAGCCGGCAGGCAGAAGTTGAGCTGGCGAGCTCGGCTTGCTGGTTTGCTTAGGCGAAGCGCAGCCCGCGAGGATGACGGCAAGGCAGAAGAGGGTGCGAAGGCTCATTTTACTTTGTAGATCTTTACGTCATCAATCCACACGGTCGAGTTCGCGAGGAAACTGAACCAGCGCTTGTTGTCGTGGGCGTAGCCCGGGGAGTGGTGGGCGGCGAGCGGCTTACCGTCGAGGGTGAAGCGCATCTCGTCGCCCTCGGTGACGAGCGTAAACACGTGCCATTCCGTGTCGGCCTTGAAGGGGGTGGACTGCGACTTCTTCTTGAGTATCGCCTCGAATTCAGGGTCAGGCTTCTTCTTGGCGGCCGCGTCATCCGCGTGCTTCTTTTTTACCGCGAGGTTCATTGAGCCCGTCTTACGGTCCGCGAGGTTCAGGTCCGTCTGCGAGAGGGTTGCGTAGCAAAGATGGCCTGCCCACACATCCTTAAGTTCGCGGTCGACGAAGCCGGCCACGAGGTTTTCGGCCTTATTGAGGCCAGGGAATTTGAAGCGCACGATGACGCCGCCATCCGTGAAGCCGGCGTCGTGGTGGATGTGGGCGGCGTGGCCGGCTTCCTTGGTCGCGCTGGCGATCTTCATGATGCCTTCGTCGAGGTCAGCCTGTTTGATCTTCGGTACACGGTCGGCCGTGGCACTTTCCCAGCCGTTGCCGATGTCCTTGAGGCCGGTGCCGGTCTCTTCGCGCTCGAAGGCGTCGTGGAAAATCAACTTGCCCTTGGTCTGCAGCCACGCCGTGTCATCGGCGGCGAAGAGTGGTGATGCCAGTAGGCAGGCGAGAAGGGCGATTCGCATTAGATAGGGGAAGGGCTAGGGGGAGGGAAGATACGGTGCAAAGTTGCAAAAGTGCAAAGGTGGAAAGGTAGGGGCGGGGGTAGGGGCAGGGTAGGAATGACGAAAATGAAAAGGGCTAGGGGGTTAGCCTAGTCCTGTCTTTGTATTTAATTCTTACTTTTTCACCTTTGCACAGGCCGCAGGCCGATTTGCACCTTTTGCACATGAGGACAGCACGTGGTGCTGTCCCTGCCTCTCTCAGGAGATCAGTTCCTTGACGACCTTGGCGGGGAGGACGCCGGTGAGCTTCTGGTCGAGGCCTTGGAATTTATAGGTCAGGCGCTCGTGGTTGTAGCCCATGAGGTGCATGATCGTGGCGTGGAAGTCCGAGATATGGAGCGGGTCCTTGACGATGTTGTAGCTAAAGTCGTCGGTCTCTCCATAGATGCGGCCGGCCTTGGCGCCGCCGCCGGCCATCCACATCGTGAAGCAGCGCGGGTGGTGGTCGCGCCCGTAGTTGGTCGCGGTGAGTCCACCTTGGCTGTAGATGGTGCGGCCGAATTCTCCGCCCCAGACGATGAGGGTGTCGTCGAACATGCCGCGCTGCTTGAGGTCCTCGATAAGCGCGTGGCAGGGGCCGTCGATGTCCTTGCACTGGCTGGGCATGCGGTTGGTCAGGTTGCTATGGTGGTCCCAGTTGTTGAGGTAGATTTGCGTAAAGCGGACGCCGCGTTCGGCGAGGCGACGAGCCATGAGCACGCTGTTGGCGAACGTGCCGGAGACCTTGGCTTCCTCGCCGTACAGTTTGAAGGTGCTCTCGGGCTCCTTCGTCAGGTCGGTCAGTTCGGGCACCGAAGCCTGCATGCGGAAAGCCATTTCATATTGGCGGATACGCGTGTGGGTCTCGGGGTCGCCGACCGCCTGGTAGTTGAGGCGGTTGAGCTGGTTGATACCGTCGATGGTCTGCTTGCGCATGTCATCGGGTACGCCGGGCGGATTGTTGATGAACAGGATCGGATCGCCCTTGCTGCGGAAGGAGACGCCTGCGTGTTCGCTCGGGAGATACCCGCTGGACCACAGGCGAGAGGAGATCGCTTGCTCCTGCTCCCGGTTCGTCGGTGTGGCGATGAGGACCACGAAGTTTGGCAGGTTATCGTTCTCTGAGCCGAGCCCGTAGGAGGCCCAGGAGCCGATGCACGGACGGCCGGCGACTTGGTTGCCGGTCTGCATCGCACAGATGGCTGGCTCGTGGTTGATGGCCTCAGTGTGGAGCGAACGCATCCAGCAGATATCGTCGGCGTTCTTCGTGAGGTTGGGCAGCAGTTCGGAGTTCATCCACATGCCGCTTTGGCCGTATTGGGCGAAGTTGAATTTCGACGGCGCAATCGGGAAGCGGGCCTGGCCGCTGGTCATGGTGGTGAGGCGCTGGCCGTTGCGGATGCTGGCCGGCAGGTCCTTGTCAAACATCTCCTTCATCTTCGGCTTGTAGTCGAAGAGATCGAGCTGCGAGGGGCCGCCGACCATGTGCAGGTAGATAACGCGCTTGGCCGTGGGCTTAAAGTGCGTGGCGACGACGCCGGGCGCGGCCTCAGCGGTCGACTTGCCGATGAGCGAGGCGAGGGCGGCGGCGCCGAGGGCGTTGGCACCCGTACCGAGGAAGCGGCGGCGGGTCTGGAGGGTGTTCCACTCGTGGAGGATGGACATGGGGATTATTTGTTAAGGACTTCGTCGAGGTTGAGGAGCTGGCTGCAGACCATCGTCCAGGCGGCCAGTTCGGTCTTAGGTAGTTTCTCGTCGGACTTTGAATCGCCGACCTTCAGGAGGGCTTCGGCGTCCGCGGCGTGGGCGGCGTAGTGCTTTCGCAGCTGCGCGAGGCTGTCGCTCAGAATCGGCATCTCGTTCGCCCGGAGCGGTCGGCAGAGCAGGCGGGTGGCGGCGGCGTTGAGGCGGACGGTATCGTCTCCCGGGGACTGTAATGTGTGCTGGGCCAGGATGCGCGCCGACTCGACATACTGCGGGTCGTTGAGCGTCACGAGTGCCTGGAGCGGCGTATTGGTGCGGTCGCGACGGACGCAGCTCGCTTCACGCGAAGGGGCGTTGAAGATATCGAGGCTGGCCGGTGGCGCCATGCGTTTCCAGAAGTTGTACACCGTGCGGCGGTAGAGGTTCTCGCCGGTATCCTGCTTGTAGGACATATTGTGCATGCCGACGATTTCCCAGATGTTCTCCGGCTGGTAGGGGTAGGTGCCCGGGCCACCCATGCGGGGGGAGAGGGTGCCGCTGGCGGCGAGGGCATAGTCGCGGATCATCTCGGCATCCATGCGGAAGCGCGGGCCGCGGCTAAGCAGGGCGTTGTCACGGTCCTTTTCGAGCTTCTCTGGGCTGATGACCGTGGCCTGGCGATAGGTTGCGCTGGTCAGCACCTGCATGTAGAAGCGCTTCAGGTCCCAGCCGTTTGCGCGGAAATCTACGGCAAGCCAGTCGAGTAGTTCCGGATGCGACGGAGCGCTGCCCATGATGCCAAAGTCTTCCGTGGTCTTTACGAAGCCGGTGCCGAAGAGCTCCTGCCACATGCGGTTGACAGTCACGCGAGCGGTCAGGGTGTTGGTTTCGCCGACAAGCCACTTGGCGAGACCGAGGCGGTTGCGAGGGGCGTCGGCGGGGAGCTTGCCGAGTGCGGCGGGGACCTCCGCTTCGACCTGCGCGCCGGGCTTATCATAGGCGCCGCGCATCAGGATGTTGGCCATCGGCTTCGAATCCATCTTCTCCTCTTGGATGTGCGTGAGCGGGCTGCGGCCGCGGATCGTCATCTGCTCATTGGTGAGCTTGGCGAGTGTCGCGGTCGCTTTTTTGAAGGGCTCATGCCGGGTGGCGAGGTAGTATTCGAGTACCTGTTCCTTCAATTTGTCGTTCAGCTTGGGGGCGGCGAGCAGGCGCTGCAGGGGGCCGACCTTGGACAAGGTGATCACTTCTGCCGGCGTCAGCTGGCGACCGTAGAGATAAGCATCCTGGATTTCCCCTTCGAAGAATTCACTTCCGCTGCGTTGGCCGAGGCGTGTCGGCGTGGCGGCCTTGGAGGAGGTCGTTAGCTTATCGACTTCACTCTTCAGGGCGGTCAACACCCCGTCGATGTAGAGGCGGACGCCAGAGGCCTTGCCGCTGCCATCGTAGGTGGCGAACACATGCTGCCAGATACCAGGGCGAACGGCGGGTTTCGCGGTGACGACCTTGATCGCGTCGTTGGGCCACTTGCTGATGATATAGACGCCATAGCTCTTACCTGCCTGGAAGAGTGACCAGCCTTGGGAGCCCTTGGGGTCATCCATCCGGGCGATAATCGCCCCAGAGCCTTCGGCTTTGCTGACATGAGCCCAGGCGCCGATGCTGAAGGGTTGCTTGGTGTCGAAGTTACCGAGCTCACCCAGCGAGAGGGAGGACCCTTTCTTGAAGCTAGGTGCGGGACCCAGCTTACCGTTCGGCTTCCAGGTAATCGGTTCGCCTACGGCGGTCGTGCCAGCGGGGATGCCTTTACCTTCGTTAAGAGGGAGGTGGGCGACCAGGTCCTTGGACGGGATGTCGGCATCGAGATCCTTCGGCTTGGAGGTGGTGAGCCACTTGTCGAACAGCGGCACGCCGGTCTTGCGCGTTTCGGCGAGCTGTTGATTGCCCGTAGCGATCTCGCCTGGGAGGGTTATCCAGCGCGGCTTATCAGCGTCAGACGGAAGATAGAGCACCGGTCCCTTGCCGTCCTTCACGTTGCCGTCGAGTCCGCCTTGCGTCGTGTTGCGGAAGAAGGCCGCCATGGAATAATAATCCTTCTGCGTGATCGGATCGAACTTATGGTCGTGGCATTGGGCGCAGTTGGTGGTGAGGCCGAGGTAGACCCAGCCCATCGTCTGAACCCGGTCGGCGGCGTAGTTGGCCAGGTTCTCTTCGACGATGGTGCCGCCTTCGTTGGTGGTGATGTTGCAGCGCTGCAGGCCGGTCGCGATGAGCTGGTCTTCGGTCGGCTTAGGTAGAAGGTCGCCGGCAAGCTGCTCGACGGTAAACTGGTCGAACGGCTGGTTGCGGTTGAAGGCCTTCACGACCCAGTCGCGGTAGGGCCACATCTCGCGGTAGGCGTCGAAGTGAAGGCCGTGCGTGTCGGAGTAGCGGGCGGCGTCGAGCCAGTAGCGCGCGCGGTGTTCGCCGTAGGCGGGCGTTGCGAGGAGTTCGTCGACGAGAGCGGAGACCTGGGTGTCGTTCAGTCGATCTCCGGACTTAGGCGTGTATTTGGCAAGCAGCTCGGGCGAGGGAGGCAGACCGGTGAGGTCGAGGCTAACGCGGCGCACGAGCGTATGGGCGTCGGCTTCGGGGGCGGGCTTGAGTCCAGCGGCGGCGAGTTTGGCGGCGACGAACCGGTCGATGGGGTTCTTGGACCAGGAGGCGTCGGCCACTTCCGGCAGCGGTGCCTTCTGCGGTGCGACGAGGGACCAGTGGGGCTGCCAAGGGGCACCTTGGGTGATCCAATGCTTGATGAGGGCGATCTCGGCCGCCTTCAGGGTCTTATGCTCCTTAGGCGGTGGCATGATCTCCTCTTCGTCCTTTGAGCTGATGCGCTGGATGAGCGTGCTCTTGTCAGGCTGGCCCTTGATGATGGTCGGAGGCTCTTCCTTACCGTCCTTGGTCATGCGTGGCGCGAAGAACCCGGCTTCGGTGTCGAGGCGGAGGCTCGCCTTGCGGGCGGCGGGATCCGGGCCGTGGCAATGGAAGCAGTTTTCGGCAATAATCGGACGGATATCGCGGTTGAACTGAATGGTCTCGTCGGCCGCGAAGGACGTAGACACGAGGAAGGGCAGGAGCGCCAAGAGGGGCTTACGCATGGGGAAGGGGTTGTCTTGAATAAAGAGGGATAATGGAAGAGGGGAAGCGGGATACACACTTTGTGCATGTAAGTTCACCCTTTGTGCATGTAAGAGTAGGCACCCGGGCAGGTTGTTCCCTGCCTAGGTATAAAACACCACCCTCCTGCCGGACGGATTAGCTCAGAATTCCCACCGACGGGGCGTACCTTGGGCAGGGGTCAGGACGATGTCGTCTAGGTCTACAGCGGCGGAGTCTGCGGGTAGGTAGATTCGGAGGATGCTCGCCGCTTGCTTGGCGTTCAGTTCTACGGAGACGGCCTGCCACGCGGCTTCGCCGGATGTCCGGTAAGGTACGGAGAGCATCTCGGCGCCGCCTGCGGAACCCAGCAGGGTCACCTTGCCTTCGCCGGCCTGCGGGGCGCGGATACGGAAGGAAAGCTTGGCCGGGCCGACGCTGAGGCCGGCGCCGACGCCGATGAATGAGCCTGCGCCCTTCGATTCAATGTGCAGGGTTCCATCGCTGACCACGGCTTTGCCGGCGCGGTTTTTCCAGCCTCCGGGGAGATCGTCCGGAGCAAGGGCCTTCTTCGGAGCGGCCGCCTTGGGGGTGCTCTTCCCGAAGTTGGGATTCAGTTTCGGGATAACAGCTTCGGTGTCCTTGAGGAAATCTGTAATGAGTCCGTTCAGTTCTTTCAAGAGTTCGGGCTTCTCCTTGGCGAGGTTGTGGCGCTCGCCGAGGTCGTTCTTCAGGTCGTAGAGTTCGAGGTCATCGGAGCCGTCATCGTTCCGGGCGTAGAACCGGATCAGCTTCCAGTCGCCCCTGCGCACGTAGGTGCCGGCGTAGAAGCCGTCCATGACGGAGTCGCGCGTGGCATTGCCGTGCGGGAAGTGGCAGAAGACGCGGTCGCGGGGCGAGTCGCCACCGAGGAGGGCCTTAGACTGATCATGGCCATCGAGCTTGATACCATCGTGTGGCTTCAGGCCTACGAACGAGAGTAAGGTCGGGTAGAAATCGACGGTTTGGAAAAGGATGTCGCTGGTCGCGCCAGCCTTGGCCTTGCCGGGCCAGGCGAAGATGAAGGGCTCACGGGTGCCGCCTTCGTAGAGCGAAGCCTTGCCGCTGCGGAGTGGGAGGTTGCTGGTTGCCGGGATGTCGGCGTAACCCTCCGGATCGGTCTTCTTGGGCGGGTAAGCGTAGCCACCGTTATCGGAATAGAACACGATTATCGTATTGTCGGCGATACCGGCGTCGTCGACGGCCTGCAGGATCCGGCCGACACCGTCGTCGAGGGATTTAACCATCGCGGCGTACAGGGCGTTGTGCTGCGGGTTCGTCGGGTCGACCTTGGCTTTGAAGTGCTCGATGTAGTCCGCGCGTGCGTTCCACGGCGAGTGTACCGAGTAGGCCCAGTAGTTCATGTAGAACGGCTTATCCTTATGGGCTGCGATGTACTTTGCGGCTTCCTTGGACATGCGGTCCTCGATGTTCATGCCGACTTCATCGGTGATGGTAGGGTCTTTGATGAACTTCCATGGGGCGAGGTAGCCGCCGCCGGGTCCGGCAGCGTTCGGCACGTGGGGGAAGTCTGAGTCGAAGCCCTGATCTTGCGGTTCGTAATGGTCCTCGGGCTTCAGGTTGTGTCCGAGGTGCCACTTGCCGAAATGCGCGGTTGAATAGCCGGCTTCTTTGAGCGCCTCGGCGAGGGTGAAGTATTCCGTCTTCAGGCGGGAGACGCTGTTGGCTACGAGCACGCGGGACTTCGGGCCATCCTTGACCAGTTCCTTGGTTAGGTAGATCGGGTTGATGTGGCAGACCGGCGCAGTGATACCAGTGCCCGCGGGGTATTGGCCAACGAGGATGCTCGAGCGCGTCGGCGAGCAGAGCGGGCTGGCGGCGTAGGCTTGCGTGAAGCGCGTACCGCGCTTGGCCAGGCGGTCGATGTTCGGGGTCTCGTAGAATGTGCTACCGAAGCAGCCGAGGTCATGGGCACCGAGGTCGTCGGCGAGGATGAAGATCACGTTCGGCTTGTCGGCGGCGAGGGCCGCGAGCGGAGCGAGGAGGAGGGCGAGGAGACGCATGGGAAAGTTTTGGCTTAGCGTTGAAGGTGCTCGATGACGAATTTGGACGCGATAGCGGTAATTTCCTCGATGGAGGGGGAGCAACTCAGGCCGAAACCGTGCGTGCCTTCCTTGACCTCGACATATTGGATTTCGGCGCCGACTTCTTTACCTTGGGCGAAAAGTTTGCGGGAATTTTCGACGGATAATACGGTATCTTTATCGCCATGGAAGCAGAAGATGGGCGTCGAGTTTTTCTGGATGAGCACGACCGGGCTCAATAGTCGCATGATGTCGCGCTTCTGGTCGGCAGGTCCTCCGAACATGAGCGTGGCTCGTTGACCGAGGAACCGCCCGGCGAGCTTTTCGTCCGTGAAGTCGGTCGCGGGGTAGTAAGCGATTTCACAGCGGATGGAGGCTGGGTCGAAGGCGGCGAGCTCGGGGTCGCCGGGGTATTTCTTGGGGTCGCCCAGGGCGGTGACGAGGGAGAGGTGACCGCCCGCGGATCCGCCGATGGTGGCGATACGGGTGGGGTCGATGTGGTACTGTGCGGCATTCTTCACAAGGAACCGCAGGGCGTCTTTGCAATCGATGGCACTGTCAAATGCCGAGGCTTTTGGGGAGCTGAGCCGGTACTCGATACTGGCGCAGATGATGCCAGCCTTGGCGCAATGATGGAACACACCCGAAATATCGGGTCGGGTCATGCGGAAGCGGTCGCCGCCGGACCAGCCTCCGCCATGGATGTAGACGAGGACGGGAGCGGCCAGATTTTTTAATCCTTTCGGGGTTAGGATTTCCATCTGTAGAGCTTGGTCGCCGACTTTCTTGTAAACGATATCGGGCAGGTGGTCGAACTCCGGGAAGGCTGCGGCGATGATTTCCGCTTGGGTTTTAGTGGATACTTTTTTGGCCGGCCGGGTAGCCTTCTTGCCCTTACCGGTTTCCGCCGTTGGGTTGGCTGGTGGACTTGCCGGCTTGTTGTCCGGCTCGGCTCCGCAGAGCGCGAGGGCCGCGAGGCATGCGACGAGGCTGAGGATACGCATGTAAAAGGTAAGGGGGTCGGGGCAGGCTTACTTGGCGGCTTTCTTTTTGGCGCCAGCCTTCTTCTTGGCGCCGCCGTCCTCGGGGTCGTTCTTATTGTTGCCGTTGTTCCAGCGTAGGTCTTCCCAGCGGGGCGGAAGGTTGTTGGCGTTCCAGGCGTCCCAGAGGGTTTGCAGTCCTTTAACCTTGTCCGGGTTGGTGGATGCGAGGTCGTTCTTCTCATTACGGTCTTCCTTGAGGTTGAAGAGCTGCACGGGCTGAGTGAGGCCGGCCTTCACGAGTTTCCAGTCACCTTGGCGGACGGCGTATTGGACGCCGAAGCGCCAGTAGAGCGTATCGCGGTCGAGCTTATCGGTCTTGCCTTCAAGCAGCGGGAGGATGTTCGTGCCATCCAGTTTCCATTCGGACTGGGGGGTGCCACCGGCGGCGGCAAGAGCGGTGGGCAGGATGTCGAGCTGGATGACGGGCGTCTCAATCACCCGTCCGGCCGGGATACGGCCTTTCCATTGGGCGAGCCAGGAGACGCGGATGCCGCCTTCCCAGAGCAGCCATTTGCGTCCGCGTAGGCCGTTCATCTCGGCGAGCGGCGAGGCGCCACCGTTATCGCTGACGAGGAAGATGAGCGTGTTCTCCTCGAGCTTGAGTTCGCGGAGCTTGGCGAGGATTGCCCCCACTGCATCATCGGCCTCGCTGATAAGTGCGGCGTATTCCTGTTCGCGCTTCGGCAGTTGGGCGAAGCGTGCCTTGATCTCGGGGCTCGCGACCACTGGTGAGTGGACGGCGTTGAAAGGCACATAAAGGAACCAGGGTTCGGCGCGGTGGCGTTCCATGAACGCATTCGCTTCGCGGGCGTAGATGGGAGAGGTCACCGGTGCGCCAGCTGGATCGGGTACGAACTCCTTGCCTTTGTAGAAGCCCATTTTGTCGCCGAGGTTGCCCGTCGTACCGAAGGATTCGTCGAAGCCGCGGTTAGCCGGCAGGTATTCCGGGCTCGTTGCACCGACGTGCCACTTGCCGTAGATGCCGGTGGCGTATCCCACCGCTTTCATACGTTGGGCGATGGTAGTTTCGGCGAGGACGAGGTTCTTGGTCTCCGGGTTCTTGCCTTCGTTGGAGTTCGCGTCGTGGCCGGTGCGAGCTTGATAACGGCCAGTCAGTAGGCCGACGCGACTGGGCGAACAGATGCAGGCCGCGACGTAGCCGTCGGTGAAGCGTACGCCGTTCTTGGCGATCGAATCGATGTTCGGGGTGGGGGCGAGCTTGCCGCCATAGCAGCCCGGTTGGGCCCAGCCCATATCGTCGAGATACAGGATGAGGACGTTAGGCTTATCTGCGGCGACGGCCGCGAGCGGAGCGAAGAGCAGGGCGAGTAAGAGGCGCATGGGGTGTGTGGATTGAACCAGTCTAAAGGGAGGAAGTTGCGGGCTTATTTTTTGACTTTCTTAGCCGCGGGCTTGGCTGCAGGTGAGGTCGGGTCCTCGGTGATGCTGCCGTGCCACTTTGGGGCAATATTCTGGGAGTTCCATGCGTCCCAGAGTTTGATCAATTCAGCCTTCTTCTCGGGGAATTGCGCCGAAAGATCATGAGCCTCCCCGATGTCCTTGGAGAGGTCGAATAACTGCCAGCCGCTTTGGCTCTTGGCGTCGAAATCACGGGCGTCCACGAGTTTCCAGTCGCCTTGACGAATCGCCTTCTGCGGGCCGAAGCGCCAGGCGAGCGTAGCATGAGGGGCGGATTTGTTTTCGCCTTTGAGGTAAGGGAGAAGGTTTACGCCTTCGATGGAGTCGACGTGCTTGGCGCCGGCGAGCGCACAGGCGGTGGGGAGGAAGTCCAGTGTGGAGACCGGATGGTCGTACGTCGTGCTGGCGGGGAGCTGGCCTGGCCAGGAGGCGAAGAACGGGACGCGGATTCCGCCTTCGAGGGTCTGGCCCTTGTCGCCGCGGAGCGGGGTATTCACGCCAGTGTTAAAGGCGAGGTAGGGTTTGCGACCTGAGCCGCCGTTGTCGCTGACGAAGAGGATGAGGGTGTTCTTGTCGGCGCCGATTGACTTGAGGTGGGCGGTGATGCGTCC
>Ga0114981_10002100_pt1 | contig 12949 bp, 15 predicted proteins | sample S_140806_MF_Meta_FD_87028 | JGI IMG/M metagenome (GOLD analysis project Ga0114981, IMG submission 87028) | Freshwater microbial communities from Lake Simoncouche, Canada to study carbon cycling - S_140806_MF_MetaG | ecosystem: Environmental > Aquatic > Freshwater > Lake | place: Lake...
AGAAATCCAACGTCATGGATTCCGGCCTGCTCTGGCGCGAGGAAGTGACGAAGCTGCACGCTGAACAGTACGCAGACGTGAAGCTTGATCACATGCTGGCAGACGCCGCCGCCATGCACCTCGTAAAAGCGCCGAAGGACATCAACGTCCTGCTGGCAGACAACCTGTTCGGCGACATCCTCTCGGACGAAGCTGCGATGCTGACTGGCTCGATCGGCATGCTGCCGTCAGCCGCGCTGGGCGACCCCGGCATGCCGGGTCTATACGAGCCGGTGCACGGCTCCGCGCCCGACATCGCCGGCAAGGGCCTCGCCAATCCGATCGCCGCGATCCTGTCCCTCGAGATGGTGATGCGCTGGAGCCTCGGCCGGCCCGAAACCGCCGACCGCATCTTCAACGCGGTCAACAAGGCGCTGGTCGACGGCGCGCGCACCGCCGACCTTGGCGGCACACTGTCGACCCGCCAGATGGCCGACGCAATTCTCAAACACCTCTAGAGCGCGCGAAACATTCGCCACCACTCTTGAAGCGCCCCGCCGTAACGTCTAGAACATATCAGGAACAAAAAGGCGCGCGCATGACCCTTCTCAAGATCGACTATGTGGAATTTGCCAGCGGCGATCTCGCCGCCAGCAAGGGCTTCTTCGCCAGGGCGTTCGACTGGTCATTCCAGGACTACGGCCCGACCTACGCGGCGATGACCAATGCCGGCCTCGATGGCGGCATCCAGAGCGACCCGGCCGAAACCTCCGCCGCGCCGCTGGTGATCCTGAAGACCGATGATCTCGAAGCTGCCGAGATAGCCGTGACCACCGCAGGGGGCACGATCACCCAGCCGATCTTTGCGTTTTCCGGCGGCCGCCGCTTCCACTTCCGCGAGCCCGGCGGAAATGAAATGGGCGTCTGGAGTGAAAAGTAGGGGTCAGCTGTAGTCGCAGATCCGCGCCAGCTTGTTGTCGCGCTGTTCGAACATGGTCGCCCCCCGGATCGAGATATGCTCGCCCGGCCTGACATGCTGTCCCAGCTCCGTCGCCGCAACACCGGAAAAAACCGTCTCCGCCGCAGCTTTTTCGCCGTCGACCAGAATGCTGACGACCTCGTGCCGGCGCTCGCGGAAGGCCCGCGTGGTCGCCTCGATGATCTCGCGCATCTCGACCTTGCCGTTCAGCCGGATCATGCCGCCTGGATTGGTGATCGTCTCGAAGATCACATCGTCGGCACAGCAATCGAGCATGCCGTCCACATCGTTCGAATTGTAACGGTCGACATAGCGTCGCACGAGCGCGGCAAGGTCCGACATTCCAACTCCCAATCGCCCGTTCAGCGGGCCCCAGCCGCACGAATCCGTCCGCATCCTCTAGGCTCGCGGACTGATTTGAGGCAACTGGACCAGGCATTCCGGCGGTGCGGCTGATACGCGCCGCCCAGCCAACGGGCTAACGCGGCCAGCAAACCGCACGAATGTGACCACAACACGACGAACACCTATATGCGTTGCACGCAGAAGGAGACGGGCATGGCGTTGAAGATCGCAGTTCTTGGAGCAACCGGCATGGTGGGCCGGGAAATCCTCGGCATTCTCGCGGAACGGGGCTTCCCGGCCACCGAGGTCATCGCGCTTGCCTCCCGCAAGATGATGGGCTCGGAGATCAGCTTCGGCGACGCCACGCTGAAGGCGCGTGACGTCGATGAATTTGACTTCACGACCATCCAGCTCTGCTTCATGGCCACGGGCGACCAGGCCGCCCGCAAGTACGGCAACGCCATTTCTGCAGCCGGCTGCATCGTCATCGACACCTCGCGCGCCTTCCGCAATGATCCGCAGGTCCCGCTGATGGTGCCGGAGGTCAATGGCGCCGCCATCGAAGGCTACACCAAGCGCAACATCATCGCCGTGCCGGATGGCGCAACCTGCCAGCTCGTCCGCACGCTGAAGCCGCTGCATGACGCGGTCGGCGTCCTGCGCGTGGTGGTGGCGACCTACCAGTCTGTCTCGGGCGAAGGCCAGCGCGCCATCGACGAGCTGTGGGTGCAGACCAAGGGCATCTACGTAAACCAGTCGCCCGAGCCGAAAGAGTTTCCGCGTCAAATCGCCTTCAACGTCATCCCGTCGATCGACGAGGTGATGGATGACGGCTTCACCGAGGAAGAATGGCGCCTCTCCGCAGAGACGCGGAAGATCGTCGACAACGACATCCAGGTGGTCGCGACCTGCGTGCGGGTGCCGACCTTCGTCAGCATCGGCGAAGCGGTCCACATCGAACTGGCCCAGCCCATGTCGGCAGAAGAAGCCCGCGCCCTGCTGCGTGAATCGCCTGGCATCCTCCTGATCGACCGGCGCGAGGAAGAGGACGGCTACGAGACGCCGATCGGCGCGGTTGGTGAGTGGGCCACCTATGTCTGCCGCGTCCGTGACGACCCGACCGTCGAGAACGGCCTTGCCATGTGGATCGTGGCGGACGACCTGCGCAATGGCGGGGCCATGTGCGCGGTGCAATGCGCTGAACTCCTGCTCAACCGCGGCGCGTTTCCTGGCGTCATCGGTGTGAGCATGAGCGCTGAGGCGCGTGCGGTGGAGACCAAGGACAAGGACTAGCGCCGCGCCGCCTCTACGCCGCCAGGAGAAATTCTCCGGGATCGTTGAGAAACTATCGCCTGCCTGCCGGTTACAGCGTGGGAAGAACCAGCCTATCTAGCCGCGATGCCCACGAACACTGAAGCCCGCGCAGGACTATTCGCCGCCATGGCGGCCTACGGCCTGTGGGGCTTCCTGCCGCTCTATTTCCAGTTTCTCGGAGCGATGCCGCCGCTGACCATCCTGGCCCACCGGATCATCTGGTCAGTGCCGACCGCGTTCATCCTCGTGGCTGCCGCCGGGAAGCTTGGCGAGTTCGCCAGCCTCACGCGACAGCCACGCCTGCTGTTCACCCTGCTCGGCTCCAGCCTCGCGATCGCGACCAACTGGACGATCTACATCTGGGCCGTCACCAGCCATCGCGTGCTTGAAGGCAGCCTCGGCTATTTCATCAATCCGCTGGTCGTCTTCCTGTTCGCGGCCATCTTCTTCGGCGAGCGATTCAGACCGCTGCAGCTCGTCGCCCTTGTGATCGCGGCACTTGGCGTGCTGAACCAGACGCTGGTCGTGGGCCAGTTTCCGTGGGTCTCGCTCTCGCTGGCTTTCTCGTTCGCCATCTACGGCGCAATACGCAAGACAACTGCCGTCGACAGCCGCATCGGTTTTGGCATGGAGGCGCTTTGGCTCGCGCCTGTAGCCCTGCTCTATCTTCTCTTCTTCCTGCCGGCGGGGACCCTCGCCTTCGGGTCAGGCGAGCCCGTGTTTGTTGCGCTTCTCCTGCTGGCCGGTCCGCTGACGGCGACGCCGTTGATCCTGTTTGCGATGGGCGCACGCCGCCTGCGCCTGTCGACCATCGGCATCCTGCAATACATCGCGCCCAGCATTCAGTTTCTGATTGGCCTCGCAATGGGCGAACACTTCACCATGGCCCACGCGGTTACCTTCGGTCTGATCTGGCTGGGGGTGATCATGTTCACGCTCGCGGGTCGCCCGTCCCGCCCTGTTGCGCCTGAGGTGATCCCGGCTGTCGCACCTGTGGCCGCAGCGGACTGACTCCATAGCTGGCCGACCCAGAGAAAAACCCGCGGGGATTGGTCCCGCGGGTTTTGAGGAGAGGTTTGCCATGCGAAGCCGCCGAAGCGATTTCGCAATTCAGGTCGCAAGTCCGGCGCCAGATTGTTCCCGAAAATCTTAACCGGAATTGTCCAGCAATTGCGTGGCTCAAGCGGTTTCCGGGAAGGATTGTCTTAACAATTCGGGGTCAGATTCGCCGCGGCTCGGGATTTGTGCATTTTTTCCGGACACCGGGAAAATACCGTCCCGCGCTTCATGCGCAGGAAACCCTGTCCGTGATTTACAGGCGGCGTCAGACAGCCATCAGACAGCTGACTGGCGCGTCGGATTCAGTGGGGGGGTTAAGGCATACCATGAGCGCATCCGTTGATCCGACGACGTCACCTGAATGGGAAGCTGCCCGCGCCGAATGGTCGGCGCAGGTCAAGGGCCAGCTTGAAACCCTGCAGCAAGCCGTCAACGGCGCAACGCCTCGCTCGCTCGCACTTGAGACAATATACGCGCCAATGCACGATATGGCGGGTCTCGCTGGCGTGCTGGGTTATCCCCTGCTCGGCAAGATCGCGCGCGGGCTGATTGAGACGCTGCGCAAGGGCGCCAACCCGCTCGATGACAAGATGCTCATGATCGCAAGGGCCCACCTCGCCGCCCTGGTCGCCCTGCACGCCAAGGATGTGCGCGGCGATGGCGGCCCGCAGGGCGTCGCTATCCTCGCCAAGCTGGCCAGCATCCACGCCTGATCTCTGCCAGCTGGAGGCCACTTGCAGGCAGCGGAAAAGGGGCTCACCCCTGACCGCTGAAGGCAGGAAGGCATGGCTGCGACACTCTATTTCGCAATCGGCGACGTGCACGGCGAAGCAGACAAGCTGCGCTGGCTGCATGAGTCCATTATCGATCGCATCGCCTTCGAAAAGCTCCCCGCCTGCATCGTCCACCTCGGCGACTTCGTTGATCGCGGGCCCGACAGTCACGGTGTGATCGAAGCAATCCTCGCGCTCGAAGCACTGTTCGATGGCAGCGGAGAAATCCGCGTGATCTCGCTGATGGGCAATCACGCGCAGATGATGCTCGACGCCTATGACGCTTCAGACCCTGCAGGCGATGATGGATCGTGGTGGACCCAGGGCGGCGCGGAAACAGCCGATAGCTATGCTGGCGGACCCGGACTTGCCGATGCGCATTGGCGCGAGACAATCCCCCGCGAGCATATGACCTGGATGCGCCGCCTGCCGCTGATCCATCAGGCGGCTGACCGGAAGCTGGTCTTCGTGCACGCCGGCATTGAGCCACTCACCTTTCCCAATGAATCCGAGCGCACCTATCTCTGGACGCGTTCCGACCGTTTCTTCAACGACGACAACTGGCCTGATCGCGAAGAGCTCAAAGGCATCACCATCATCCACGGCCACACGCCAAAGGGTTTCGAGCCCGAGTTCAAGTTCCGCCGCATCAATATCGATAGGGGCGCCTGCTTCGGCGGTCCTCTCACGGCTGTGATGCTGAAGGAGGGCGAGGCCCCGCAATTCCTGCGGGCGGGCTAGAGGCAGCCGTAAAGCGCAGCGATCAGTTTCGACCGCCGATCATCCTCCAGCAGGTGGGTCCCCTGCCGGTTCATGATGTAGGCGCCCGACAGCCCCGTCTCCGGATCTCCGAACGCGCCTGACCCGCCCCAACCCGAATGACACAGCGTCGCCGGGTTGGGCCCATATATCAGCGGCAGGTTCCGCATTACGCCCGCGCCATAGGCAACTCGCCCCGGCAGCACACGATCCTCGCCCGCCACACGCTCGCGCGTCAGCTCGTCCCATGTCACCGGCGCAATTACCCGCGCCTCGCCGATGCGGCCCTTCTGTGCGAAGGCCGAATAGAGCCGCGCCATCGCTGGCGCCGTACCGTGCCCATTGGCCGAGGGAATCTCCGTCTTGCGCCATTCCGTCGTACCACGCGGCGCCGCGGCCCACGGTGTCAGGAAGGCCGCACGTGTCTCGGCATTCTTGTGCGGAAACTGCGCCGCCGCCTTTGGCTTCAGCAGTTCAGCGCCGCGCCCGTGTTCGTTCTCGGGCAAGCCAATCCAGAATTCGATACCCAGTGGCGCACAGATATCCTCACGCAGGATCGTCCCGAGCGACCGCTTTGAAACGCGCCGCACCAGCTCGCCGGCGATATAGCCCCACGTCAGCGGGTGATAGCCCGAGCCTTCGCCACGCGGCCACATCGGCGCCAGCTTCGCGAGCTCTGCCGAGAGCGCCGGCGGATCAAGCCACAGCACGGGATCGATGGCGTCGGGAAAGCCCGGCACGCCCGCCTGATGCGACAGCGCCTCGGCCACCGTGTAGGCGCCTTTGCCGTTCGCCGCGAACTCCGGCCAGTAGTCTGCAACCGGCGCGTCGTAGTCGAGCGACCCGCGCTCGACCAGCATCGCAATGACCAGCGCGCCAATCGGCTTCGTCGCCGAATAGACCGGGCACAGCGTCCGCTCGTCCCAAGCCACAGTCCCGGCGCGATCCGCAAATCCTCCGCGCAGATCCACCACCAGCTCGTCACCGAGGCCGGCTGCGAAGCACGCGCCATGCTCCAGCCCGTTGGCGAAGTTCTTCTCGAAAGCCTCGCGTACAGGCTCGAAACCAGCAGCGACAAATCCGGTGATGCTCATGCCCGACACATCAGCCCAGCTGCGCCAATGGTCAAGTTGCGCAACGCCAGGAAGCAGGTGCAACCTGTCGTCCGGGAGGACGGCCCATGATCGAGATCAACGGTATCGCGCACATCCAGATCACCGCCGGGCGATACGACGTGGCGCGCGCGTTCTACATGAAGCTCCTGCCCTTTCTTGGACTGAAGCAGGTGTTGGACAATGAATACGGGTACTATTGCGTCGGCGGCCGCACTGGCGTGCTGATCTCGAAGCCCGCCCCGGAACACGAAGGCGAGCGCTTCGTGCAGCAGCGTGTCGGCCTCCACCATGTCTGCTTCCGTGCCCGCTCGCGCGAGGATATCGACAAGGTTCATGATCTTGTGAGGTCGCTTGGCGTCCCCATCATCCGTGCGCCACAGGAAGATGGCTGGGTGCCTGGCTATTACTCGATCCTGTTCGAGGACCCGGATGGCGTTCGCCTCGAGATCAATTTCGTCCCCGGCAAGGGCGTATTCGACACAGAGGAGAAAGCCGTGAATCCGGTCTATCCACGCAGCGAGACTTAGCGCTCAGGAAATCCTGCGTACCTTCGCCAGCGGCGGTTTCGCCAGCAGGTCACTGCACGCCGCCAGATTGAGCTCGGTCCCATTCCACTGCGCCGTCTTCTCGATCACCAGATGCGTCGCCCCCACCGCCTCCGCCAGCGCGCCTTCGATGCCCAGCCCCGACACCAGCCCGCCTGTAAATCGCAGCGTCAGCATATCTCCCGTCCCGTTGGGTATCCGGCCCGCGATGCGTGTCGTTTCCGCAAACAGCGCCAGATCGGGATCGACATAGAGCACGCCAATTCCCTGCGGCGATGGCACGGACGAGATCAGCCAGCGTCCGCCCCGGCTGCGCGCTTCAGCTGCAACGCTTTCAGCGGTTGCGAGCGATGCGATATCCACGCCGACCAGCCGCGCAAACTCCCACAGGTTCGGCGCCAGAATATCCGCGCGCGGAACCAGGTCCGCCATAAGCGCTGCCGCGGTGTCCTGTTTGATATAGAGCCCCGGCGCTTCGTCCCCCATCACCGGGTCGATGACGACCAGCGGCCTAGCCGGGAAATGCGCATGCGATTTCCGGCGCGGCGTCTCGCGGATACGATCGATCGCCTCGCACGCCACCCTCACCTGATCCGGCGTCGAAAAATGTCCCGTCACCACAGCATCCATCAACCCGAACAGGTTGTTCGCCTGAACCCCTTCGAGCATCTGCGCCATCGTGCCCGCCGCAACCGCTCCCCCGCCCGGAGGTCCCCATCCCGGATGGCGGCCGAAAAGACAGGTCGGCACGTGGACATTATCGACCTTCATTGGCCCCAGCACGTAGGGCGCTATGCCCCCCCCACGCGCGAGGCGGCGACGTAAGACGAAATCACCAGCACCAGAGGCATTGTTTGTCCGCGGCCCAATCGCTCATCTCGATTTGCCGTGAGCGATTGGCACACATTATCCAAGCTTGAGCCATGCTCCAGCTTGATCTTGCGCAGCGCGTCCGTCATGACCACCCCCGACGCAATAAGCAGGAAGCTTCCATGTCCTCCATCCGTCCGCGCCGCTCAGTCCTCTACATGCCCGGCGCCAATGAACGCGCGCTGGAGAAGGCAAAGACCCTGCCCGCGGATTCCCTGATCCTCGACCTCGAGGACGCCGTCGCGCCCGAGGCCAAGGTCGAAGCACGTGACCGCGTCTGTAATGTGGTGAAAGGCGGCGGCTATGGTCCGCGCGAACTCATCATCCGCGTCAACGGACAGGACACGGAATGGGGCAAGGCCGACATCAAGGCGGCCGCCCACGCCACCCCCGACGCCATTCTCGCGCCCAAAGTCACCTCGGGCGACGACATCCGCTGGCTCGACGAAGCCATCTCCGAGACCGGCGCGCCGCGCAGCTTGCAGCTCTGGGTGATGATCGAGACGCCGCTCTCCATCCTCAACATCAAGGAGATCGCTGCCGCCGCGAAGACCACGCGCCTCGCCGGCTTCGTCATGGGCTCCAATGACCTGATCAAGGATTTCCGCGCCGAGCCGATGCCGGGCCGCGAGAACCTTGCCGCCTGCTATACGCTCGCCATCGCCGCCGCCCGGGCCTACGACCTCCTCGTCTTCGACGGGGTCTACAACGACATCGCGAATGCCGAGGGCTTTGCCGCCGAAGCCAAACAGGCCCGCGCTTTCGGGTTCGACGGCAAGACGCTGATCCACCCGTCCCAGGTCGAACCCTGCAACACCATCTTCGCGCCAGCAGCGGACGCCGTGCAGCAATCGCGCGACGTGATCGCCGCCTTCGCTGATCCCGCCAACAGTGGAAAAGGCGTGCTTAAGGTCAATGGCAAGATGACTGAACTGCTCCACCTGGCTCAGGCAAAGCGAATGGTCGCCGTGGCTGAAGCGATTGTCGAACGCGAGACGATGCAATGACCCTGAAATCCGATCCCGGCAATTTCTTCGAGGACTTCGTCGTCGGCGACGAACTGATCCACGCGACGCCGCGCACAGTCACGGAGGCGGATGTTGCGCTCTACACCGGCCTCACCGGTTCGCGCTTTGCACTCTATTCGGCCGACACGTTCGCTCAGGATGTCGGCCTGCCGAGTTCGCCGATCGACCCCCTGCTCGTCTTCCACGTCGTGTTCGGCAAGACCGTGCCCGATATTTCGCTCAATGCCGTTGCCAATCTCGGCTATGCCGATGGGCGCTTCCTCGCGCCTGTCTTTCCCGGCGACACGCTGCGCGCCGTCTCCGAAGTCATCGGCATCAAGGAGAACTCCAACGGCAAGACCGGCGTCGTCTACATCCGCACGCACGGCTACAATCAGGAAGACGACGAGGTCCTGAGCTACGTCCGCTGGGTGATGATCAACAAGAGAGATGAGTCGTCGCCCGCGCCCGAAGCAGTCATTCCCGATCTCCCCAAGGCGGTGGATCCGCGCGACCTGCCACAGCGCGTTTATGAAGTCGCTGAATACAACTTCACCCTCGCGGGCTCGCCTTTCGGTTTCGAGGACTACGAGATCGGCGAGAAGATCGACCATATCGACGGCGTCACAGTCGAAGAGGCAGAGCACCAGATCGCCACGCGCCTCTATCAGAACACGGCGAAGGTCCATTTCAACCAGTACGCGCAACGCCAGACGCCGCGCGGCAAGCGCCTGATCTATGGCGGCGTCGCGATCTCGCTGGCGCGCTCCATGGCCTTCAATGGCCTCGCCAACGCAGCCGAGATCATCGCCATCAACGCCGGAAGTCACGTCAACCCGCTCGCCGCAGGCGACACCGTGTTCGCGTGGTCGGAAGTGCTGGACAAGGTCGACCTCGGCGACGGCCTGGGTGCCCTTCGCCTGCGCCTCGTCGCCACCCGCAACCTTCCCTGCGCGGAATTCCCGTACAAGGACGCCGAGGGCAAATACCTCACCGATGTGATTCTCGATTTTGACTACTGGGCGGCTATTCCGAACCGGGGATAGGCCTCCCTATATAGGGACAATGACCATCGCCGAGTTTCCTCAATTCGCGGCCGCGCTAGCGATCCTGCTGTCGGTCGTAATCCGCAGCTTGCGCAACGATTCGTCCTGGGTCGCTGTCGACGAAGGCCGCGTGACGGCGCAGACCCTGCGCGATCTCACCGGCATTCTGGAATTCGACAAGCTGCAGGAAGCCTTCGGCGCGCCGCGTCTTGACGATGGCGTCTTCCCAGTGACCCGCCGCAAGATCCTGCAGGAACGCACAACGCTCGGCTACCTGTTCGGCGACCGCTGGCTCGATGGCGGGTCTGCGATCATCGCGATCGTGACGCTTCTGCCGATCTGGCCGATCTGGGGCACGCGCATCTGGCTCGATACGCTGTTGTTGTTGGCGAGTGGCTATCAGGTCGCTGGCTGGGTCGCGACCATGCAGTTCCAGCGCAGACGCTAGAGCCCCGGACTCAGCGGGTCGTCCGCAAGAAGTTCGCCATCCACTGACCAACCCGTTCGCGATCCACCGGCGACGCCAGCGACACGATCGCGTCATCCACCTGGCGCTCAGTCAGCGACTTGCCGCGCCGCGCAGAATAGAGCGCCGACACGAAGTCATCGGAAAACTCCGGATGCCCCTGCAGGCTCATGACCGGCGCATCCTGATAGGCCAGCATGGCGTGATCGGTGTGTGTCGACCGCGCCAGCGTGACGGCGGCCGCGGGCGGCGTGATGACCTGGTCCTGATGGCTGACCGACAGCGACACAGTCTTGCCCGCGCTGCTCATCCAGTCTGGCGTTTCCAGCACGTCATAGACATGTCGCCCCACGCCCCAGCCCTTCTCCGACTTGCGGACATCCCCGCCCATCGCGTCGGCGATGATCTGGTGGCCGAAGCACACACCCACCATCGGCGTCTTCACGGCGAACGCGCCGCGGACAAACTGACGAAGGGGATCCATCCACGGTGTCGCATCATAGACGCCAGCCGGAGACCCCGTAATTACGACTGCTTCGCAACTGGCCGGGTCCGGCAGCGCATCGCCATCGACCAGCGCGACCGCACGAAAACGCAGGTTTTGATCGGCCTGCGACAACAGCGCGGCGAACATGTCGGGATAACGCGGATGGCTCTCGCTCAGCGGCCCCGGCGCCCGCCCGGTTTCGAGGATGGTGACCAGCATGAACTTCTGAATAAGCCCTTTGCGTCCAAGGCCAAGAGGTCCTTATCGTCGCGTTGACAGGGCTAAAACGAGGCATAATACCGTCGATAGCGTAAGTGCGCGGGCGAGAGGGATCAGCCATGTCATCCTGGACCGATAAGCGGCCAATGTCGCCGCACGTGTCGATCTGGAAATGGCACATGACCATGGCCAGCTCGATCCTGCATCGGATCACGGGCTGCGCGATTTATGTCGGCGCATTCCTGATCGTTGCCTGGCTTTTCGCCGCCGCCGCGGGCCCCGACATGTACGAGCCGATGGCCGGCCTGATCGGCTCGATCTGGGGGCAGCTCGTCCTCTTCGGCTTCACACTCGCGATGCGCTACCATCTGCTGAATGGCGTGCGTCACCTGTTCATGGACTCGGGCAAGGGCTTCAATCCGAAATTCGCCAGCTTCACAGCCGGCCTCGTCCTCGTCCTCGCCGTAATCCTGTCGGTGGCGATCTGGATGCTGGCCGGTCTCGTGCCCGGCGTCGATCCGCTGAACATGACGACAGTCGCGGGAGCCGCCCAATGACCAAGCAGTCCATCCGCACCCCGCTCGGCCAGGTTCGCGGTCTCGGCTCGGCCAAGCATGGCGCCGGCCATTTCATCACACAGCGCGTCTCCGCCATCGCGCTCCTCTTCCTCGTCCCGTGGTTCATGATCATGCTGATCGGCGCTGTGCGCGGCGGCTATGATGGCGCGCTCGCCTATATCGCTGATCCGGTCAACGCCGTGCTGATCATCCTTGCGGTCGGCGCCGCCCTCTACCACATGCGCCTCGGCATGCAGGTGGTGGTCGAGGACTACATCGCGAAGAACAGCACCAAGGTTGTGCTGCTCATCCTCAACACCTTCATCTGCGTCACCCTCTTTGCCGCCGCTGCCTACGCGGTTTTGAAGATCGCGATCGCCTGATCTGAAGCGCCTGATCCTTCTGTTTCGCCTCCAGGGACTAGCCACATGACTGCTGCCTACACGTGGAACGATCACACCTACGACGTGGTGGTGGTGGGCGCCGGCGGCTCAGGACTCCGTGCCGCCCTCGGTTGCGCCCAGGCCGGCCTGAAGACTGCCTGCGTCACGAAGGTGTTCCCCACGCGCTCGCACACGGTCGCAGCGCAGGGCGGCATCTCCGCCTCACTCGGCAACATGGGCCAGGACGACTGGCGCTGGCACATGTACGACACGGTGAAGGGCGCTGACTGGCTCGGCGACCAGGACGCGATCGAATACATGGTCCGTGCAGCACCCGCCGCAGTCTATGAGCTCGAACACTGGGGCGTGCCCTTCTCGCGTACAGAAGAAGGCAAGATCTATCAGCGCGCCTTCGGCGGCATGACCAAGAATTATGGCGAAGCATCAATCCAGCGCACCTGCGCCGCGGCCGACCGTACCGGCCACGCCATGCTCCACACCCTCTACGGCCAGTCGCTCAAGAACGCCGTCGACTTCTTCATCGAATACTTCGCGCTCGACCTTATCATGGAAGATGGCGCATGCCGTGGTGTTACAGCCCTCAAACTTGATGACGGCACCCTCCATCGCTTCCGCGCCCAACGCGTCATCCTCGCGACCGGCGGCTATGGCCGCGCCTACTTCTCGGCGACCTCCGCCCACACCTGCACCGGCGATGGCGGCGGCATGGCGCTGCGCGCGGGCCTGCCGCTGCAGGATATGGAGTTCGTGCAATTCCACCCGACCGGAATCTACGGCTCGGGCTGCCTCATCACCGAAGGCGCGCGCGGCGAAGGCGGCTATCTCACCAACTCCAAGGGCGAGCGCTTCATGGAGCGTTATGCGCCGACCGTGAAAGACCTCGCCTCGCGCGACGTCGTCTCACGCGCAATGACGATGGAAATCCGAGAAGGTCGTGGCGTCGGTACGCTCAACGACCACATCCATCTTCACCTCGACCACCTCGATCCGGCCATTCTGGCCGAGCGCCTGCCGGGCATCTCCGA
>Ga0114981_10002101_pt1 | contig 12938 bp, 10 predicted proteins | sample S_140806_MF_Meta_FD_87028 | JGI IMG/M metagenome (GOLD analysis project Ga0114981, IMG submission 87028) | Freshwater microbial communities from Lake Simoncouche, Canada to study carbon cycling - S_140806_MF_MetaG | ecosystem: Environmental > Aquatic > Freshwater > Lake | place: Lake...
ATCCGCCCAAACCAGCGCGCTTTGCGAAAGTTTGTTGCGCACATTTTCATACACAATTTAGGAAATAAGTCAGCGCAAATCGCATCGACGCGCACGAAGAATAATCTGCACATCAGCAAATCAGCACATTAGCACATTAGCAAATCAGCAAATTAGCACACTTATCCTGAGCCTGTCGAAGGATTAATACCCCAACACCGGGCCCAACCATCTCTCCGCTTCCGTCAAGCTCATGCCCTTGCGCTTCGCATAATCTTCTGCTTGCTCTCGCGTAATTTTTCCAACACCAAAATAATGTGACTCGGGAGCTGCAAAATACAATCCACTCACTGCTGCAGTTGGAATCATGGCCTTACTTTCTGTAAGGACTAATCCAATTTGTTTCTCCGCATCGAGCAGTCTAAACAACACGTCTTTCTCTGTGTGATCGGGTTGTGCTGGATATCCTGGTGCTGGTCGAATGCCATCGTATGCTTCGTGAATCAATTCTTCATTGGATAATTTCTCCTCTGCGGAATATCCCCAGAATTCCTTACGCACACGTTCATGCATGTGCTCAGCAAAGGCTTCTGCTAAACGATCGGCCAATGCTTTCAGCAAAATGGAACTGTAGTCATCGTGATTCTTTTCGAACTCCGCAACTTTTTCGTCAATGCCGTATCCTGTACACACCGCAAATCCTCCAATGAAATCATTGTACCCCTTCGGTGCAAGGAAGTCTGAGATCGCAGTATTGTAGTGATCTTTTGGCTTGATGGTTTGTTGTCTAATCGATTGGAATTTCGCTAACAATTGACTGCGTGATGAGTCAGTGTACAATTCCATTTCATCATCGTTAACCGTATTCGCAGGCCAGAAGCCAATCACAGCGCGTGCCGATAACCACTTCTCGTCAATCAGTTGCTTCAACATGCGCTGTGCGTCATCAAACAACTTCTTCGCTTCTGCTCCACGCTCCGGATCATTCAGGATTTTCGGATAACTTCCTTTCATCTCCCAACTGTGGAAGAACGGTGTCCAGTCGATATACGGAACTAAAGTTTCCAATGAATAATTTTCAAAAACTTTTGTTCCCAGCAATCGAGGCTCCGCGAATTTCTGCGATTCCCACTTGATCGGAAACTTATTTCGTCGTGCTTCATTCAATGATAGAAACTTGTTCTGTCCTTGCGCACGCGTGTTTTGTTCGCGAACTCGTTCATAGTCCGCTTCAACTTCTTTCATGTATGGACCGCGAAGTTCTTTTGAAATCAAACTTTGCAAAACAGGAACGCAACGTGATGCATCGTGAACGTGCACCACAGGAAATTTGTAATGCGGAGCGATTTTCACTGCTGTGTGTACTTTGGATGTTGTAGCTCCGCCGATCAAAAGTGGAATTTCAAATCCTACACGCTGCATTTCCTTCGCCATGTGTACCATCTCATCCAGCGATGGTGTAATCAATCCGCTCAGACCAATGACATCTACATTTTCTTTTCGCGCCGTTTCAATGATTTTATCTGCGGCCACCATCACTCCCAAATCAATGATCTCGTAATTGTTGCACGCCAATACCACACCAACAATGTTTTTACCGATGTCATGCACATCGCCTTTCACTGTTGCGAGCAAGACTTTCCCTGCAGTCTTTCCTTCACCCGCTACTTTTTCTGCTTCGAGATAAGGTGTCAGATACGCAACGGCACGTTTCATCACACGCGCGCTCTTCACAACTTGCGGCAAAAACATTTTTCCTGCGCCGAACAAGTCTCCCACTACGTTCATGCCATCCATCAACGGTCCTTCAATCACGTGCAACGCTTTAGGAAACTGCGCACGTGCTTCTTCCACATCCACTTCAATAAAATCAACGATACCCTTCACCAACGAATGAGTGAGACGCTCGCCAACTGTTCCTTTTCTCCACTCTTCGTCTTTCTCCGCTTTCTTTCCTGCGCCTTCTCCTTTGACTTTTTCTGCGAAGGTGATCAATCGCTCAGTTGCGTCATCTCTTCTGTCTAACAACACGTCTTCAACAAGATCGAGAAGATCTTTAGGGATATCATCATACACTTGCAACTGCCCCGGATTCACAATTCCCATATCCATTCCGTTCTTAACAGCATGGAAAAGAAACGCGGAGTGAATTGCCTCACGTACGTGATCATTGCCTCGGAAAGAGAATGAAACGTTACTTACTCCTCCGCTTACTTTCGCATAAGGAAGATTTTCTTTGATCCACTTCGTAGCATGAAAGAAATCCACCGCATTTTTTCTGTGCTCTTCCATACCGGTAGCCACAGGGAAAATGTTCGGATCGAAAATAATATCCTCCGGAGGGAAATGAACTTTGTCAACGAGGATGCGATATGCTCGCTCACAGATTTGTATTCTTCTCTCGTAAGTATCTGCCTGTCCTTGCTCATCGAATGCCATCACGATAACGGCGGCTCCGTACTTGCGCACGATGCTTGCCTGACGAATAAATGTTTCTTCACCTTCCTTCATGGAAATTGAATTCACAATCGCCTTCCCTTGCACGCATTTCAATCCTGCTTCAATAACATGAAACTTGGAAGAGTCCAACATGATTGGAACACGCGCAATATCCGGTTCGGCAGCAACGAGATTCAGGAAGCGAACCATTGCTGCTTCCGAATCGAGCATGCCTTCATCCATGTTAATGTCAATGACCTGTGCTCCGCCTTCCACCTGATCGCGTGCAATTTTCAATGCTTCATCGTACTTCGAATCAATGATGAGCTTGGCAAATTTTCGTGATCCGGTAACGTTGGTGCGTTCTCCTACGTTCATGAAATTTGCATCCGGACGCAATGAGACCGGCTCCAGTCCGCTCAATCGCATAATGTGATCGCGATACGGAACAGGACGTGGATTTTCTCCGCTCGCAATTTCTGCAATGCGTTTAATGTGCGAAGGAGTTGTTCCGCAACAACCTCCTACAATATTGATGAATCCGCTGGAAAGAAAATCGCGAATCTTCTCGCCCATTTGCTCCGGAGTTTCATCATACTCTCCAAACTGATTCGGCAATCCTGCATTCGGATAACAGCTTACGAAGAATGGTGCTTTCGTTGCAAGTTCCTCCAAGAACGGACGCATTTGTTCTGCTCCCAACGCGCAATTCAATCCTACACTAAGCAAGTCAACATGTGAAACAGAATTCAAAAATGCTTCAGTAGTTTGACCGGACAATGTTCTTCCGCTCGCATCTGTTATTGTACCCGAAACCATCACCGGAATTTTTCTTCCGATTTCTTCGCACAACGTCTGCACAGCAAACAATGCTGCTTTCGCATTCAGTGTATCGAAAATTGTTTCGATCAAAAACAAATCGCTGCCACCTGCAATCAATCCACGCGCTTGTTCGAGATATGCATCAACAAGCTGATCAAATGTTACTGCACGAAAACCCGGATCATTTACATCAGGGGAAAGTGATGCTGTTCTGTTTGTTGGTCCGATTGCTCCGGCCACATAGCGATGCTTCTTCGGATTTGCGGTGTTGAACTTATCTGCCGCCCTTCTGGCAATTTTTGCGGCCTCAACGTTCATCTCATACGCAAGCGATTCCATATGATAATCGGCGAGCGAAATTTTCTGCGCGTTGAATGTATTTGTTTCAATAATGTCTGCACCTGCTTCCAGATACGCACAATGAATTTCGAAGATGATCTCCGGTTGCGTGAGCACTAGCAAATCGTTATTGCCTTTAAGATCATGCTTCCAATCTTTGAAACGATCTCCACGGTAATCTGATTCTTCCAGCTTGTAGCGCTGAATCATTGTACCCATCGCACCGTCAATGATGAGGATGCGCTTCTCTAATTCTTTTCTGATGTCTGTCATAATGTTAGCGCTCTTCTATGGCCACTAAACAGAAATCCCTTCGGAAGAAATCAGAAGGGATCGTTGATGTATCAAGGAATTTGTCTTCTGACTTATCTGTCTCGCCGCGGCGAGCAGGATTTGGCACCTTCTGTCTGTGACCCTCACAGGGTTTGAAACCCTTTGAGGGTTACAGACAGGGTTGCCAAGGCATCACAGGGCACTGTCCCTCCGCCTTTCTGGATAAGTGATTGTAAAGAACTGGTGCAAAGATAATAAATTCAGTGCAATTCCACTGTGCTTTACCTGTGAGAATCAACTAAGGATGTTCTGCTGTTGACGGTGAAGAAACTCTGTAGATATGGAGTTACTTCCACATTGCCTTCCACTCGCGGTAGAAGCCGATGATCTTCTTTCTGAAGAGAATAAACAACAGAATGTAAGGCAACACCATCAGGTAAATAATCGCTTGATTGATGCCGCCAGAAACACTGATACCGTCGTGCGAACCAGTTTCCGCCACCGCTTTACACATGGCACACTGACTCAATGCATCTGCAGAAAAAATAAGCAGAAACACAAGGAAAATGAACAGTATACGGTGGGCGTTCTTCATTACTTCAAAGGTAGCAAATAGTGCTCGGATCGGCTATGAAGCGGCAATTTTTTCGCTGCTCGCGGATATTAATAATATGGAGAAATCATCATGTAGATGATTGGACCCGTTACGCTCACATAAAACCAGATTGGCCACGTAATGCGTGCCAATTTTTTGTGGCGAGGAAATTCTGCTGTCATTCCGCGATAAGCCGTAAACAGGATAAATGGAAGGATAATAGCCGCAAGAAAAATATGTGTCAGCAAAATGATCAAATAGACCATGCGAGAGCCAGAAACAGCTGCCTTCTCTGTTGCATCGAGAATACCATCGTGGCTAGAATCACCATATACAGTGTCGCCACTGAGCAAATGATGGGCGATATACGATACTAGAAAAAGGATGGACAAAACCATTGCAATCATCATGGTCTTTTTGTGCGCCACATATTTCTTCTGCTTTACAAACATCAAACCTGTGATGAGCAGAATTGCAACAAGCCCGTTAATGATGGCATTGATAAAAGCAAAAATATGCACGTCGAATCCGGTCTCCAGCTTGAGCTCTATTTTACCGAGTGCCACAACAACACTAAAAACTACCACTGAAAAAATACCGATGAGCCAGCCGGCTTTCTTGTCGTTCTTCTGAATAGATGGTGTAAGCATGATTATTTCTGTTTGAGTAGTGTATTAACGTCTTCTATGAGCATTCTTACTTGTGCTGTATCTGTACCAACGTAATATCCTCTGATAACTGATTCGCGATCTACAAGCACTAACATATCACTATGAATGAAGTCTTCTTCTCCTCCATCGCCAGGCTCTATAGCCGGAAGACGATATCCGTAACGTGCGTGATCGTAAATCTTTTTCTTCTCTCCGGTGAACAACATCCACTGCAAGGAGTCGCAATGAAAACGGTCTGCATATTTTTTCAAAGCAGGAACTGAATCACGCTCAGGATCTACGCTGAATGAAAGCAGTCGAACTTCAGTATTTCCTGCGAACGCTTTTTGCACCGACGACATATTGCCACTCATGATTGGGCAAATGCCTTCACAGGATGAAAAGAAAAATTGTGTTACAGAAATTTTTCCTTGCACTTGTTTTGTATCGGCCGTATCTCCGAATTGATTCACAAACCGATCTGTTGGCAAATGAAAATACCCCGTTGTATCCCCGCTTGCGCTAATGTCAGGAAAGTATTTTGCTAAGCGAGGAATTGACGTTACTTCAAACTCGGGTTCATCAGCGGGCTGTGGAGAGCACGAGAAAAAACCGGCAATCAGGATAACAGAAATGCATAGGTGGATAGCCTTCATTACTTCCTCTTCTGCTCTACTTTTGATTCTTCCAAAGTTTGTACGGCTTCATCACGGAAAAGAATGTGATTCACATCTTCTTTCATTTTCTTGATGTCTGCAGCGTAACGTATGTTGTAGTACCCGCGAATGCGTCCAAGACGATCAATCAACACGGCATCCGTTATAGTTTGCCAAGGATCTTTTGTTCTTTTTGGATCAGGAACATAATAGTGCTGAGCGCGCAGAGTATCAAAAGCCTGTTGTGTAAGGAAAACGGTGAATGCAGAATCTGCACCTAGTCGAAGGTCATGTCCCACATCAAGCGCATCTGCTGGAAGATTTCCGAGAGAATCTCCGACCATGAAAAACACAAAGCGCGCGTAACCGTATGAGTTGTGATTCATTTTGATATCATCTGAGAGGATCGTCAACATGCTCTGTATACTATCCTTGTCCAGAAAGACCGCCACATAGGAACGACCATCCAGTCGATCGGTAGATGAAAAAACAAGACCTCCCGTAGTCATACCACGGAAGGCCGGAATAGTGTGATAAACCGTATCTGTAATTTGGTCGCCTGTTTTCGGATCAACCACTTGAACTGCATGTCTCGGACCGAAAATCGGAGCCCGAATTACTTTTGGAATTCCCATCGCGAAATACAAATAAATCAGCGCGGGAAGAAAAAGTACGGCAAGCAGTATAACGGTTTTCTTCATTTCTAGTGGTGCTCAGCATCTGCAGGAGCTGCAGCAGGCGTCTGCATATCTACTTGTCCGTTTGACGGGTGCCCAGTATGACGGTGCTCGTTCACGTAATTCCCTTCTCCCATCGTCATCATCAGGAACAAATAAATAATGAAAAACGCATAAGGAACCAGAATCATGTATTTGGTCCACTTACTCTCATGACCAAGGTGCATAAAAACCATTACAATGTAACCGGCCTTTACTAGTGTGAGTCCGATGAACAAAAATTTCAATACCGTTTTGCTCACGCCCCATTTTGCAGCGAAGAACCCGACGATAACTTCAAAAATTGTTACAACGAGCAACAACCAAAACACCATCCACAATTTTTTGCGGATTTTCTTTCCGGCTGCCTCATCATGCTGAGCCATTCCTTCGTAGTCCGGATATACATCGTGAAATTCTGACATATCAATAGATTTTTATTCTGTTTTGAAAATGAATTAGAGCAGGTAGAAGAAGGTAAATACGAATACCCACACGAGATCGACAAAGTGCCAATACAAACCAACTTTCTCAACCATTTCATAGTGGCCCACACGTTTCATATAGCCGTTCAGAGCCATAATGAAAATACAGATGTTGATCACAACACCAGAGAATACGTGGAAACCGTGGAAACCAGTAATGAAGAAGAAGAAGTCAGCAAAGGCAGGCTGCCCGTACTCATTGTACTGCAAGTTCGCTCCATGAAAAGGTTCACCTTTCGCAAGGATCTCTTTTGATTCTGCTGCTGATAATTCTTTATTGTGGAAAGTAAGAATGTCAAGAATTGGTTCATGTGTAGCGTGATCAACTTTGTACAGATACATATTGTGATTGTACAAAACAGCTCCGTGCTCAGATCCTTTGATGAAGTTTGTCCACTCCCAAGCTTGTGATCCAACGAACATCAAACCACCAATAATCGTAGCGAACATCCAAATCAAAACTCCTTTTCTGTAATTACGATGTCCGGCTTCTACCGCAAGTACCATAGTTACAGAACTCATGATAAGGATGAAGGTCATCAAACCAACATACATCAATGGCAAGTGAACTCCGTGAAGGAATGGGAAGTGATGAAACACTGCTTGCGGATCAGGCCATTCGCCCGCAAAATTGTGACGAAAAAATCCATATGCACAGAGGAAACCCGAGAACGTCAGGGCATCTGATACAAGGAAAAACCACATGAAAAGTTTACCGTAACTAGCACGCAGTGGCGACATTCCACCATTCCATGAAGCGTACTTTTCTACTTCTGCAGCTGAACCTGCCATAATCTGAAATAATTTAGTTGTTCTTAATTCTTCGCTGTTTTTACTCAGCGGTGCAAGTTTACTTAAAAATCGTTAAAAACAGGAACAAATATATCCATAATGCATCAAGGAAATGCCAGTAAATAGCGGCAAGTTTCACTCCATGCACGTTTCCTGAATGATATTTACCCATGAAACCCTTAAACATGGTGATCAATAGCCCGATAAGTCCGCCAAAAAGGTGAACCAAATGCAGGCCTGAAAGTACATAAATGAAGGATCCGGAAATTAATGCCCCTTGACCGTCTGCTGGCGACAGAAAAATGCCGTTTGCCACTAGCTGCTTCCATCCCAACCATTGGAAAACAGCGAACAAAACACCCAATATTACAGTACTCACAAGCATTGCATTACCCATCGATTTTTTATCGGATTTGAATGCCCACTGCGCGAGAATTATTGTCACGCTGCTCAAGAGAATAATGGCTGAACTAATCCAAAATTCAGTTGGCATATTGATGCTGAACCAAGCACCACCGTCGCGTCGAACAACGTATGCACTGGTAAATCCGCCGAATAGCATCACAATGCTGAAAATCCCGATACGCACCAGATTCCTTTCGGCCTTCTCTTTCATCCGGCGCTCCTCTGTAATTGGTTTCATAGTCAAAGTTGTCATCTTTCTATCCGAATAGGTAGGCCAATTGGACTACCGGTAAGTAAATAAACGAGCCAAACATCAGTCGTGATGCGGCTTTAATTTCCAAAGTAGAATACAGTTTCCACGCTTGAGCAATGAACAAAACTCCGCAGACAAACACAACTGAAATGCCTATGATTCCTGTCATCCCAAACAACAATGGAAGCATGCTTATTGGCAATAGAAACAGTGCATAAACCAATACCTGAAACGCGCTGCTCTTGTCGCGCTCTTTCGAAGGTAACAAGCGGAATCCTGCTCTGCGGTAATCATCGTCTACCACCCAAGCTATGGCCCAAAAATGCGGGAACTGCCACATAAACTGAACAGCAAATAGCAACAATGCATTGGTGCCAATAAAACCAAAGGGGCCATACTCGGTAGAAGAAGCTGCAACCCAGCCCAACATTGGAGGAACGGCTCCTGGAAATGCGCCAACAAATACAGCAAATGGAGATACGCGCTTCATTGGTGTATATACAAAAACATAGAGAAGCAGGGCGGCTAATCCAAGAATTGCGCTAAGCGGATTCACGAAAAAATAGAGCAATCCGGTTCCGATTATCGCGAGCAACGTGGCTACAATAATTCCTTCGCGCACCGACATTTTTTCTGTTGGGATCGGACGGGTAGCAGTGCGAGGCATGAGCTTATCGTACTCACGTTCAATGACCTGATTGTATCCGTTGGAAGCACCTGTTACCAAGAAACCACCAAGAAACAACATGCTCATTTCCAACCAGCTGGCATCTCTTTGAAGCTCTTCAATTGCAATAACATAACCGATAATTGCGGAGAAAACGACCAACGACGAAAGCCTGAGTTTAGTGAACTGCGCGTATTCTGTAACTTTTCCCATAAACCCGGCTGGTTTGGCTATAGTATGTGGGTTTGTGTCCAGCAAGTGAAATTTGTTGCTCAAAGGTACGGATAGACATGAGATATGAGACAGGAGACTTGAGAAAAAAGCAAAGCATCGGTTGAGGAGAGAGTGGGTCACTGCGAGAGTAGCGAAGCGTAACGAAGTAGTCTCCCGCTTCGTCCAAGGGACTCCTTCGGAGAAAATGGGATTGCTTCGTTCCTCGCAATGACGTTTGCCCGACCTCCCCGTTCTGAGTTCTGAGGTCTGATATCTGAAGTCTAATAATCTCTCTGGGCCCGCCACAATGGCAAACACAAACCAGCCATCACGTAAGACGTCTTGATAGAGCGATTTACGTTGCGCTCAGAACGAGCAGCTGCAGTGAGTTCAAGACGCAAAGGGAACTTCGTATTGAACGTGTAGGAAGCGGTAAACTCGGCTAGAAAAACATTGGTTGCAAGCCCTTGAAAAAGTTTGTTGCCATAATCTTTCTCGCGGGTGATGTACGACTTGAAAATGTTCTGTCCAAAATTCGTCGTGTCATTGTCCTTGCCAAATCGAGTGCCAACAACTTTGCCAGTAACCGTTAATCCGTTCCAGTGATAGGAAAGTAATCCGATGACCTCAGCGAAATTGGCCCCCATAGGATGGGCTAATGGCATACCTGCATTTGAGTAACTCTGTTGCGGACTTCCATGCGAATAGGTGTAAGGTCGCACGATATTGATTTCGGTTTGCATCAAGAAGTTGTCGACCTGACCAAAGTTGTAGCATTTGTATCCAATTTGCACGCCCTGTTTGTTGGCCCACCAGCCATCTTTCCATGCTTTGATTTCTTTCAGATAAAATTCGTCGAGAATAATTTGTCCATACAAAACATTGTTACTGTTGAAACGAATTTTTCCTGCAATACCCAGCATGGCATTATCCGATGATCCGATACTGTATTCCACCGGACGGAAAAACACCAATGGATTCAGGTAATTCGCATCGAACCAACGCGAGCGATTGTTGTCTGTTCCTTGCCAAACAACAGATTCAAAAATTCCAATGTTCAACCACTTTGTGAAGTTTACACTCAGATAATGCATTGACGCAAACTTGCTACGGAAATCGCTTTTACTTCCTGTTGAATTTGTCCAGTCTTGCAACCATGTAAACAACGAAGTGTATTGCAATTTCCAGATGGTAGTTTGTGCTTTGATGTACGGAATAGCAGGACCAACATCAGAGAGAAATAGCGATCGATGTCCATCACCCCAGAAATGTTTATCACGACCTACCTGCAAATTGAAAACAGGAGTTGGTCGCCAAATAATATTCCCCGACAAATGTTGGAATCCGTACCTGCCAGACGTGTCTAACGCATAAGCACGATCTCCCCAGCACGGAATAATTCCATTGGTAAATGCAATTGAATCCTGATAGTTAGGAAGCTTAACAATTCCTGCAGCTAGTCGAAGGTCAAATCCAAGTTTCTCTTTGTAATCGCCGCCAATGCGGATACCTCCAGTACTTGTAAGTAATGGTTTCGAAGTTTTGAGATCGTAACCGAAACTCAGATCATAAATAGGTTTGATTCCAAGTGACCAAGCTGGCAAATACATTGCTGCATCAATATCTTCAGGTTTCGAATAGATTTTAGAATTGCAAAAACGTGCGGATAGTTTTGCCACCCTGATGTCATAAGTAACCGCAAAGGAGTCAGTCGGGACCCAGTGGTAATATTGGCGGACATCAGCATTAACATACGGTCGCACCGCAGAATGAAATGTAGCCGCCTGAACTTTTGCAGGTCTTCCATTGTTTTGAGTGGCCAAAGCAGTGGCTCCATTCAAATACTGGTCGAGAATTATTCCTTCATCGTAAGTCGTTAATGTTGCTTGCTGCGCATTCACATCACAAGAAGCCAACAGAAAAAGAATCGTTAGAAAACGGAGAATAGTCATCAGTGAGCTACGAACGTTGAACTGTGAACTGTGAACCATCAGCCCTGAACTCATGCCGCGACTTCATTAATGTGACGCGTCTTACCACCGGCAGCATTTCTCTTTGTTGCGGCACGCTTAAGCAACCATGGAAAAAACGTTAGCGCAACTACAGCACCACCAGTAATAAAAAATGCGATAGTAATAGGGAAATATATGGAGCTGAATGCCGCCAATGCAATTACTACAAGATTGAACAGATAGATTGTTACAACCGTTTTCACATGACTCATTCCACTATCAATGAGCAAGTGGTGCAAGTGATTTCTGTCCGCAGAAAAAGGTGATATTCCTTTGATCGCACGATAACCGAAAATGCGAAGCGTATCGGTAAGTGGATAAGCGAGGATAGCCATCCCTACCACAGGATTGATCAACTTGTGTAACCAAATTGAAGTTGAAGGGGCAGGTGTTTGCTCAATGAAAGTGATCACAAGCACACTCATGATAAGGCCGATACTTAGAGAGCCTGAATCTCCCATGAAAATTTTCGCCGGTGCAAAATTGAAAACAAGAAATGCTGCGAGTGCTCCTGCTAATGAGAACGCGAGAATGGCAGGAACCAATTGATCGGTCATTGCAAGCATGGTTCCGATCACTGCTGAACCGATAAATCCAACCCCTGCTGCAAGTCCATCAACACCATCAATCAGGTTGTACGCGTTTACAATTACAATCATCGTAAACATGGAAAGAAAAATACTGGCCCACAATGGAATTTCTTCAATGCCGAAAAGTCCGTGCATACTGCGAATGCGTGTTTCTGCCATTAGCACCAAAATCATTCCGGCGATTACTTGTGCTGCTAATTTTTTGATTGGCGCAGTCCCGATAATGTCATCCTTAATTCCGACAAAAAACATGATGAGCAAAGTCGCTACGATAAACTGAAAAAGTCGAATACCTGTGTGAGTTGTGTCTTTTTCTAATTGTTCATAAGGAAACCACATCGCACAAGCAAAAAGTGTAGCGGCGAAAATAATGATACCTCCGATGGTTGGAGTAACGCGTTTATGAAGCTTACGCGCCTCTCCCGGCTCGTCGAAAAGCCGCTTCAGGAAAGCAACCTTAATGAGGGACGGCGTGGCCAATAAAACGACCAAAAAAGCGCTAATTGCAGCTAAAATGAGGTGTGTCATCGGTGTGAGCATGTCCAAAGCCGTATTACAACCCTTAGGGTTATTAACAAGTTTTGAACAAATATAAGCTTTTAAAAGAAATCAAAGTTGGTGTTGGTCAGCGAGGTTCGCAGTGCCACATATACGAGCGAAGTGGTCTGAGGGTTGCCGCCGGCCTCCATTTTCCTCGATTTGTACCCCACAGAGAGATTTAAATTGCTGCCATAGCTGATCATCCAACCAATGTGCACATCAAGTGTGGTGAGCGTTGCAGCTTGTCCAGCTCCTTCGTTAACGGAAGTATTGGACATAAAAATATTTTGTCCGGCGTTAATGATCGCAGTATCTACGTTAGCGTTGGCCACAAATGCGCTACCATACAGGAAGAAGTCACGAAACTTATAAAAAAGTGATCCGTTGATCTCGGAGAAGCCTGCACCTAATGGATGTGCTAACGCCTGATTGTAGTGCGACCAGGACTGCAAAGCATCATCATGCGAATACGTGTAAGGATTCACCTTGTTGTATTCTACCCGCAAATGAAG
>Ga0114981_10002106_pt1 | contig 12927 bp, 8 predicted proteins | sample S_140806_MF_Meta_FD_87028 | JGI IMG/M metagenome (GOLD analysis project Ga0114981, IMG submission 87028) | Freshwater microbial communities from Lake Simoncouche, Canada to study carbon cycling - S_140806_MF_MetaG | ecosystem: Environmental > Aquatic > Freshwater > Lake | place: Lake...
ATCTACAACCGGATCTACGCGGAGTACTTCGCGGGACCTGGCAATCCGAACCCGACGCGCACGACGCTGGGCATCTCGAGCCTGCCGACGCCGATCGCCGTCGAGGTGAAGGCCGTCGCCTACCTCGGCTGATCGCGCGCGAGGCCGAGGATCACCACGCTCCGCCGCACGCCGTCCATCACGCACGCATCGGGAAACTCGCCCCAATGCACGAACCCGCGCGACCGGAACAACCGCAGGCTCGGCTCGTTGTGCGCAAAGCAGATCGCGAGGATCCGATCGATCCCGCACCCAGGCGCGCGCTCAAGCAGCGCATCGAGCATCGCGCGCCCGACGCCGCGTCCCGCCGCGCGGTCCGCGACGTACACCGAGATCTCCGCCGTCGGCGCGTAGGCGCTGCGGTCCTTGAAGTTCGTAAAGCTCCCCCACGCGCACACGCCCTGCGCGTCCACCGCGACCAGCACCGGCCGCGTCGCGTGATTGCGGTTCACGAACCACGCGCGCCGCGCATCGATCGTCTGCGGCTCGAGGTCCGCCGTCGCGATGCGCTTCGGGATCGACTCGTTGTAGATCGCGCGGATCGCCTCGAGGTCGGCGTCGGTCGCGGTTCGGATCGTCGTTGTCGTCGTCGGCATGTTCACAGCGCCTCCCCCGTCGAGATGCACACGTTCGACACATCGCTAAAGAACCGCAGCGCCTCGTGTCCGCCCTCGCGGCCGATGCCCGAGTCCTTCACGCCGCCGAACGGCACGCGCAGGTCGCGCAGCATCCAGCAGTTCACCCACACGGTTCCCGCGTCCATGCGCGCCGCGATGCGATGCGCGCGGCCGAGGTCGCGCGTCCACACGCTCGCCGCGAGGCCGTAGCGCGTCGCGTTCGCGATCTCGACCGCGTCGCGGTGGCGGTCGAAGCCATGCACCGTCACGACGGGGCCGAACGTCTCCTCCTGCACGCACGCGCTCGACTGCGGCACGCCGAGCAGCACCGTCGGCTGCAGGAACGCGCCGCCCGCCACACGCGCCGGAAGGTTCCGCGGAATCTCGCCGCCGCACGCGACCACGCCGCCGTCGGCCACGCCGCGCTCGATCGCGGCCATCACCTTCTCGCGGTGCGCCTTCGAGATCAGCGAGCCGAGGTCCGTCTCCGCACTCATCGGGTCGCCGACGTTCATCGCGCGCGTCGTCGCGACGAACCGCTCGGTGAACTCCTTCATCCGCGCGCGATGCACGAGGATGCGCGACGAGCAGAGGCAGATCTCGCCCTGGTTGAGGAACGCGCTGCGCACGATCTCCGGCACCGCGAGCGCGAGGTCCGCGTCCTCGCACACGATCGCGGCGTTCTTGCCGCCGAGCTCGAGCGACGCGGGGATCAGCCGCTCGCCGCAGCGCGCCGCGAGCTTGCGGCCCGTGACGGTTCCGCCCGTGAAGCTCACCGCGCGCACCGCCGGGCAATCGACGATCGCCTGACCAGCCTCGCCGCCGAGGCCCTGCACGATGTTCAGCACGCCCGCGGGCAGTCCCGCGTCACGCGCGATCTCGCCGAGCAGCGCCGCCGTCGTCGGCGTGAGCTCGCTCGGTTTGGCGATCACGCAGTTTCCCGCGGCGAGCGCGGGCGCGATCTTCCAGGTGAAGAGATAGAGCGGCAGGTTCCACGGCGAGATGCAGCCGACCACGCCGAGCGGCTTGCGCAGCACGTAGTTGATCGCGCGCGCGGGGCGCTCGGTCGCGAAGCTCTCGCTCGCCTCGTGCAGGATCGCCGTCGCGAAGAAGCGAAAGTTCGCCGCCGCGCGCGGGATGTCGAGCGAACGCGCGAGCGCGAGCGGCTTGCCCGTATCCTCGCACTCGATGTGCGCGAGTTCGTCGAGGCGCGCGTCGATGCCCGCGGCGATCGCGAGCATCACGCGCGAGCGCTCGCTCGCCGGCGTCTTGCCCCACACGGCGAACGCGCGCGTCGCCGCCTCGGCCGCGCGCGCGACATCCGCCGCGCCACCGCGCGCGATCGCACGCAGCGGCTCGCCCGTCGCGGGATTCTCGCGCACGATGCGCGCGGCGTTGACCGCGGAGATCGCGTACGAGCCGTTGATGAAGTGATCGACCTCGCGCATGGCGTGCTCCGTCCTCGGTTCAGGTTCCTGCATCACTGCGCGGCGAGCCGTCCGCCGTCGACCGGGAAGTTCACGCCGTTCACATAGCTCGACGCGGGACTCGCGAGAAACAGCATCGCCAGCGCGAGTTCGCGCGGTTCGCCGAGCCGCCCCGCGGGAATCGTCGCGATCGCGTCGCGTTCGACCTCGTCGACCGTCGTGCCGCCGCGCGATGCCTTGCCCTTGAAGAGCGCATCGAGCCGCGCGGTCTTGGTGAACCCCGGCATGACGTTGTTCACGGTGATCCCGAACCGCCCGAGCTCGCTCGCGAGCGTCTTGGTCCAGTTCGCCATCGCGGCGCGCACGGTGTTCGACACACCGAGCCCCTTGATCGGCGTGAACACCGAGGTGCTCGTGACATTGATGATGCGCCCGTAGCCCGCCGCACGCATGAGCGGCGCGCAGGCCTGCGTCCATGCCTGCGAGCAGCCGAGGTGCATCGCGACCGCGTTCACGTAGTCGCGCGGCTTGGCCTCGATCGCCGTGCCCGCGGCGGGACCGCCGGTGTTGTTGACCAGGATGTGCACCGCGCCCAGCTTGGCCGCGGCCTCGTGCGCCACGCGCTCGGTCGCGTCGAGATCACTAAAGTCCGCCTTGAACGACTCGTGCGCGAGCGGTGAGATCGCCCGCAGCTCCTCGAGCACCTTCGCGAGGCCGTCTTCGTTGCGTCCGACGATCGCGACGCGCGCACCCGCACGCGCGAACTCCAGCGCCGCCGCGCGTCCGATGCCCTGCGTCGCGCCGCACACGACGGCGGTCTTGCCTTCAAGTGAGAATGGATTGGTGGTCACGCATCGCAGAATAGCGCGCGGCTGAGCCAACCGCCCGTCAACCGAAGTTGTTCAGCAGGATCGACATGTCGCGCGCGTCGACCGTGCCGTCGCCGTCGATGTCGGCCGGTCCGCCGCCGCCCCACGCGTTGAGCAGGATCGCGATGTCCGCGCCGTTCACCACGCCGTTGCCGTCGAGGTCGCCGGGAATCCCGCACGAACCCGCCGCGACGAACGACTTGATCGGGCTCGTGCCCGTGTTGTTCGACACATCGAGCGCGCGCACGAAGTAGTCGACATGCGCGCACGCCGGCTGCGCGGGAATCACGCCGCGCCACAGGTTGTTGCCGTCCCACTTCATGGGCACGCTCACCTGCTTGCCGCCGTTCGCGGAATACACGAGGAACACGCCCTTGTCGTCGTATCCGCGGTCGCTGGTGATGCCGTCGAACACCTCGGTGCGCACGACGAACGGCCCAGCGCCATTCGACGGCACCTGTTCGACCAAGCGCACGCTCGGCGCGATGGTGTCGGCGGGGCCGATGTTCACGAAGATGCGGTTCTGGAACGAGCCCGACTCGCCCTGCGCCGTGATCATGTCGGGCTTGCCGTCACCGGTCACGTCGCCGACCTTGATGTCGAGCGAGCTGTCGGTGACCGCGGGCATCACCCCCGTCGTCACCTGCGTGAACGTGCCGAGTCCGTCGTTGCGGTAGATGCGGTCGGGCGCGCCGAGCGCGGCGATCACGAGATCGAGGTCGCCGTCGTTGTCGAAGTCGATGAAGCGCGAGTCGTTGTCATCAGCCGCGGGATTCGGCGAGATCTGCGTCGAGACGTTGGTCCACGAGGTGCCCGCGCCGTTGTTGCGGAGCAGCAGTTCGGTGCTCGACGCGCCCGCGTTCACGCCGACGAGATCGAGGTCGCCGTCGCCATCGATGTCGCCGCAGTCGTAGCTGTACGCGGTCTGGTCGGCCACGAGGCCCGCGAGCTTGGCAAAGGTTCCCGCGCCGTTGTTCATCCAGATCTGCGTGGCGTTCGCGCCGGTCGCGCGCGTCGCGATCACGATGTCGAGATCGAGGTCGTTGTCGAGGTCGGCGAACAGGCAGTCCATCTGCTCGGCCAGCGCCGTCGACGGGAACTGCGCGAGCGGCGCATCGGCAAACACGCCCGCGCCGTTGTTGAGGAACAACCGCGGCCGACCCGTGGTCGCGAAGCGATTCGCGCCCGAGTTGCAGATGAGGATGTCGAGGTCGCCGTCGTTGTCGACGTCGCCGAACTGCGCGCGCGACGAGCCCATCGTGATCACGGGCAGCCGCGCGGCCGTCTCGTCGCGAAACACGCCCGTGCCGAGGTTGATCATCAGCAGCGGCTGGCGGTTGTAGTCCTGCGCGAGGATGATGTCCCAGTCGCCGTCGCCATCGACATCGCCCGCCTCGACGCCGCGAAAGCAACCCGTGACGCCCGGCATGCGCGCGTCGGTTTCGTCGGCAAACACGCCCGCGCCGTTGTTGATGTACACGCGCGGCTTGAGCAGCGTTCCGATGGCCGAGTAGCCCTGGCCGTTGGCCCAGACGATGTCCTTGTCGCCGTCGCCGTCGATGTCGACGAGCGTGCACTGGTTGGTGTACTCCGCCTGCACGGGAAAGCGCGTCGATGTCTGGTCGACGAACTGCTGCGCGTGTGCGGCAGAGGTCAAGACCGCGGCGAGGCTCGCAGCGGTCAGCAGCGCGGAGATGGCGAGTTTCTCGGTCTTCAAGTCGTCAGGCTCCGAAGTGGAGGGCACGCGGGTGGAGCATTCGAATGTACCCCTCGATCAGGTCGCATCGAAGCGAAAGAACCGAAATCAAACGGCAAACCGCGGCGGCGTCCTACCGAAAGCACGCCCTGTGCGCCATGATGATGGGACCCATGACCTTTCGACACGCCATCGCGGTCCTCGCGTTCGCCATCGCCCGCGCCGCGGCGGCGCAGGTGCAGGCGCCGTCCAACGCGGCCGACGAGTACGACCGCATCGCCCGCGTGCTCAACGAGATCGATCCCGAGCAGGACGGTCCGTGGAGCGATTCGGACGGCGCGTCCTACTCGGCATTCATGCAGCGCGGCGAGATCGACGCGCGCATGCAGCGCTGGCTCGATGCGACGCGGCCGCTGATCGCCGAACTCGAGCGGGCGACGAGCCTTCCGTACGACCGTCCACTCGATCACAGCCAGGGCTTCACGCTGCTGTTGCCCCACCTTTCGCGGCAGCGCCTGATCGCGCGCAGCCTCGATCTGCTCATGGTCGACGCCCAGTACCGCGACCCCGCGCAATGCGTCGGGATCCTGCGCGCGCAGGCCGCGATCGGCGAGCGCGCCGCATCCGACGGGCTGCTCATCTCATCGCTCGTCTCGATGGCGTGCGGCCAGATGTCGCGGGCGCGCCTCGCCGACATGATCGACCACGGGGCGATCGACGCGGAGCTCGCGAAGGGCGCGCTTTCCGCGACCGAATCCATCGCCGGCATCAAGTCGCTCAACCTCGGCCGCGCCGTCGACACGGAGAACGAGATGCTTGCGCTCGAGATCGGCCGGCTCCGCGACGCGACCGGCGACGACCACAGCAGGCGCGTCGCGGAACTCACCGCGCTCGTGGGTCGCAGCGGCGCGGACCCGGCGATGTTCAGCGACGACGCGCTCGCCGGGTTCCCTGCGCAGGCGGAGGCGTACCAAGCCGCGGCGCGTGCCGTCGTCGACGCGCCCAACCGCGAGGCGGCGGCGAAGGCCGAGGCAGCGCTCGAGCAGGCCGTCGAGGCCGGAACCTACGGCGCGCTGCTCAAGACGCTCGCGCCCGCGCTCAGCACCGCGATCGACCGCGCGTGGCGCTACGACGCCGACTGGGCCGCCGTCCGCGGCGACCTCCAGTCGCTTGCCGACGGAAGCAAGACGCCCGAGGACCTCATGGACGCGGGGATCCACTACCTCCGCGCCGCAAGTGCCGCGCAGCAACTTCGCGTGCCTGAGCAGGCCGAGTTCGATTCGCTGCGCCTCGCGGGAAGCAACCTCGAGGCCGACATCCGCGCGATCGGCAAGTCGCGGCTCGCGCGCGTACAGCAGTCGATCACCGCCGAGGTCTACCGCGGTTCGCAGCTCGGACGCCTTCGCCTCGATGAACGCACGCTCGGCGTCCGCGAGGCCCTCGCCAGCACCGGTCTCGTGCGCGCGACGCAGCCCGGCATCAACGGCGCGGTGCGCACGATGCTCGCCGCCGCGATCACCGACGACGCGGTGACCAAGGCGCCGCTCGACAAGCCCGTCGCCGCGCCGCAGGAACTCGCCGTCGCCGCAGTGCGCGTCGCAGCGCACTACGCGTCGACCGGGCAGTTCGGGCACTCGCTCGCGGCGCTCGCGATGCTGCGCGACGCCGCCGACGCGCTCGATGTGCTCAAGGCGCAAGGCCAGTTCGATGCGTCCGGCCGAGCGCTGCTCGCGAAGGCACTCGCGCGGATCACGGCGGACGACCCTGTCGGGCTGACCCGCGCGGTCACCGCCGAACGGGCGCAGGCGCGCACCGCGTTCGCCGACGCAGATCGCATCGCCAGGCTTTCACCGGGAGAACTCGCGTTCCTCGTCGCCGCCATCGCCGCGCCCGACGCGGCGCTCGCGTCCGCCGACTGCAACTGCCCCGATCACGGCGCGCTGCTCGACATGCGCGCGTGGTTCGACGCCGACGCGCTCGCCAAGCTCAAGCCCGCGCACGACCACATCGAGGCGCTCCACGAACGCGCGCGTGAGAAGGGACTGAAGGCGATCGCAGGCGCACCGCTCGAGGGACTCGAGGTCGCGCCGCCGTTCGACGTCGAACGCGCGCGAGAGAGTGCGCGCATCGCCGTCGAGCGCCTGCAACGGCTCGCGGAGTAGCGGCGCTCGACGCGAGAGTCGACGCGCCACGAATCTGGATGGACGGCATCCGTCCGACTTGCCCAAGGCGAGCAGCCGCGGCAATCAGCGAATGAAACGCAGCTGCCCGAAATCCGGCAGCAACTTCGGCAGCCCGGCCATCGGCTCGATCGGCGCGGGGAAGTACACGCACCACGCCTTTCCAAGCAGCAGCGGGCGCGGCACGATGAACGGCGCGTCCTCGCCAAAGATCGCCTTCACAACCGGGCTCGGCCGGCCCCACAGGCGCGAGTCCTTGCTGCACGCGCTGTTGTCGCCGCACATCATGAACTGATCGGCCTTGATCTCCGCGGGCTTCTTGAAGTCGGTCGCGAACGCGAGGCCGCTGATCGGCTCGCCGTTCTGCAGCGGCTGGCTGCGCTCGCTCGGGTCGAGGTTGGCCGGGCGGTAGTAGAGGTCGCGATCGACGCGCACGCGGTGCAGCGTGAGCGCGGAACCCTTGAACGACATCGCCAGCTTGGGCGGCGTCGGCTGCTGGAAGCTCGGCTGCCGCAGGTAGTCCTCGAGGCTGCGCCCGTTGAACGACGCGAGCAGGCGCTCCTCGAGCGACTCGAAGCCGTAGTCGAGGGCAATGACCTCGCGGCCGTTCACCCACATCGAGAGACGCTGGTCGACGTGCCAGAACTCGACGTCGAACGCGGCGCCCTTGGACGGCGCGTCGAACTCGACCGACTTCTCGGCGAGCACCTGCACGGCGTCGCTCGGGCTCTCCTTGGCGCGCTCGATGCGGATCGTGGCCTTGCCGTCGGCGATCGCAAACACCATCGCGCGCTTGCGCGTCTCGAGCGTGTATTGCGTCGCGAGCTTGGACGGATCATCGGCCTCGATCGCCGCGCACACGCGGACATCGCTGACCGAGTAGCGCAGCTGCGTCGGAATGTTGCGCCACGTGTTGTACGGCGCAAAGTCGTTGATCGGCATCGCGTCCCAGCGCCACGTGAGCGACGCAGGCATCGCGCCGTCATCGTGCCGCCACGCACGCGCGGTGCCGCGCGCGCCGAGATCGAAGCCTTCGGTCTCCCACGGAACGCCCGGCCACGGACGGCCCCAAGCCTTCGCGACGCCGCTCGGATCGATCGGTTCGTAGTCGGAGTTGTGGACCTCCTGCCAGACCGCGCGCTGCACGTGCTCGGGCTTGCGCTGGATGGCGAACTTGGAGCGGTCCGCACCCAGCGGCGCGGTAAACACGTCGCCGTCGAGCAGAAGAATCTGCTCGTTGGGAAGCCCGACAAGCCGCTTGATGTAGTTCTCCGCGGCGCTGCACGGATCGGGCGGCTGCTTGAACACCACCACGTCCCAGCGCTGCGGCTCCTGGAACGCGTAGAGGTACTTCATCACGAGCACGCGGTCGCCGCTGCGCTCCTGCATGACGATCTCGCTGTTGCCGATCACGCCGATGCGCTCGGTGTTCGACAGCATCGGGTCGTTGAGGTCGCGCGGGAAGTTCCGGTAGTTCGGCCCGAGCATGCGGACTTCATCGTTGGCCGGGCCGGTGTCGGCCGGATACGTGTAGCCCGTCTGCTCGCTGGTCAGGCGGACATGCGCGCCCATCAGCGTCGGCGCCATCGAACCCGTCGGAATGACGAAACCCTCGGTCACGAAGCTGCGCACGCCCATCGCCAGCGCGAACGCCACGATCAGCGACTGGATCGTCTCGACGACGTTCGTGTCCTCTTCGGGCTTGCGCGGCGGCTGCTTCGTGTTCGTCGTCGTCGTCGTCGAAGTCGTCATGTCGCTTCCATCGGTGCTCGGGAGCCGCGCGCTGAAATCGCGCCGCGCTCATGCTTGTCACAGGCTGACACGGGCAATTCACACGCGCGCTCAGGCCGACGGCGCGCCACCTGCTGGTCCGCCGCCGCCGCCTTCGCCACCACCTTCGCCGGGCTGGCGGTTGCCGCCGCGCCGACGGCGTCGACGACGCTTCTTGCGTCCCGCACCGTCGCCCGACTGCGAACCAGGCTGACCACCGCTCGACGCGGCCGAGCCAGTGCTCTCGGCGCCCTCGCTGCCGTCGTCGCCGTCGTCATCGCCTTCATCGGCGTCATCGCTGTCGGCGGACGCGCCGTTCGGGGCGCGGCCCGCAGGCGGAACCGATCCAGGCGCGGCGTCGGTCGCGCCTTGCTGCGCGCCGCCCTTCTTCTTGCGGCGGCGGCGCTTCTTCTTCGAGGGCGAGTCGCCGGTCGCGGCGGCACCCTCGACTGGAGCTTCGCTTGGCGCAGCAGCGGTCGCTGGCTTCTTCTCGCCGCCTTCGCTCTTCTCGCGGTAGCGGTCCTGCTTGGAGAGCTTGGCGTTGCGCTCGGTCGCGAGCTTCTCCTTGACCGTGCGCGTGTTCATGCCGCGCATCGGATCGGGAGCCTTCGCGGTGCCGGGCGCGGGGCAGTTGTCGGGATCCATCAGCTCCTCGACGGGCACGGCGATCTCGCGGCCGTACTCGCCAGGCATCGCGCCGGGCGCGGGGTCGAGCCGCACGAGCACGAGCTGCACGAGGATCTTCGAATCGACCACGGTGCCGGGGCCTTCGGAGGTGCCGACGCGGGTCTTGTTCTTGGGGAGGCGCTTGCGCAGTTCCTCGTAGGTCGCGTCCTCGTAGCGCAGGCAGCACATCAGGCGGCCGCAGCGACCCGAGATCTTGAGCGGATCGAGCGTGGCCTTCTGGATCTTGGCCGAGCGCATCGAGATCGGCTTGAGCACCTTGAGAAAGTTCTTGCAGCAGCAGTGCTGGCCGCAGCGCTCGTAGTCGGCCACGAGCCGCGCTTCGTCGCGCGCGCCGACCTGGCGCATCTCGATGCGGCAGCTGAACTCGCGGGCCAGCGTCTGCGCGAGCTCGCGGAAGTCGATGCGCTCGTCGCACAGGTAGTAGACGATCAGCAGCGACTCGTCGAGCGTGAGCTCAAGGTCGACGATCTTGGCGGGAAACTTGGCCGACGCCGCGATCTCACGCACGCGGCCGAGGGAATTGCGCGCCTTGTCGACGCAGCCCGTGGCGCGGTTGAGGTCCTCGACGGTCGCGACGCGCAGGATCTCGCCGTTGGTCTGGAACGGGTAGTCGCGGCCGCCCGAGTTCTCGATGTAGTTCATCATCTCCGAGCGCGACACGCTCTTGCCGCAGCCCGAGTTGGAGCAGGTCGTGGTGAGCATCTCCGCGATCTCGATGGCGCGGAAGGTCCGCACGACCATCTTCGATCCGCAGCCCGGCTTCGCGTCGCCGCGGTACGGGTACTCGCCGATGAGCTTCATGCGCCCGAACTTGACCACGATCGAAGTCGGCGGCTTGAGCCGCGCGTAGATCTCCTCGTCCGAGAGACCATCGCGGAACTTCGGGTCCGCATCGCGCTCGAACATCGGGAGTGGAAAGATAGACATGAGGGTCGGAGTGTAGCGGCACGCGGCGCGCGACACGGGGTTTCAGACCGACCGTCACCGACTCGGTTCCGAGTCAGCTCCGCCTCAGTCGCCGTAGCCCTCATCCTCTCCACCGGCCTCGCCCGCGGGAGTCTCGACGCCCGCCTTCTTCCGGCTGCGGAGCTCTTCGTAGGTGATGCGCTTGCGCTCGCTGATCACCAGCTTGATCGGCACCTCGGAGAACGGCAGCTGCTCGCGCAACTGGTTGAGCAGGTACTTCTCGTACTGGCCCTCGAAGAGCTGCGGCTTGTTGACCACCACCGCGATGGTCGGCGGGTTGGTCGCGATCTGCGAGACGTAGAAGACCTTGGCCTTCGTGCCCAGCTTCGAGCTCGGTCCGCGGTCGGCGAGGATGCCGCGGATGACCGCGTTCAGCCGGCCGGTGGTCTCGCGGTGGCCCGCCTGCTCGAACAGGTTCGAGCAGACCTTGATGACTTCCTTGACGCCCTCGCCCTTCTCGGCCGAGAGGAACACGAGTGGCGCGAAATCCAGCGCAAACAGCTCCTGCGTCAGGTAGTCGATGTAGTCGCTGGTCTTGAGCTTGGCCTCGACGAGGTCCCACTTGTTGACCGCGATCACGGTCGGCTTGTGCTGCTCCATCAGGGCGAGCGCGAGGCGCTTCTCGACCTGCGAGACCTCCTCGCGCGCGTCGAGCAGCAGCACGCACACGTCGGCGCGCTCGATCGCGGACTTGGCGCGCTGGTGCGAGTAGTACTCGATGTCGTCGACCCAGCTCTTGCGCTTGCGGACGCCTGCGGTGTCGATCGCGACAAACGCGTGGCCGTTCATCTCGAAGCGCACGTCGATCGAGTCGCGCGTGGTGCCCGCGATCTCGCTCACGATCACGCGCGGCTCGCCGGCGAGCGCGTTGATCAGCGTCGACTTGCCCGCGTTGCGGCGGCCGACGATCGCGATCTTCATCTCGGGCTTGGCGACGGGCTCGACCCACTCGGGCAGCCGCTCGTAGATCGCCTCGAGGAACGCGCGCTTGCCAAACGCGCTCTCCGCGCTCGTCATCTGCGGCTCGCCAAAGCCGAGGCGCGACGCGTCCTGCGCGGCGGGAATCCAGCTGTCGTCGTCGACCTTGTTCGCGACCAGCAGCACGCGGTCGGCGCGGCCGGCCTCGCGCACCAGCTGCGCGATACGCATGTCGAGGCTGGTCACGCCCGTCTGCGCGTCGATCACGAACAGGATCAGCGTCGCGCGCGTCACGCCCGCCCTGATCTGCGCCTCGATCTGCGGCGTGAGCTTGGTCAGGTCCTCGCCCGCGTCGTCAAAGCGTCCGCCCTCGGCCATGTACACGCCGAATCCGCCGGTATCGACGATCTCCGCGAGCTTGGGCGCCGCGTCGCGCGCCTGGTCGTACGGAAGGTCCGTCGGCGGAAGGATCTCCACGAGCTGCGACACGCGGTCGCGCGTGGTGCCCGGCGTCGGGTCGACGATCGACACACGACGGCCGACGAGCCGGTTGAAAAGGCTCGACTTGCCCACATTGGGGCGTCCCACGATCGCGATCTCTGGAAGTGCCATAAGGGGGCGCAGTCTACGCGAGAAGCGATTTCCCCGTCATTTCCGCGGGCTTCGAGAGTCCGATCATCTCGAGAAGCGTCGGCGCGAGGTCGCCAAGGCGCCCATCGTCACGAAGTTTCCGACCCTTGAACGCCGCGCCCACGATCGAACACGGCACCGTGTAGTTGGTGTGCGCGGTGTGCGGGCAGTTCGCGCGCGCATCCCACATCTCCTCGGCGTTGCCGTGATCGGCGGTCACGATCGCGCTGCCGCCGCGCGCGAGCACCGCGTCGACGATCTGCCCGACGCACGCGTCGACGACCTCGACGGCCTTGGTCGCCGCAGCCAGGCTGCCCGTGTGACCGACCATGTCGCCGTTGGCAAAGTTCACGATGATCACCGGCTCGCAGTCCGCCGCCGCGACGCGCGCAAGCACCGCGTCGCGTACGCCGAGCGCGCTCATCTCCGGCTTGAGGTCGTAGGTCGCGACATCCTTCGGGCTCGGCACGATCGTGCGCGTCTCGCCCGCGAACGGCTCCTCGCGGTAGTCGTTGAAGAAGAACGTCACGTGCGGGAACTTCTCCGTCTCCGCACAGCGGAACTGCCGCACGCCGTGCTCCGCGAGCCACTCGCCGAGGATGTGCTTCATCTTGGCCGGCCGCTTGAAGACGACCTCGACCGGCAGTCCCGTCTCGTACTCCGCGAGCGTCGCGAAGAACAGGTTTCCGATCCGCGCGCCGCGGTCGAAGCCGCCGCCCTGCACGGACTTCCACGCCGCGTCGTCGAGGACGAACGCCTTGGTGATCTCGCGCGGCCGGTCGCCGCGGAAGTTGAAGAACAGCACCGCGTCGCCCGGCTTGATCCGCGACCGGGCGATCGCCGCCGCATCGGCGCCGATCTGCGTCGCCGGGACAAACTCGTCGCCCCCGCGCGAGGCGTCGGTCGGCGCCGCGTAGTACGACTCAACGGCCGCTAGGGCGCTCGGAGCTGTTCGGGCGCTGGACGCCGTACGGGCGCCCGGTGCCGTGTGGACGAGCGCGTCGTAGGCGGCCTGGACCCGCTCCCAACGGTGGTCGCGGTCCATCGCGAAGAACCGCCCGACCACGGTCGCGACCGCGCCGATCCCCGTCTTGGCCAGATGCGCCTCGAGGGTGCGGAGGTAGCCGG
>Ga0114981_10002107_pt1 | contig 12926 bp, 12 predicted proteins | sample S_140806_MF_Meta_FD_87028 | JGI IMG/M metagenome (GOLD analysis project Ga0114981, IMG submission 87028) | Freshwater microbial communities from Lake Simoncouche, Canada to study carbon cycling - S_140806_MF_MetaG | ecosystem: Environmental > Aquatic > Freshwater > Lake | place: Lake...
AAGCCCTACAGAGGGTTTATTCAACCGGTTTTAGAGCCTGTTTTAGAAGGCGACAACATCATTGATGTGAAAGTTACTTACCCTACTTCTTTCTTCCAACAAATGATGGACTATAAGAAGAAGTATAGTTTTTTGCCAACGATTAATTAAAGTGTATATTTGTAAAAAAATATGATGCATAAAAAAATTTCTATTTTACTATTAGCAGTTATGCCCTTGTTTGTTAATGCTCAAAAGGAGTCTAAGGAAGTGGATATTACATGCGCACTTACGGGAAACATTTATCAAGGGGATTTGACACCTTCTATTTTAGGTAGCTCAAAGGATTTAAAAATTGGGTTTCAAGGAATGGTAAGATATCACTTAAAAGGTGAAAGGATCTATTTAAGAGGGTCTTTAAATATTGCAAGTTTGAAAGGCGATGATGCACAATTTGATTCTCCCGAATGGACAAAGCACAGAAATTATAGTTTTTCAACATCTTTAATTGACTTGTCTGCGATGCTTGAATTTAATTTATTTCACGACGATAAGAAATTCCAACCATATGTAGCATTTGGATTTGGATTTGCTAAAATCAATCCCAAAAAAGATGCAAGTAAATTAGATACCGCTTACTTCGCCGCTGTTTCTTCTGAACAAATTGGCTTAGTTAAAGAACAGTCTATGACGCAGCCTAAATTGTTAGTTACTATCCCTGCAAGTATAGGATTTAGATATAAGTTAAATGCTACCTCTTCTTTGTTTGTAGAAGCTTGTTATAAAACATGTATCTCCGATTATCTTGACGGGTTTAGTTTATCTGTGCGATCTCAAAAATTTGATGCTTATTCTGTTTATGCTTTAGGATATACATTTAAACTAAGCACCAACAAAAAGAAATAAAATAGGTTTACAAAATGAAAGGCACCTTCTTAAGGTGCCTTTCATTTATTTTTTCATTAGGGCAATTTGAATAACTTCGTCCATTTCGCTTATATAATGAAATTTTAATCCTTTAATATAGTTTTTAGAAATTTCATTAATGTCTTTTTCGTTTTGTGTACATAAGATAATTTCTTTTATACCTGCACGTTTAGCTGCCAATACTTTTTCTTTAATACCACCAACAGGTAGCACTTGTCCACGTAAGGTAATTTCACCTGTCATAGCTAAATATGGTTTTATCTTTCTGCCGGTAAAAGAAGAAGCTAAAGCAGAAAGCATCGTGATGCCAGCGCTTGGGCCATCTTTGGGTACAGCGCCTTCGGGAACGTGAATATGAATATCATTTTCCGTAAAGGCATTATCAGCAATTCCAAAGGTTTGTGCATGTGCTTTAAGATAAGAAAGGGCTGTAGTGGCACTTTCTTTCATAACATTGCCTAAGTTGCCCGTTAATGTGAGGGTGCCTTTCCCTTTAGATGTGCTAGACTCAATAAATAAGATATCGCCTCCTACATAGGTCCATGCTAAACCAACCACAACTCCGGCCGGATGCCCTTTGCTATAGATATCGTTTAAAAATCTTGGTTTACCCAAAACTTCTTCGACTTTACTTTCGTCAATCGTATTTGCAACTGTTTCTTCTAATGCTACTTGTTTAGCAATGTTTCGCATGACACTAGCCATTAATCGATCCAGTTCTCTTACACCACTTTCTCTCGTATAATCTTGAACTATTTTTTGTAATAACTTATCGTTGAATTTTAAAGGTGTTTTTAATAAACCATGCATTTCTTTTTGCTTTGGTATTAAATGACGTTTTGCAATTTCTACTTTTTCTTCAACCGAATAGCCTGATAGTTGTATGATTTCTAAACGATCTCTTAAAGCAGGTTGAATATCACTTAAACTATTAGCAGTTGCAATGAAAAGTACTTTAGATAAATCAAACTCTAGCTCTAAATAATTATCATAAAAAGTACTGTTTTGTTCAGGGTCTAAAATCTCTAATAAAGCAGAACTTGGGTCGCCTCTAAAGTCTTTACCAATTTTATCAATTTCATCTAAAATAAATACAGGATTGGCGCTTTTTACTTTTCTTAATTGCTGAATAATTCTACCTGGCATTGCCCCAATATAGGTTTTGCGATGACCGCGCAATTCACTTTCGTCATGCAATCCACCTAAGCTCAATCGAACATATTTACGGTCAATAGCATTTGCAATACTTTTACCTAAAGATGTTTTACCAATACCGGGAGGACCAACAAAGCATAGGATGGGTGATTTTAAATCGCCTTTCAATTTTAGAACGGCTAAATACTCTATGATGCGATCTTTGATTTCATCCATTCCATAATGATCATGATCTAAAACTTTTTGTGCTTTTTTAAGATCATAAGAGTCTTTTGTATAAATACCCCAAGGTAGATCCAACATTAAATCTAAATGATTATACACTACCGAATAGTCGGGCGTAGTAGGATGCATGCGTTCTAACTTTTCTATTCCTTTTTTAAATAAATCTTTGGCTGCTTCGGTCCATTGTACTTGCTCAGCTCTTTTTTGTAGATCTTTTATTTCCCGTTCATTGGCATCGCCCAATTCATCTTTGATGGATTTTAACTGCTGCTGCAAAAAGTACTCTCGTTGTTGTTTATCAATTTCACCCCTCGTTTTATTGGTGATTTCATTTTTGAGCTCAGCTAATTGCAATTCGCTTTGTAATAAGTTCAATAATTTTTCTGCACGTAATCGGATATCGTCTTCTTCCAGTAAACTTTGTTTGTCTAATAATTTAGCATTAATGTTAGACGCAATATAGTGTACTAAAAAAGAGTAGTTTTCTATATTGCGCAGCATAATAGCTGCTTCTGGAGGCAGGGTATTCGTTTGTTGAATTATTTTTTCTGCATAGTCTTTAATAGAGCCTACTAAAGCATCAAAATTGGCATCTTCTTTTGGAAAGTGATCTTCTTTATAGGTAATTTTTGCCTTAAAATAAGGGTCTGTTTCTGTAAATTCATTGATTTGAAAACGAATTTTACCCATGATAAAAAGGGTAATGTTGCCATCGGGCATTTTTATCATTTTTACAATTTTGGCCAAGGTGCCTACATGAAACATGTCATCGGTTTCAGGGTCTTCAAAATTGCCGTCTTTTTGAGCAACCACACCTATCCATTTGTCTTTTTTATTGGCTTGTGTAATGGCTAGAATAGATTTTTCTCTAGAAACGGTTATGGGTAATACTACGTTAGGGAATAGTACTGTGTTACGTAGGGCAATGATCGGTAAATTGTCGGGCAAGCTTTTACGCTCTTCGTCATTCATTTCTTCTTCACCCATAGGAAGTACGGGTAAAAATTCAATGTCTTGTTCATTCTGTTGCAATAGCATAGGTATATATTTTTCAGACAAACTGTCTTTATTAATGAATTTAAATAGTTGTTATTTTCTTCTTTATTATGTTCAATTATTATGCCAAAGGCTAAAAACTGAAAAATTAGCAGATATTTTACAAGTTTACTGTTAAATAATCAAATCGAGATGCCTATTTTTGCTAAAACAAGTTTATAATTAAAAAAAAGTTATCCTATGAAAAAAACGTTATTGGTAAGTTCGCTTTTTATAAGCACATTGGCAAATGCCCAAACAAAAAAAGAGTTACATGCATCAAAATGGCATTATGCATCGCAATTAGATGGTTCAATTTTTTCTACTGCTATTACTAGTGGTACAAATTCAGGAGATCCAATTATGAGATACGCCCCCTTTTTCAATATTGGCCATACGATTCACAATGAATTTAATAATTATAGTGGTGCCATACTTGGTGTGGGCATAAAGAATATTGGTTTTATTGAGAAGCGAGGGGATACTACATTCAAAAAACGCGTATACGCTTTTGGAGTAAATGCTGCTTTAAAATTTGGGGATATGAAAACGAATCGATTTGGATTTATTGGCGCAGGTGTCGATTTGCCATTTAACTATAAAGAAAAGCAATTTGTTAATCGTTCGGATAAACAAAAAAGCTCAGAATGGTTTAGTACAGCTACACCGCAATTTTTACCCAATGTATTTGTTGGTTTTGTGAGAAAATCATTTTCTATTAAGTTGCAGTACTATCCGATTAATTTCCTAAATGAAAATAGATCAACCTATAATGGGGAAAAAGTTAATTTACTTCTTTTATCCTTCGGTCATGATTTTAAGTTCTTTGTCGATAAATCCAATCCTAATAAAAAGCATTTAGAATTTGAAATGTAAAATAAAAAAGGGGCCATTTGGCCCCTTTTTTATTTTACTAATTCTTGCAATGCTTTTTGTAAATCTTCACCGGTAATATTGATGGCCACTATTTTCCCATTTGGATCTATCAAGCAATTAGACGGAATAGCTTCTAATTGATAGTCGCGTACTACTTTACTTTCCCATCCCTTTAATTCGCTTCCTTGTTTCCAAGTTAATCCATCACTTTTAATGGCTGCTAACCAATTGTCTTTTTCGGTATCTAGAGAAACGCTGAATACCGTAAAGTTCTTGTTTTGATAGGCATTAAAGGCTTTAACTACATTAGGGTTTTCATTTCTGCAAGGTTTGCACCAAGATGCCCAAAAATCTACAAGTACATATTTTCCTCTAAAGTCAGATAGGCGAATGGTAGCGCCATCAATGCCGAATACCTCAATGGGTGGGGCTTGCAATCCAACGGCAATAGGGCTTTTACTGGAGCCTTTAGTAGAACTGCCATCAAGCGAATTGTTTATTTTTTCAACAATAGCTTTTGCTAATTTACTATCCGAAAAACGGCCTGCCATATTAGAAGCAAGCGCAGTGAAAAAGGCTTTTTCTGCATTAAAATTAAGCATGTTCATAGCAAAATAAGCATTGGGTAGATAGTGCGTACTGTCGGTATAACTTTCAACAAAGTTGGTTAGCGATGCATTAAGTTGATTGATCTCCGCTGTAACTTTTGCACTCATCGTATCATCATGCCTTGCTTTGGCAGTATCTAAAACTAAGTATAGCGTTTTGAAATTGCGCATATAATCTTCCCGTATTGAAGTAATAAAGTGCTTCAGTTCCAAAGCTTCTGCTGCGCCTGTAATGGTATAGTTTTCTATATTTGGCCATTCTGCTTTAATAGTGATATCATTTTTAGCAGTACTAAAAATGATAAAGGCATTATCACTAAATTTAATCCTATACAAAGTAGCTTCTTCATTTTTTGCCTGCAACGTGAAATTGCCATCTTTATCTGGCTTAGTGGAATCAACAATCACATCGCCTGCTACGCCCATCTCTTCTAAGAAAATGGTTTGTGACGGTAGATTGGCAATGCTTCCCTTTACTTGAAAGGAACTATTGGATTTGCCACAAGAAATCAAGTAAAGACTGATTATTAAGAAAGTACAAAAGCGTAATATAGTAGTCATGTTTGTTTTTTTGAATTGCAAACTTAAACAATTCAACTACTAAATTGAAAAACTTCAAACTTATTTCAAGTTTGAAAAAATAAAAATGACAAAAAACTGACAAAAGAATAGGCATAAATTTTAGAACTTTACGCTCATTATGAAGGGCAATGCTTATCTTTTTGTTTTATTACTTTTGTCACTTTCCGCTTGTGTAAAAAAAGACAATACCATGAGCTTGCTCTCAAGTGCGGGTACTATGGATTCTGTGATTATTGGTGAGCAATATCAAGAGGTTATTTACTACGATTTTGAAACGAGTAGCGTGGTAGCTACCGCTAAGGTAGATGATTGGGATTTTAGCTTTGAATCCAATGATTCGGGTTCGCATATTTTTTTAAATGGCGGCAAGACACTAAATGGTGGCAATGGTGTTTGGGTATACAATACGCACCAAACACAATTTTCAGCTGTCAAGTCTGCTACTGCTATAAAAGATGCTGATTATTTATTTGATGCCCCCTGTGGATTACCAGATAGTACGGCATTTGGCACCTGGTATTCGGGGTCTTTGCAAAGTGGCAATTTGCAATCTAAAAATGAAGTTTATATTGTTAAAATAGATCCCACTAACTTTCTAAAATGTAGAATAAAAAATTGCAACAGCAACGCATATCAAATTGAATGTGCGCCGCTTGCTGCTGATACGGCCGCTGTATTTACCCTTACTAAAGAGAAAGATAAAAATTTTGTTTATGTAAATTGGTCTAATAATAGCCTTCATAGCGTAACAATGGAGCCCAATAAAAACGCATGGGATATTGTCTTTACTAGGTTTAGGCATATCTATTCAGCGTTAAACAACTTCCCCTACATAGTAAATGCAGTATTAATTAATCCATATCAAACTATGGTTGCTGCAGACAGTGTTACTGGTTATCAACAAATTAAGTCGTTTAATTACCCTGGGGTTCAATTTGTACCCAATAGAAATATTATTGGCTTTGATTGGAAGTCGTATGACATACAGTCAGGTCTCTATAAAGTGAACCCCAATAAAAGTTATCTTCTCAAAACTAATAGTGGTAATTATTTTAAATTACACTTTTTAGATTTTTACAATAAAAATGGGATAAAAGGTACGCCCACCTTTGAATTTGCCTCCCTCTGATAAAAATCATATCCTTGGGATTTATTTTTTTCCTTATTCGTTTTTTTCTTTTGCTTTTATGCATTACCTTTGCGCCAAATTTCAATTTAATTTTTAATTATATAATCCATTATTATGCCAAGCATTGGTAAAATCAAACAGATTATCGGTCCAGTTGTGGACGTGCATTTTTCGGGTGACAATGTGCTTCCTGAAATTTATAACGCATTAGAAATCACTCGTGAAAATGGTGATAAATTAGTGTTAGAGGTTCAACAGCACTTAGGAGAAGATAGCGTAAGAACAGTAGCTATGGACGGAACAGAAGGTTTGGTTCGTGGTATGCAAGTGGTAGATACCGGTAAAGCAATTGCTATGCCTACAGGAGATCAAATCAATGGTCGCTTGTTTAATGTAACGGGTGATGCTATTGATGGTTTACCACAGCCTAACAAAACAAACGCTAGACCAATCCATGCAAAACCTCCAAAATTTGAAGATTTAAGTACAGCTTCTGAAATCCTATTTACAGGTATCAAAGTAATTGACTTGATTGAGCCTTATGCAAAAGGTGGTAAAATTGGTTTGTTTGGTGGTGCGGGAGTAGGAAAAACAGTATTGATTCAAGAGTTAATTAATAACATCGCGAAAGCATATGCAGGTTTGTCTGTATTCGCTGGTGTAGGTGAGCGTACGCGTGAAGGAAATGACTTGATGCGGGAGATGATTGAAGCTGGTATTGTAAAATATGGCGATAAATTTATCCATAGTATGGAAGAAGGCGGATGGGATTTAGCCTCTGTAGATATGGAAGGATTGAAAGATTCTAAAGCTACTTTCGTATTTGGTCAAATGAATGAGCCACCAGGAGCTCGTGCTCGTGTAGCTTTATCAGGTTTAACGATTGCGGAATATTTCCGTGATGGTGATGGAACAGGAAAAGGGAAAGATATCTTATTCTTCGTAGATAATATCTTCCGTTTTACACAAGCAGGTTCTGAAGTGTCGGCATTATTAGGTCGTATGCCTTCTGCGGTGGGCTACCAACCAACATTGGCGACAGAGATGGGTTTGATGCAAGAGCGTATTACCTCTACTAAAAACGGTTCTATTACTTCCGTTCAAGCGGTATACGTACCTGCGGATGACTTAACCGATCCGGCGCCAGCAACTACGTTTGCGCACTTAGATGCAACAACCGTATTGTCTCGTAAAATTGCCGATTTAGGTATTTATCCAGCAGTAGATCCATTAGACTCTACTTCTCGTATCCTTACTCCAGCTATCGTAGGGGAGCAACATTACGAATGTGCTAATAAAGTAAAATTGATTTTACAACGCTATAAAGAATTACAAGATATCATTGCAATTCTTGGTATGGATGAGTTGAGTGAAGAAGATAAATTAACCGTATCTCGCGCTCGTCGTGTACAACGTTTCTTATCACAACCATTCCACGTAGCCGAACAGTTTACTGGTTTAAAAGGAGTTTTAGTACCAATCGAAGAAACGATTCGTGGTTTCAACATGATTATGGATGGTGAAGTGGATGAGTATCCAGAAGCAGCATTCAATCTTGTAGGATCTATTGATGACGCGATTGAAAAAGGTAAAAAATTAATGGAACAAGCTAAAAACTAAGTTTAGCATAAAATTCATTATTCATGCAATTAGATATATTGACACCAGAGAAAAAAATTTATAGTGGCAAAGTTTATGGCATACAATTACCAGGAACCGAAGGGTCTTTTGAAGTATTAGACCAACATGCTGCTATGATTGCTTCTTTAGGAAAAGGTAAAATGAAAATTTTAACCGATAAAAATAATACTACTTCTTATGAAATCAATTCTGGTTTTATTGAAGTATTAAATAACAAAGCTACTGTATTGATTGAAGGTGCCATTGCACTTTAGAAGCAACTAACAAACTAATAAAAAAGACAAGCATATTGCTTGTCTTTTTTTTATGTTGTTATCTAGGTCAACTTATTTTGTATCATAAGCCCACTTGATATAGGTTGCGCCCCAAGTAAATCCACCACCAAATGCAGCAAGAATAATATTGTCGCCCTTTTTAAGTTGTTTTTCCCACTCAAACAAACATAAAGGAATTGTTGCATTAGTCGTATTGCCATAGCGTTGTATATTCATCATCACTTTATCGTTAGATACACCCATGCGATCTCTGGTGGCGTCAATAATACGTTTATTGGCTTGGTGCGGTACGAGCCATGCAACATCATCTCCTGTAAGATTATTTCGCTCCATGATTTCTGCAGATACATCGGCCATGCCTTTTACAGCAAATTTAAATACCGTTTGTCCTTCTTGATATACATAGTGCTCTCTGTTCATAACTGTTTCCATGGAAGCAGGATAAGCAGATCCGCCAGCTTTTTGTCGTAAATAGGTTCTGCCGGCGCCATCACTTTTTAAGATGGAATCTTGTATGCCAAAGCCCTCCGTATCTGGTTCTAATAAAACTGCGGCTGCTGCATCGCCAAACAAAACGCAAGTAGTACGATCGGTATAATCAACAATGGAACTCATTTTATCGCCACCTACAACAATCACTTTTTTGTATTTGCCCGTTTCAATAAATTGGGCAGCTGTAGTTAGGGAAAATAAAAATCCACTGCAAGCAGCATTGATATCAAAACCAAAAGCATTTTTAATGCCCACTTTATCAGCAATAATATTAGCCGTTGCAGGGAATTGATGATCGGGAGTGGTAGTGGCACATATAATCAAATCAATATCTTCTGCCGTAATACCACGTTTTTCTAAAAGCATACGAACCGCACCGGCGCCCATTTCAGAGGTGCCCATGCCTTCGCCTTTTAAAATTCTACGTTCATGAATACCGGTTCTAGAAAGAATCCATTCGTTATTGGTATCCACCATTTTTTCCAACTCAGCATTGTCTAAAATATACTCAGGCAAATAGGCGCCAATAGCAGTTATAGAAGCTCTTGTTTTTTGCATTGTCATTAATTTTAAATTATGTATTCATAGCGCCACAAACGCTTATAACTTGTCCACTTACATAGCTGCTCATATCAGAAGCTAAGAAAAGGGCAACGTCAGCTACTTCTTCTGGTTTGCCAAAGCGAGCCATTGGTATTTTTTCAAACCATTTTTCTGCGCCACCATCTTTTAAATAATGCGTCATATCGGTTTCAATAAAGCCAGGTGCAATAGCGTTTACACGTATGTTTCTGCTGCCTAATTCTTGTGCTATAGATTTAGTAAAGCCAATTATACCCGCTTTAGAAGCGGCATAGCTGCTTTGTCCGGCATTCCCTTTCATCCCAACGATAGAACTCATGTTGATGATACTTCCTTTTCGGCTTTTCATCATTGGTTTTATTACTTGCTTACTTAAATTATAAATTGATTTAAGATTAGCTTGCAATACATCATCCCATTGTTCAGGTGTCATGCGCATGAGCAAGTTGTCTTTGCTAATACCTGCATTATTTACGCAAATATCAATGGTGCCAAAGTGTGTCATTATATCATTTACTAGGGTCTCTGCAGCTGCATAATCGCCGGCATCAGATTTATATCCTTTAGCCTGCACGCCCATAGCAGTTAATTTCTCTTCTAATGCTTTTGCACGTTCATCTGATGAAACATACGTAAACGCTATATGGGCTCCTTCAGCTGCAAATTTCAAAGCAATTGCTTCTCCTATGCCTCTGCTTCCACCGGTAATTAGGGCCACTTTCCCTTCTAGTAATTTCATATTTATTTATTTAAAATAAAGTGAATTGATTGGCTAAAATACAAATTGCTTGTCGAATTTTTGAACGTTTACAGATTTAATTTGAATTTAAATCAAAATTTTAGTGCATTAATTCCTTCCATTTTTTTTCAATACTATATTGTATGGGCATATTTATAAATACATGGCCTCTTCCGACAGCAGCAGTTCCAGTGATTTTAAATTGAACAGTTTGATTGGCATTCAAGAGCATATCAATAGCATTACTGATTATTTTCTTTGTTTCAATGGTGGTATTCAATTTTATTATTGCTTCTGTATTTGCCTTGAAATGCATTAGGCTATCACAATTTATAATTCCAACTTGCTGGTCCTCTTTATAAATGTAACAATGCAAGTTTTTTACATCAACCGTAAAAGTGTTGGGATTTTCAATAATTAATTCAAGTGCCATTTGGGTTTCTTGAATGGAAGCATTTATAACTTCAAAGCGCGCAATTTTTTTACATTGAAGTGGTTGAATTTGTTGACAAGCGCTTGCTAACAAGAACGTTATTAATAAAAAAGGGTAGTAATTTATTTTCATAGGTCTATAAATAAATCGGCTGCAATAGCATCTGCAAAAAGTTTGCCTTGTTTAGTAAGAATGAGTGTTTGTTGGTGTTGTGAAAGCAACTGTTGTTGTAAATATTTTTCAATAATAACCTTATCTAGTGTAGTATGCCAAGTGTCTTTTATTTTTTCAAGATCACAGCCCCACATCGTTCTTAAAGATGTCATGATATATTCATTGACTTGATCTGCGACAGAAAGTTTTTCTAATGTAGCAGGAATGGTTAGATCTTGTATAATAGATTTAATATAAACTTGGTTGTTTGCTATATTCCATTGTCTAGAATTATGGTTGTAGCTATGAGCCGATGGGCCAATGCCTAGATAAGGAATTCCTTTCCAGTAATTAGTGTTGTGAATAGCGTGGGCACCAGGTTTCCCAAAATTGGATATTTCATAGTGGTCAAAATTATTTTCTTTTGCCCAATCAATTAAAAACAAAAATTGTTGTGCAGCTTCTTCTGAATTTAAAGCTGGTAATTGATGCGTTTTTATTTTGTGAGCTAAAGTCGTCTGTGGCTCCACTGTTAATGCATAAGATGAAAAGTGAGGAATTTCATAAGATAACATGGTATTTAAATGTTGTTCCCATTCCTGTATAGATAAGTCAGGCGTGCCATAGATCAAGTCAATACTCAAGTTGGCAAAACCTTTGTCTTGGGCACATTTTAAAGCATAGTCCACTTGCTGCACAGTATGTGCACGATTCATAAATTTTAAGTCCGCTGCTTTAAAAGATTGTACACCAATGCTTAATCGATTAATAGCGGTGTTGCGTAACGCCTTAACATAAGGTGTGTCTAAATCATCTGGATTAGCTTCTAATGTACATTCCAATAGATTATCAATGATGTAATGCTTTTCAATTTGGGCAAAAATATCTTGTAGTTCTCGAGCGCTTAATAGCGAAGGGGTGCCTCCACCAAAATAAATGGTATCGATAGCATTATTTTTTAAATACCCTGATTGTAGCCGAAGTTCTTCTTTTAGGGCATTTAATAATTGATCTTTTGAGGCAAGTGAAGTAGAAAAGTGAAAGTTGCAATAATTGCAAGCTTTTTTACAAAAGGGAATATGAATATAAATGCCTGCCATTATCTATTTAATACTAAGTGTACAAAACTACATAAAGCTATTGATTAATAATTTCCTATGTTGATAAACTTCTGTATCTTTTTAAAGTAATTCAATTAATTTTGAAGTTTAAATTAGCTATGCGCCTTAATCTATTCGTTTTTTGGGTTGTAACAAGTATGTTTGTTTCATTGCATTTGTTTGCAGACACAACAAGCGTGTCTGTTTTTTTGCAACCTGCAAAACGGATCCCAATAACTGTTCCAGCGCAGCCTAGCTATGACATAAATTACTGGTGTCAAAAAAATGTGCTTGATACGTCTAAAGTTGTTTATTATCCTGCGCATGCTAGAATGTATAAAGACAAAACAATTGCTTTTTATACATTGTATTTTTTAAGTTTATTATTAGGCATTATTCGATATACAGATCCAAAATATTTTACAGATTTGTGGGGTATGTTTTGGGGTTTGGCTAAAGTAAATAGAGATTCTAAAGAGCATTTACATGGGGCAGCGGTTTCAAACTTATTAATGAATATCTTTTTTGTTTGTACACTTGGTGTGTTTATATACTTTACCATAGAGCATCGTATTAATACGGCCTTAAACATCCCATTAGGCTTATTGCCGGTATTGCTAATTGTTTGCGTGTCGCTGATTTATGTAGTAAAATATGCAGCTATTCAATTTTTTGGATGGGCTTTCAAGTTAACTCACATTACCGAGCAATATATTTTTAATGTTTTCTTAGTCAATAAAATATTAGCCGTGCTGCTATTACCAATGATTATTCTGTTGGCATTTTCTGATAAAACCATGTTTGGTGCATTATTGATAATATCCTTCTCAATAATAAGTATTTTATATTTTAATAGGTATTTAAGATCGTGGAAGATATTCAATAAATTCATTGAGTTTAGTAGATTTCATTTTTTTCTTTACCTTTGCGCATCAGAATTACTTCCTATGGCGGTAATTTTGAAGTGTTTGATACGAGGATTAAGTTAATATCCG
>Ga0114981_10002111_pt1 | contig 12919 bp, 8 predicted proteins | sample S_140806_MF_Meta_FD_87028 | JGI IMG/M metagenome (GOLD analysis project Ga0114981, IMG submission 87028) | Freshwater microbial communities from Lake Simoncouche, Canada to study carbon cycling - S_140806_MF_MetaG | ecosystem: Environmental > Aquatic > Freshwater > Lake | place: Lake...
ACTGGCGGTTGCAGGCCACACGATGCAGATGTGTGCCAGATGTTCTTCCGCAGAATACAAGGACGTGCCTTCCATTTTTTTCGATGAGATTCTCAACTTCGATCCTGCACGATTCAAGTTGAATTTCAGCGCGCTCGCCGAAGAGGATAGACATCCTACCAAAACAAGGTTGATCGATTTTTTCAATTTCAAAACCCTGGATCCTGTTTCTAACAGAGAGACGCGAAATCGCCGTTGGTTGGTTTATCGACTTCTTCTCGCATACATCCACTGCAATAACGCTATTCCACTTGATACGTTTATCAACAGTTTTTATTTTGAAAACTCGCAGTCGCTCACCGACAGCGACCCCGACAGGAGGTTTGATGCAAAGGAGACGAGGCTGTCTGAAACCCTGGAGTTTGTGAGCTTCACTGTCAGCACTTTTTGTCTGTGCGCAACCTTTGTGAACGACACGATTGACAGCATCAACAGCGGGATTGTGGATCGGCGCAAGCACCTCAAAAAAAATCACATGGAATGCCTGTATGATTTCGAGCCGAGTCTTGGCGCAATCAGGCTCACCACCATGGAAATGTCATGCTATAACCCCTGCAAGACGTTTAACGCCAAGCACGTTGAGACGTATTCCAATCAAGATGTGTTTATGAAATACTTGTGCGAAGCGCACGAGTTTTCCCAGTGTTTGGACGAGGACACACTGATGATGGATATCATCAATCAGGTCAGCCCAAGTGGTGTGCCGACTGACGACGCGAAGATCAAGCTCAAGACTTTCATCGCGGATCTCGTCAAGAAGACGTACAGCGCCATTCCGAAGAAAAAGTCCCGTCGCGACTTGTCGGATTCTGATGAAGAAGAAGTCGTAACCGAGAAACCAGACGATGCTCCTGCTGCTGCTGCTTCTGCTCCAGCTGAGGCTCCAGCTGAGGCTCCAGCTGAGGCTGCTGCTCCAGCTGAGGCTGCTGCTGCCACAGCTGCACTTGGCGACGACCCCGACATGGCTGCTGCTGCGGCAGGCCTCGCTGCCTTGGCCGGCCCTGTGTAAGCCTCCCAAGCTTGCGCCACCTGCCCCACCCCTCTCTTCCCGGCATTCAATTGCGAACCCATGGCCAACCCTGCGCACCGCCTATGCGCACATCCATCCATCCAGGAGGCCGACCACCACCTATTGTGGCGGCCAATATTCAGGGCCCACCCGCGCCTAGCCTATGCGCACACCCTTTCCACGTGAGAAACATTACATACATTTGTGCTTGACCCTCGCCCCACCTCGCTCGATTTATTATTGACCCACGCCCGCCACGGCATCCGAGGTCGCCATGGCCAGCGTGAATAGCGCCGACAGGTAGAGGTGGTTGTACCCGAACCCTAGCACGCACATGAGGGACAGCACCAGCGAATCTGCAAACGTGGTAAGGCTCACCGCAAATGGGGCCTTTGGGCTTCGCAGCTTCAGCAGCGCCCGCGTCATGACAGCCCACAGTATCACGGGATTGTAGGGCGTCTCAGCGCTCAGGTAGAGTCTGCTCGCCACGATCTGCAGCGCCGCAGCGATCAGGTTGTAGATGGGCGGGTCGTGCCGCATGCCATGTGTCCCAATGTCGCCATCCACGGCGCCAAATAGCTGCCTGTACGCAAACAAGACGGCGTACGCGGCCTCGTAGCAGCACACGACGCCGAAGAAAAACCTCTCCTCCACCGTGACAAATCCCGCGTCCCCGTCGGGCGCCAGGGCCAAGGGCAACACGGCCACGCACGCAGCGACAGTGTAAACATCGCTGCAGCCCCCAACAGGCGCGGAATTCGCAGGCGCTGGCTGAACCCTCTGTACCACCAAATAGCTCAGTGACCTCACCACAAACACGGCCAGCAGGCACAGCAGCCAGTACGCCCACGTCGAAACCGCCGTCCTTCGAAACAATGCCGTCCTACCACACACCGCCACGTCCCCCCCGCCATCTAAAACGTCGCAGGCGCTCACGTCGTACCCGTGCGCCGGGTCCAATACCCGCCCATCGCCGTCCCTGGAGCAGCCCGCGCCGCCCCACGCCCCGCTCGCGTTGTACCTTGGCGCCCCCGCCGATGGAAACAGGGCCCCAAACGCCGCCAAGCACAGCGCCCCCGCGTCGTCTGGAACGCAGGTCGCGCTCGCCCACCCCAACTCTGCAAGCCCTTCCCTGGGCGTCCAATGCGACGGCTTGGCGTAGATGCCCCGCGCGTTCACCCGAGTGCAGCTGCTGTCGGCTACCACGAGAGCGTCCCACCCGCTAGACCAAACCACCGCCTGCCCATTGGACCTAAGCCGCGGCGCGGAGTCGTCCAGGTTGAATATCTCGGCCGATGTGCCGCTGAAAATCGTCACGCACAGCCAAACAAATGGCAGCATGCAGCCTCAGGCAGAACCCCGCCAGCGTAAATAGCGCACGCTCACGCCCCTTATTAAAACTCACGTGCGCCACCCTCGGGTAAAACAGATGCGCACATTGCTGAGCTCCGGCATCACGGTCGCGTGCGTGCTGGTCATGTCCTTCTTCGCAACCAACAAGATCTGCCTTCTCCACAAGGCGTACCAGCTGCGCGCCGCCAAGATCGAAAAAGAATCGTGGCTTCGCGAGCAGTGCGCCAAGCCAGACTTCTACTCCAACATGCGCTACCACACCAGCCTCTGCGAGGAGGTCGAGTCCACGGCCCGCATAGGCGCGCTATGGCACGCAGTCAACGAGGTCGCGTGCTCCCTCCCGTTCGGCGAGGTTCTCAAGGCCGCCCAGCGCGCCAGCTGGCCGTTTTTGTCGGTTTTGGCCGTGGTGTGCCTATTTTTTCCCACCGTGCTCATAGCTCACATGCGATCGGCGTGCAGGAGCGAGCCCATACCCATGTACCGCGCATCGAAGGAGGTATAGCGACTGCCTCTATTTAATGGGGCGCGCCCACCAAAAAGAGCTGGATGGCCTCGAGCGACGAGGAGGTCAGGGGAAACCTCAGGAAGCTCATAGAGGCCTTTGCGACCCCAGATCAGCGTGCGGAGAGGTCGGGGTTCCACCTGTACTGCCTGCAGGTGGCCATGGGGTTCAAGAAGATCTACAGGGAACTTCACAACAATAAAGAACCTCCTGGCTTGCAAAAAGATGAGCTCCAAAAGAATTCAGTGCACGTGTCTTACGCAATCACAGTGAGCGAAATCGACCAGTGGAAAACTGGAGATGTAACTGTTCACGACGATGTAAAAGACGTGTTGGATAAAATAGCAGAACTAAAGACCAATACCACCTCGTCATTGAAATCTGTTGAAAGCGAAAACCTGAGGCTGACACAAGAAAATGCGCTAACTCACGGTGTAATTACAGATGCAGTAACCGAATGGGGGCTGGAATTAGACAGACGGGTGAAAAATAAGGAAATCACCTGGAAGGCAGAATCAGGCAGACTGCATTTAGAAATTGACAAATTAAAAAAAGACAGGAGCGGTTACGAATCCACTTGCAACAAACAGGTTGCAGACATGGAAAGGCAAATGGACGCGGCCAATGCAGCTCTTAAAATTGCAGAAAGAGACAATGCAGACTTAAAATCCAAGATTTTCATGTCATCGCAATTAGATCGCATCGAGAGGGATTTGAAAGGGGCGCTGAGTAGACTTGAGGGGAGCGACGGCATCCTGGTTAGCTACATTAAATTGTTGTTATCGGATAAAAATGCAAGTGGAAACCCTGTCGCATTCGTCACACCAGCAACAGCTGATCTTGTAAAAAGCTTAATGCCGAAAGAAATTTCTTCTGGCATCACAAGTGCAGACATCGCAGCCAAAAACGCTGAGATTGAATCACTCAAACAATCCAAAGAAAGCCTAGAGACAGATATTGCCACTTTAAAAGCGGAGCTAGAAGCAGAAAGGGGGAAGGTGGCAGCAGCAGCGCTATTGGCCACTGACCTTTCAGCTGCACAAACGGAGGCAAAAATTTTAAAATCGAGCCTGGAAGAATACAAATCGTCTATAAAAACACTGCAGGTGTTTTTGAAAACTGCATTTAATTTCGGTAAAAAACTAAAACTAACCGAACGTGCATTTGAATTAAAAGTCGTTGATAATCATGTGTCATATATTGATTCAACCACAGCGCCAATGGGTATATCTGGAGGCGACTGGAAACAAATTCAAAAGAACATGAAACTATATGCACAGCTTATTGTTGTGTATGTAGCATATTTCCAGTTCAAAGGGATAACAACACTCATGAAAGACAATGCAATCATAAAAAATATGCAAACAATATGGAACTCATTTAGTATTGACGATGCTCAACAAAAAGCGTTCACGCAACTCAGTGCCGCATCGTTTGGATTTGCGTCGATTGAACAAGCGATTGCTTGTCTTGATGATGCAGAAGTTCGGATGAATTTGAATAATAACCAAGAGGGTATTTTTCAGGAGGAATCCGTTGGCACTCCCAGTGATCCCAACTTTGTTTTGACAATAAAAACTCGTGATGCAGACGAAGGCACATCCCCCCCAAGAGTTGTGCGTATCATAGATTTCGCCGTTAATAAGTTTTGCCTACTTTCGTCGGCAATGGCATTTGCAGCAACATGGATGGGTAATTCGACAGATTCACAAACAAAGCTCGATATAGCAGCATTATTCCCCCCAATGGTGGAAATGTTTTCACCACATTCGTCAAATTCTCAAGTTATATCATTGCTTGAATATTTGAAAGGACAGAATTTGACATTAGTTTTAAAGTTTTTTCCTCCAGTTATGTTTGGACAGATACTATACCAATGCATACCGCAAGGTCGTGACATTGTATTTCGGTCCAAAAAATCAGAAAAGGTCGAGAAATGTCATGATGCCATGGTAAAATATATAGAATCCATGGTCAGAATTAGAGCAAAAAAGACAGACGACAGCGTGTTTAATCCATCTGACATCAAAATCTTAGATCTTCTTCACTGCAATAACGCGCTCTTAACTAAATCATGAACCCATTGCTTACTTCAAACATTCAAAAAGACACATACGCAAAACATATTTAAGACAGACTCACACCCCACAGACATCCGTGCGTTCACGCATTGTCGCATTTTTGTGCGTAAGAAACCATGTCAGATTTATCCGATGCAGAGATGAAGAAAATGAGAGAGAGTATTGCCGCCAAAAGAGCTGCTAGATTGGCAAAAGAAACCAATGGGTTGGCACCCACTGGGGATGCAGGTCCCGTGAAAGCAGACGGAAACAACGGGTTGGCGCCCACTGGGGGCGCAGGTCCCGCGCCTCATGGGAAGGAGACCCAACGCCCAGTCGGCTTGTGGCCTGCTTCCTGCAACGCCCTGATGATGATCATCCGCATCTGCATGGCCTTCATGTCCGAGGCCTGGTCCAAGGGCTACATCGTGCCGGTTCTGTGCTTCATTGGCACGGTCATGCGCTGCCCATTTGTGTCCATGGTGTGGAGTGGCGTCTACCTTGCGGCGTCGGTCGCCTGCTTGGTCCTGACCTGGTCTCAGGCGGCTCGGACTGCTGTGCTCGTTTTTGGGGGCGCCACGTGGGAGAAGACCAAGCAGGCAGCAGTGTATGCCTACGAATCCGGTTTCGTCTGGGTTTTGCCGCTTGCTTTCTTGGTCGGCACGGTCGCGTGCTACTACCTTACTGGTTGGTGGAGCCTGACCATCATTGGCCTCATTAACACGTTTGTGTGTTCCATGTGCTGCTACTCCAAGGACATCAGGGACACGCTCTGGGAGAAGGTGAACAAAACACAGACGTATGCATTTTTCGCATCTCTCCAGGATAACACGTGGGATACCATTGAGAGCGCGTTTAAGTTCTGCCTCAAATTTGTCCGTCCTGATATTGCTGAGGCATGCATCGTCTTCATGGCACTCGCGACAATTGTTGTCTTATTTGTTGTCTTCGCGGTGAGGATTGCGTCTAACAGTCAGGTCGTTGCTCAGATGGTCATTGTTTTTGCGTTTGGGCTTCTTGCTCCCAAGGCAATGGAACGTGGCGTTCTGGCATACATCGCTATGTGCTGCATCGCATTTTTTTGCGTACTTCACGTTCCTGGCAATCAGTCCTCTCTCACCACGCCCCATTTGAACAACCTGCGGGCTGACGATTTGATGCGCCTTCTCTGGAATGCGGGACTCGCCCTTTGGACGCCTTATATGAGGATTGACCAGATGACTCGCTGCGATGGAAAGTGGGAATCTGATTGGTGCAAGCAATTGATTGCTGTGGTCAAGACCGAAAATAAGATATATCGGGAGATTGGAGACAAGCACGTCAAAAACGAGGATCTTTTCTCTCGTTACCACACTGTTGATTTCGTGCTGAATGCCACGAAAAACTACACTGAGAACGTGAGTATCGGGGATGTGATCGGCAAGAACTTCCATCTTTTCGATACGACGTCTTACAAGAGCAATATCCTCATCTTGGAAAACAACGCTGTCGACTACTTGCTGATCGACGCGTACAACAGGACCGAGCAGGCTGCACATGACACTAAGGAGGAGAGGGACACCAACTTTGCCGTTGACAATCTGTGGACAGCTGTCAGCTCTGTGACGAATCATGCTGTCAAGATGGCTGTCCTTTCTGAATTTACTGGGTTCCTCAAAGAATTTACGTTTGCTAGTTATGTCTCGGACTTCGGATTTCTCAGCTACAAACTCGCAGCCAATCCTGGAAACCACGATGACCTTTTCTATGACCATTCCCTTGCCCGCAACGTGTGCACCCACATGCACCTCTGCGTGAATGGCACGCCGATGGTGGAGAAGGAAACCACCACTGTGAAAAATCTCACGTGCAGCGTCAACTGCTCCTTGTGCCCGTGCAACCAAATCAAAAAAGTCGACAAGGCTAAAGACACCACCAATGCCAGTGACGCTCCCAAGGCAGATAATGCCACCAACGCCAAAAACAACACCAACGAGACTGCCGAAGAACCCCCTCAGACCGTCTTGGAGGGGATTTTTGTATCCCAATTCACTGACACCGCCGAGAAAGAAACCATGGCAAAGCCTGACGCAACGGCTGACGCGACAGATGACGCCCGCTTTACCGTAAAGGCAATTCACTTCAAGTACGCCACCGTATTCAGCGTCATTTTGTTTGTCTTTGTTGGGATGGCCATGGAAACGTACCGTGCGTGGATGGAGATGATCGTTCCTACCCCTGCTCCCTCACGCATTGTATCCCGCCCTGGATCCAAATCCACGTCTGGTACTACGACGCCTAACGGCACTGCCCGCAATTCCGGCCCCAAGGTTGACCTCAGTGCTGGTGTGTGGGCTCGCCTTGCCGCTGTCGCTGAGTAATCCAGCCCCCGCCTGCAGCGCCAGAGCGAGCTCATTCTTCCGCAACGCCCCTGCCCCACTCGGCGAAATATCATCATTGAATCAAGCCTCTCGCGCACAAACCCCGCGTGTGTATTATTTAACAACCGCTCGCGCCCGCCCACACATCCACACACACACGCATGGCACTCCTAGGCTACGCAGCCCTCGCTATCCTGCACGCCGCGTTCGCCATATCTATCCTCTCCATGCCCGACGCCCAGTTCACACTCACCCTCAGGCGCCAATTTGACGACTGGGGTCCGCTCCTCGACCTCTACCGCAGCTCCCCAATCGCCGCCAACGCCTCAGACGCGATGTACCAGCGCGCCATGGACCTCTCGTGGTGTTCCGCACCCCTCCCGTCCGGCACGATCCGCTCCCCGTACTGCGCTTGCGTCGCCAGGCAGCACGCGAAATTCTCCAACGCGTCCCTCTTCAACACCGACTCTGCACGCGATGAAGCTGTCATGGGCCTCGTCTCGTGCCTGTCCTCCCGCCCTGTCTGGCGCGTCTGGCCCGTGTGGGGAGTCCACTACGGGACACCTGCCACCTTTGCCTTCTTTGTCACTGCGTGCTTCCTCTGGGTCGCTGCAAACTTCAGCCACAGGTGGACCAGCATCCCCATATGGACGCTCACACTCGGCGTGTCCATCGCGCTCTTTGTCATGGCCCCGGTCCGCAACGGCTTGTGGGTCGTCACTGTCCTCACAGTGTCCATCATCATTGAGTTTATTCTCCTCCCCGGAATGCAGATCCCCGCTGAGGCCGCAGCCATTACGCGGCAGCAGCAGCTCGGAGACTACGTGCGCGCCTCCAAGCTTCCCAGCTGCTTCTGGTGGTGTGAGTACCTCTGCGCCCCCGTGTTCGCCCTCTACATTCCGCTCATGCACTGCGGCAGGGACATAGTCATGACCGGCGTCGTGGTCATGCTGGGCGGCGCGGTCGGCGGACTCGGCCTCCGCTCCTACTGGTTCGACCTGATCCTCCAGGACGGAAAAAATGTTCAGTTCAAGGACGTCATGCAGCGCATCGTATGGCTCGGAATTCTAGCATCATCCGTGACCATCATCACCCTCACGGCCGTGTACTACGACGGGCACTCCAGCGCCCACTTCGCCATGGGAACCGGCTCTATCGCGCTCATGGGACTCACTGTGACCATCGGGCTCATGCAGTGGCCGGGGGTGCAAAAGCACAATTGGATATTCGCCGCGCAGTCGCTCATCGCTCTCGCGCGCAACGTCGCTCTGTTCGGAATAGTCTTCAGGGATTTAACAGACATACACTCTGATGAGTAAAATTTCAGCACATGCCGTCGGCCTGAAACACAAAACCGTACGACAAAGAGCCCACGATGCTCAGCTTCGCGCTCACGCTCAGAATATCCAATCCATGCACGGCGATCGCCAGCGTGTCCAAACTCTTGGGCGTGCAGATGCTGGGGCACCACACGCAGCACCTGTACACCCACGTGGGCGACCAGTACAGCAGCGTGATCCACAGTCCGAAGCTCGTGTACGACGCCAGCAGGCTCCAGCCCGCAAACACCACAAAAATGGGGGGATCCGGGCTGAACAAGAACGTCTGCTGGTAGAAAATCAGCGCGATCGCGACCACATACGCCAGCCAAGAGTTCAGAAGGGTGGATATGTTGGACGCAATGAACGACGCCCACACCCTGCGCTCCACCATGTGAAGCTGGATGGTCTCATACGCACTGACTCTCTCCTGCTCGGAGGGCTCTGCGGGCGCCGGCTCCAGAGACTGCCGCTCCGCAGGCTGCTCGGCGTCCTCGCCCGCCCCTGCATTCAGGCGCGTCCACTGCCTGGGGATTACCCAATTTCGGCTCCCTGCCAGCCTGATCTGGCGCCGCGACTGCATGCTCAGCTGGTCTGGCACGCGCGACTTGAGCTCCACAGTCATCTCCTTGGATATCAGCGAGTAGTGCAGCAGCAGGCCGTACAGATTGCACAGCAGAATCAGGGCGTAACCCCCGATGGACATGAACGCTGGGGGGTCCTTCACAAACACCGCCAGCACGGCCACCCACAGCTCCGACGCGGTTATGCAGTACTCCGAGAAGCGCATGGCAGGGAGCTCGGCAAGTCGAAGTGAGTCTGTGCGCAGGTTCCCCCTGCCAGACATGTGCGGGGGGATCCTCATCGCGTGGTACCGCGTACCCTGCGAATTCTGCGTTGGCGCCGGTACCGGCGGCACAAACACCAAAGTCGCGGTAGGCTCTGGCTGCTCCGGCGGCGGCGGCGAAGGACCAAGATATCCGTGCACATTCCTGTATCCGTAAAAGACGCTTGCGCTGATCACAAAGTTGGCCACGAGCAGCGCCACCTCGTTGGCAAAAACGTGACCTCCCCACAACGGCAAAAATATCAGAGTCCCCAGCCCGGACATCGCCACGCTCACCTTCCAACTATGCCTGTTCCAAGACCCCTCAATGTAAAAAAACGCAAATGCCGCGGAAACCCACTCGAAGTGGCCCAGAAGCGCAAACAGGTGCCACCCGAGGTTGGTCGGCGCGCGCTCGTACAGCGGCAGGTCCTCCGCGAAGCAACGCCTTGTTTGGGTTGCGTTTACAATAGAGCAACTGTCGTGCAAATCCGTCCTGTTGCTATCACCCCCTGCAGAGTACCACCACAATCCCGTGCTGTTCACGGGCAAGTCATACGTGTCCACCCGCATCTCAGAAATCCACAAATCCGTGTCGCACCGAAACCACACCCCGACGGTTATAGTCAGCGCCCCCGTCAGATGAAGCGCGAAGATGACCCAGTGAAACGCGTCCATTCCGTGCTACCAGACTCGAGTTGCTGCCTCCTGTGATTTAAATAAGCTGCCACACACCAAAGCAGGCGAGTTGCGACTTCTCCATTTGGGGGCGGCGGAAACGGCATTAGAGCAGGCATGTGTATGTGTGGGCGAGTTGGCACACGCGCGTTTATATAAGCCGGCGCGCAACCCGCGTGAAAATGGCATTTCTCTTCGGCAACTCGAGGCCGGCTGCATCCAAGCCAGACCCCATCAAAGAATACCAGCGCGAGCTGAGGCACGCCCAGCGCAGCATGGACCGCGAGGACGTCAAGGCCGCAACCCAGGAGCGCGCCCTCCTCGCCGACATCGTCAGGCAGGCCAAGGACCAGCGCCTGGACCTGTGCAAGGCCCGCACCAGGGAGCTCGTCCGCCTCCGGTCCCACCGCGCGAGGCTGGACGCCATGAAGGGGCACATGAAGGCGCTAGGGCAGCAGCTGTCCACCGTCAGCGGAGCGCAAAACATGCAGGCCATCATGGGCAAAACGGCGCGCCTCCTGCAGGGCCTCAACAAAAAAATGGACGCCAGGGCGATCCACAGTATGCTCATGGAGTACGAGCGTCAGAGCACGGCATTCGCGGACACCCAGGAAATCGTCGAGGAATCCATGGACTCCATGTTCGAAACAGACGGCGAGCAGGAGGCGACGGACGACGCCATGCTCAAGGTGTTTGAGGAGCTGGGGCTGGACCTTAGCGTAGGCATCGGGGCCGCAAAGGCAGGGTGTGCGAACGTCACAAACGGAGACATCACCGACGACCTGGACGCCAGGCTGAACAGACTCAGACCTTCTTCGGCGCCGGCGGGGGGATATGTCCCTTGACCTTGCCTGCCTCAGCCTCTTCCTCGATGCAAAATATAGACCTATCTGTCTCCCCGCTCTCACGAGACGACGAGGGCTCATCCGTAAACACTGACAGCTCGTGCAGCTCTTCCATGCTACCAGAGTTTCCGCAGTGGTATCGCTCCGAGCTCGTCACCTTGTTGCGCATGAACTTCAAATTTGTGTACATGTTCACAGTGAGGTCCGCGATCATCCTGATCATCACAAAGTCCACCTGCGTCATGGCCAGAAACAGCCCGAACACGCTCATGATGTTGCAGTACACAGACCACATCTGCGTGATCCACAGGCAGGTCCACTTGGAGTACGGCAGATACTTTGTCTTGTGGTCCGTGATCGTGTTGAGGATCCACGGCGAGATCGCGTCCGACATAAAGTCATTAATTGACGTGTTGATAAAAGTAAACGTCGCCACCATGTTCCACTTGTACCACGTATCCAGCGTGATCCCCATGAACACAGCCGTTGTCGACGGGCCCACGGTCATGAACTTGGTGTCCAGCAGGCCTATATCCTTAAACAGCACCACGACGATCACAAGCCATGTCATCAGTATGCACACTGCAAGCCGCTTGTCGTCAAACAGTTTGTCCACGCACCCACAGGCCATGGCTACTGTCACTGCCGGCGCCCGTGGTCTTTTTGTTTAATAATGGGGCCTGCACTCGGGCCGGCATGCACGCTGGGGTCATTATGGTGCCGGATCCCACGGCGCCAACACCCCCTCGCCGTACGCGACTCGCTGCTTCTTCGTCTTCGCGTACCTGACCTTCGGGAGGTGAAGCTGCGACACGATCCCGTGCCAGTCCATAGTCAGCGGGTCAAACACGCGGGTACCAGTATGAATCAATTTTTGGGTGAGGCTGCACATATACCCGATCTCCCTCTTGAAGAACGCGTCCATCGAGTTGATAGATAGCATGTTCGACGAGCTGGCGTTGTACATACTCTTGTAGCTTGCATTCCTGGACCCCCTGTCCTGCTCCAGCTTCACCATGTAAAAGTGCAGGCAGATCCCGAACTGCGGGCTCAGCCTCTGGTCTCTCCTAATCACCCTGGACATCTCCTTCCATGTCATGCCCTCCATCACCGCCGGGCGGAGCGCCCCGTTCCAAAACATCCCCACGAGTGCCTCGGACGCAGCCTCGATCATCGGCGAGAGGCACCGCTTGTGCTCGCTCACCCACCTGTCGCTGAACTCCTGGTGCATCTGCACGGCCTCGTTGATCATCATCTCGACGTCGCTCGCGTCATTCTGCGACGCCTCCCCCATAAACCGCGACACGAACTTCCGCATAAACTGCTCCATGACCTCCGCCCGGTCCGAAGGCTCGCCACCAGGGTCCTGGCAGCTCCACACCGCGTTGATGGTCGTGTTCTGCAGCCCCTGCATGCGGACCGCAAATTGGTAGTCGTATTTCTCCGCCTTTTCCAGGCTTTTTTTTAGGTAAAGCTCCCCTATCTCGTAGTGCTCATCTTGCGGGAGCAGGTAGTGCCTGTACCTCTGGGCGTATTTTTTGTTTGGGGGCGGTTCCATCCGCAGTAATTCTGCCTTATCAGTGGCGTCCAAAACATCCAAATCACTCCCCTGAAGCTCACGCTTGGCGTCTTCTGGGCGGCCCAATTTGTAATTATGGCCGCTTATATCAGTATCCTTGTCCTCAATTGTGTGACGCACAATCCAATGCCCCACAGTGGACGGACTAAGAACAGCATCAGACTTTGGCTTGATAAACACGGTATTGTCGTCATCTGTCTGAAATCGCTGCATGTGCGGGTATGACATAACATCTCTGACAAAGTTTTCCCCTGGAATTAATGCCGCTATCACCGCCGCCGCCGCTGCTGCCGCTGCTGCAGGGTCTGGGTCTGCAACCTTCTCAGTCACCTTCCTCATATTCTGCGGG
>Ga0114981_10002112_pt1 | contig 12918 bp, 10 predicted proteins | sample S_140806_MF_Meta_FD_87028 | JGI IMG/M metagenome (GOLD analysis project Ga0114981, IMG submission 87028) | Freshwater microbial communities from Lake Simoncouche, Canada to study carbon cycling - S_140806_MF_MetaG | ecosystem: Environmental > Aquatic > Freshwater > Lake | place: Lake...
CTTGGTGACAGAAAAATGACGAATTGATGTCATGTTCCCACCGATCTGAATGGGTTTTGGCGGGACCCTTGCGTCATCTGCACTGTCATCATAGTGTCTCAGTCCGGACGCAGAATTTCAAGCATGCAGGAAGAACCCGACCGCTCAATCACAGAGCTCAACCACCCACCTGAGCGGCCGCTTCGGATCGCCGTTGTCACCGAGACCTACCCGCCCGAAGTCAACGGTGTGGCGATGACGCTCGCTGAACTCGTTCGGAGATTGCATGCGCGCCAACACCAGATCTCGTTGATCCGGCCCCGTCAGGGTCATGAGCGGGTTGGTGAGAAGCCCCATCAGCCCCATCAGGTCGATCAGACTAGCCCGCGGGATGGCGGGTTGCCGATTGAGGAATTCCTGGTGCATGGCGTACAGATCCCGCGTTACAGCCAGTTGCGGATGGGGCTGCCGGCCAAGGGCTTATTGATCCGGCGGTGGACCTTGCAACGCCCCGACGTCGTTCATATTGCGACTGAAGGGCCCTTGGGTTGGTCGGCTTTGCAGGCGGCGCGTCGTCTGAAGTTGCCGGTCACGACGGATTTCAGAACAAATTTTCACGCGTACAGTGGCCACTACGGACTGCGGTGGCTCCATAAGCCCATCATGGGCTATCTCCGAACCTTCCATAACCTTGCGCACCGCACCACGGTCCCCACCAAGACCCTGCTGGCCCAGCTTGCCGCGAGCGGGTTCGAGCGTCTGGCGGTGGTTGCGCGCGGAATTGATGCAGCGCGTTTTAATCCGCGCCATCGTTGCGAAACCCTGCGGGCTCAATGGGGTCTGGCGAAGGGAGACTTCGCAGTGCTGTACGTCGGTCGCCTTGCGGCTGAGAAAAACCTCGACGGGCTTGCGGTTGCGTTTGAAGCCATTGAGCGTGCGAACCCGCTGGCGCGTTTGATTCTTGTCGGGGATGGTCCGATGCGCGTCGCGCTCGAAGCGCGATTGCCCAAGGCATTGTTTTGCGGCCAACAGATGGGGCATGACCTTGCGCGTTGTTATGCCAGCGCTGATTTGTTTCTGTTTCCCAGTAAGACCGAGACGTTTGGCAATGTCACCGTTGAGGCCATGGCCAGTGGTTTACCGGTGGTTGCGTTTGCTGATGGTGCCGCGCTGGAGTTGGTTCGTACCGACGAGACCGGTGCCCGTGTCGACCTTGCCGATGACGCGGGCTATGTGAGTGAAGCTGCCCGCCTGGCTCTTGACCCGGCAGCGTGCCAGCGCATGGGCATTGCTGCGCGTGCGACGGCGCTCCAGCTGGACTGGGAAACCATCGCAAACCGGTTTGAAATCGTTATTCGGGGCGCAATCCAGTCTGGCCTGGGCGCGTCGCCGGCCGATCCGGTCAATGTGCCCCGACCGATACCAACACGTTGATGACGCCTGCGCGCTCAAACTTGAGACCCATCGAATAGTTGCGGCCCCATTCCAGGGGGGCCTTGAGGCCCTTGAGAAGCAGATGGTAGCCGCTGGCCTTGAAGGCCATATCTGGGCCCGCGGTGATCGCGATGGAGGCCAGAGGAGGCGCAGTGGCATCGGGGCCTGCGCGAAACTCCACTCGATCTGCCAATCTGGTGTGGGCAGAAAGCAGGCGGTCGTTTTTGGAAATAGATTCGATCGTCATGAAGATCGGCGCATCGCGGGAGGTCGGATCCGAGGCTTCTCCCCAGGGATGCACGACGGTAAAACCGTCGGCGTAGTACTCGTGGGCTTGGGTGGGCACAGAGGCCGATAGCGCCACAAGCGCAAGCATGACCCTGGCAAAGGCCCGGATTATGCCAATTCTTTGCATCATGTTGTTTATCCCGATAATTGGATCGAATAGCCCCACGAATCGAGGCGGTGGGGAATTGCATTGAAGGCCAAGGTGACCCGTGTGTCGCCCTGATTCATTGGCACTTCGTGGAGCAACGAACTTGGAAACAGCACAAGGTCACCCGGGGAGGGCACCGGACCCATCCATTTTTCGGCATTGAATGGCCCCAGTTCAGTGCTCGCATTCATATTGCTGAAAACGAAGTCTCGGCCGCCCAGGCTGCGAATGAACAGGGTGTTGGCCGAGGGGTGGCACTCGCTCAGGTAGAGGACGCCTGAGATAAAGCAGTTTGCATGGTTGTGAACCGATTGCCGCCCCCCGTGGCGGAGAACATTGATCCACAATTCCTTGATGTGCCAGGTCAGCGATTCGCCAAACAGGTGGACGCCAAAGGTAACCAGACTCGGCCGCACGGTGTCTGCCAGCGCTTCTAGAAGCGGGTCGCCATTGGGGGTAAGGATCGTCGTGTGTGTCAGTTCGGCCGATCGTGGATTGGTCTGACTGGCTACGGGTGCAAACCGCTCCCGCAGCGCCTGCACTCGGTCGGGCGAAATTGCGTTCTCCACCCGCATAAAGGGAGTCGGAAACAGTTCGAAGACTTCAGGCATGGTGGGGTTGGGTTGTTTAATTGGGCCAGCCGATGATCACGGCGACTCTCTCTAGCGACCAGTAGGCGGCGAGCGTCCCGATCGCGTAGAGCGCGGGGGCCTTTAGGCGGGGCAAAATAGGGTTTCGAGCGAGCACCATTGTGAGACCCCAGGCCAGGGCAACGACCAGAAGCTGTCCGGCTTCAACGCCAAGATTGAAAGTGAGCAGGGCCATTGAGACATGTTGTTCGGGAAGGCCAATCTCTTTAAGTGCACCGGCGAAGCCAAGGCCGTGGACCAGTCCAAAGATAAAGGCGACCAGCGCTGGCCATTGTCGTGTCCAGGTCTCGCGCCGATGAAGCGCCTCGGCGCTGACGAGCACGATTGATAGTGCAATCGATGCCTCGACGGGCGGGGAGCGCAGCACCAACAGCCCCAGAGCACTGGCCGCGAGCGTCACGCTGTGGGCAAGCGTGAATGCCGTAATCGTGGCGATCAGGCGCTTGCGAAAACCGACCAGAAACAGGAGGCTGATCACGAAAAGTAGATGATCGAACCCCGTCAGGATGTGTTCGATCCCGAGGGAAAAATAGGCAACTGCTACCTCGCTGCCCGCCCGCTCATCCTTGGCACTCCCAAACAACTGGATCTTGGGTTGAGCGCTCGTGAGGGTGATGACCTGGCGATCACCGCTTCGCCAGTAAATCCGAACGATCGCGGCTGAATAGGCCTTGCCGACGCCCGTGATTGACAAGGATCCAGCGAGCCCTTTGGGTCCGCACTGGATCACTTGTTGGTCGCCTACGCAGCCTTCGGGCCACCTGGGAGTCAGATCCTCCGAGATTGGACGGCCCCCCTTGCCAGCGGCGCCCCACGACCAGACGAACTGACCCGGTGCGACCTCGCGCATTGTCATTTCGGCCATGGTCAGTTCATGGGCATGGACCACTGGAGTACCGAACCCAGCCAGCGCGACAAGTAGCACCAAGTGCCGCAGGATCCAAGTTTGTAGGGCATTTGGCCCAGCGCTCAACGCCATCAAGGCTTCACCTCTTCCTCGCGAATCTTGTACTTCTTGCCCATCTCGCGAACGGCGTTCGTCGTGAGTTGGGCCATGGTGTCATCGCGCCAATCCTGATAAATCGCATCCTTATTGCGATCGAAGTCAGCGGGCACACTGGGCTTGATCTCTTCTAGCTGGATCACCCGCAGCCCTTCGGTACTTGCGATCAATTGCCAGACGCCGGGAGTGGACTTTTCGATGGCTTCGGTGAAGTCTGCGCCATAGCTTTGCAGCAGATTTTTTCGCGGTCGGTCCTTGAAGACGCGCAGGCTGCTCTCGGCGTCGATTTTCCCCTTGCCATTGAGCGCGGCAACGAATTTCGTCAGAGCCTCAGGCGATCGGTCACTGGTGACCACTGCTTCCAGAAAGTTAAATCGTATTGGTGTGTCGTAGCGATCACGTTTGGATTCAAACCATTTGCGGACGCCGGCTTCATCAATTCTGGGAAGGGTGATTCCAGACTGGGTCACGCTCAGGGACTTGAAAATGATCCGGTCGCGGATCGCAGAATCGCCTCGGTCCAGGCCCAGCGCCAAGCCTTCGCGATAAAGCACTTCGTTATCGACCCAGCGATCCAGGAGTGTTTTCATTTCGGCTTCGCTTGGCTCGCGCTTCAAGCCGCTGGTGAAGATATCGTGCGCTTCTGTCTTGACCGATTTTGAGATCGTGATCGTTTGAGGGTCGTCCTTGTCAAGACTCAAGGTGTGGTCAACGCCAAACACCAGAGCACCCAGTACAAGAAAATGCAGCAAGGGTTCACGCAAAATGTGGGAGAGAGGGCCACCCGTGCGATCCGTCGAGAAGACAGAGGTGGCGCCGGGCACTGGGGGATTTTGAGGGTCCATGCGATTCAACGAAGGTTTACCGGGGGTGAGGGGGTCGGGTTGGGTTGGGTTGGGTTTGGTTGGGTGGCCGGATCATTGCCAGCGCGTTCAGGACCTCAGTGGCAACACCAGGTTCGGTACGCAGCAGCGATCGTGAAAGCGTGAACAGCGGATCGTATGCGGGCAGGAAATCGGGGCTTAGCTGGAGGATCTCGAGCAAGGGTTCGCGTAATCGCGTGAGCATGTTCAGTGGGTCGGGATCGGGCCTCATCGCCAATCCCAACTCGATGTAACGCGCGCGTGCCAAACCGTAGGCCTCAAGGCGTTGAAGCTGTTCTTCGGAAGCGTCACGCACGACGCTCTTGGGTTTCAACTGCAGTTGATGGACGAGGGTCATCAGACGGGTTCGTGGGGTTTCCGTGGGCGCATAGGTTTCCCAAGGGGCATCGTGAATGACGGCGGGCCGATCATCGGTATTCGGCGGTACTTGACCGGCGAAAGCCCGAAGCTCGTCGGGTCCGCCAAGGATGCTGCCGAGAATGGCGTATTCGTCTACTACCCGTGCCTGTATCAGAGGCTGGTGGAGCGCGGGGGCCACTTTCAGGAGGCTAGCGCGGACCCCGTCCAGATTCCAGCGAGGCTGATCTGGTCGCGAGAGCAAACCCAGAACGGGGGTGTCCAGACTGTTGCTTGCCAAGATGGCGACCGCGTCCGGATACACCTGCAAGAATGCCGCCGCGATGCTGCGCACTGTCTGCAGGTTCATCTGGTGAACAGCAAGCCACTGGCAAAACAACCCACCCGGAGCCAACTGCCGACGAACGGCTGCAAAGTGCTCGACGGTGTAGAGGGAACCCGCGCCGCTGCGGGCAGGATGAAAGAGATCAGCAACGATCACGTCGTACTGTAGGGGCGACGCTTGCACATACCGTCTGGCATCGGCCGCGAGTATCTTCAGGGACACCTCATCGCGCGAGGCGGCAGGTTCTGGCGCAAAGAGCGCGGCGGCTTCAACCACTTCGGGCAGCAACTCCACCGCGGTAACTTGCAGATCCGAATTCAACGCGGCGGTCCGCGCCGTGTGCCCCGTTCCAAGGCCCAGAAAGAGCGCGCTGCGTGGGGCAGGATGCAGGAGAACGGGCAGTTCAGCGAGCCGAACTTCCACCGCACTACGGGCACTGCTGCCTTCCTGAGTGCGGTTGTTGATCCGCAAACGTGCGATGCCCGTTGAATCTTCGACGACGCTCACCGCAGCCATCGATCCGTCGCGATAACTCTGGAGCGTCGACCCCTCAGGCATGTCGACGAACCGCAGGGGCGACGCCCAGAGGCCAAGGGCGATCGCTGCTAGTGCAGGTAACGCGACTCGAGGCTGGAACCAATTGATTCTCGAATTTAGCGCGAGATAAGCGCCAATGATCAGGCTCAAGATCCATTTCGGCCCTGCCAGCGGGATCAGGCCCACGCCAAACAAGAGTGGGGCGCAGGCGGCTCCCGCGGTATTGACGGCGAGCGCACGCCCAAGCGGCCAGGACTGCGCCTGTGCCCGCCGGCACAAATGGGTGAACAACGCGCCCATCACCAGGGTCGGGGGCAGCATGGCGGCCGCTGCAGCCAGGGCCTCACCAGCAAGCGCACTGAACGCGCTGGTTCCAAAGGCCCGGGCCGGCCACGCGCAGATGACATCAGCCCACCACAGCGTCGCGCCACCGAACAACACGGCGCCTGCCAGGCTTTGAATCAACGCGTTCTCGGTGGCGACGTTTATCGCGGGCTTGCGAACTTGGAGAACGGCAGCTCCAAGGGCAGTGCCCAGAAGATATACAGCGAGCAAGAATGCGTAGCTATACACTGTATTTTCAGTGACTTGACTAAGCACACGGACCGCGAGCACTTCATAACCAATGCCGAGCAGCCCGGTCACGAACAGCAACCAGCCAATGACTGGACGCCGAGTTGCTGGGCCTAGATCTATCGAATCAGGTGCTGTGATCTCAACGTTTGCAGATGCCGCCGTGGCCTCGAGTGGCGTTCTCCAAAGCCATAAGGCCAGCGCAGCGCAAGCGGCATTGATGGCGCTGCACACCCAGGCGGTTTTCTGCAGACCAAGCATCGGGATGGCGACAAAGACGACGCTCAACACACCCAGAACCGCGCCCAGTGTGTTCGCGCTGTAGAGACCGCCGAGGCGACTCGAACCGCCCGACAGTTGCCGCTCGACGGCGGGGAGTGTGGCCCCCATTGCAGCTGTTGCTGGCAGTAACAGTGCCATGGGCAGACCGAATGCGAGGCACCAGTGCCATACGCTTGAGGGCTGTGCACCGATCATTGCGTGGGTGGTGTGATTGAACCAGGGCAATAGGGCTGTCAGGACCAGCCCCCAAAGCGCGATGAGTGTTTCAAGGGCGGCGTACCAACGGCCAGGAACCCGACTATCGGCGATCGATCGCCCCAGCACAAAGGCGCCAATTGCAAGCCCGCCGAAAAACGCGGCAAGGACGGCAAGCACGGCGACGATTTCATGACCGAGCGCGGTCGCGAGTTGCGCGCTCCAGAGCATTTGCCAGGCTAGCGACACGGCGCCCGAGAGCACCATCAATACGTACGGCAACAGAGGTCTCATCACTGCAAAGAGTCGACGCGTTGAGCAAGCGATCGACAAAAATGAAAAACCGGCCGCGGGGCCGGTGCTCAGGCCATGGTCACGAACCCAAAGGCCCGTGACCATGTTCGCGGGTCAGATTACTTGACGCCGGCAACCTTGCTCGAACCCAGAACTTCGACATAGACCGGGTTGCTGTAGAACCAGAGGTCAGCCCAGGCAACCACGTCAGAACTCGAGTACTTGACGCCGGCGACCGTACGCATGTGCGCTGGGCATGCTGCGTCACCACAAGGGATTGCGCCCGGAAGGGTCTGGTCGTTCGGAGCCACCAGGAAGTCGTTCAGCGGGTTGCCCTCAGCATCGGTCTCGAAGGGTACTGACGCAGGGATGTTGGTCCCGCGCAGACGGAAGTACTGCGAAGCTTTCACTGCTGGGACCCTGAAGGTCATCGTACGGACACCATCTGCCGAAGCTGTCCAGTTCGTTGAATTGAACGTTTTCTGGATCTTCGTGGATGAATTGAAGATCTTCGCTGGGTAGTCCGCTGCCGTTACAGGGGGAGCGTAGGCGCCCTGATCGCTCGGGTCGACATAACCGGTGACGTTTCCACCGATCAGGTCGACGTGATCCAACACCGGAGCGTTGAGCGGCTGGACGATGTTGACCTGCTTGAGGGACGGATTCGGGAAGCTGTAGGGCGATGCATTGGTGCCCTGCGGGTCGCGCAGCGAAACCGTCACAAACAGGTCGGTGCCGGGGCGAACGATGAGCTTCTCACCCATCGTGGCGCAACCATCGATCCGCACTTCACCGTTGCCCGCCACTGCGTTTGCCGCGGCCTTCTCGATCAGCGCTTTGTTGGCATTGCGCGGCAGACCAGGGTTCGATGCGCAGACCACAAAAGCCAGGCGGTCGATCAGTTGTCCGTTGGCCACGTAGCTGTTGCCGCTACGGAGGCCATCGATGATGCCTTCTGCCGTGAGGTTGCCCGTACCCTTGCGAACCATGACGTAGTCGTTGGTGTACTCGCCAGGGTAAAAATCGTTGTCGGTCTCACGTTGGTCAGGACCGAAGGTGCCACGGCTGTGGTAGTCCGAGCTTGCAAAGAACCACCAGTTCCGACCTTCGCCAAGCAGGCCGTCCCACAATCCACCGATCTTGGCCGCATAAACGCCTGTGCCGCCAAAGGTGCCGCCACCAACAGCGCCTGTCGTGTAGCTTCCGCGCGGGGATTCGGCGCCATGGCCAGGCATCGATTCAAAACCGAACGCGATTTTTGGGGCTACGTTATTGAAATTGCGCAGGTGCTCGATATTGAAGCCGTTGTTGCCGGTCGGGTTGTAGATGCCGGCACGCTCAAGGTGGGCTGGCACGAAGTAGGAGGTCGTCGGTGCCTTTTCGTTCATCCACTTGAGACCTTCTAAGGTCTTGATGTGCCCCATGTTGGGGTACTTGGCGGTGTTGGTTCCGCTCAAATTGTCGGTCGGGGCAATCTTGGCCGACAGGGGGTTGATCAGCGTGTTGTTGGAGCTGCCGGTGACCGAACAATCCCAGAGGTTTTCAGCGCCGCGGCTGGTGTCGGTATCGCTGCGATCAAAGCAATATTCGTATTGCGCCTGAAGGTTTGCGTTACCGGTTGTTGCGGTTGAAGGCCAGGGTGCTTGTCCTTTGAGCACCGCGGTCGAGGTGTGCTCATGCCCGGGGTTGTTTTGCTCCAGGCCGATCCAGACTGGCTTTTTTGCATCACGGCCAAGGGTTTCAATGACCTTGTACTGATATTCCTTGATTTCCTGCCAGCGCCACATCTGCTTTGGGGTGGCGGTTCCATCGCCCTTGATGGCGGCGAGGCCAATCGTGGATTCCCAGGTCTGGTTCGGACCTTTGAGAGCTGAGGCCGGTTGGCCAGCGCCAGCATAGGTTACCGGGGGCGAGGCCTGCCAGGGGCCATTGGCGCTATTGGTCAGTCCCAGACCGGGCGCGACTGGCTCAAACGGGTCTTCCGCCAGAGTGCAGTTGCGAGCGCTGCGGCCACCGTGGTCGGCCTGAACGAACCAGTCGAGTTTCCAGGTGTTCACAGACTTGTCGACCAGCTTTTTCAGCGACAGTGAGCCGTCCGAGCAAGTCGAATGATTGTGGAAGTCGCCGGTCACGTAGGTTCCTGCGGCCTTGGTGGCGGCTTTGTCAGCGGCCGAAGCGGTCGGGACGAGCGTGACGACGGAAGTGATGGCGGCGATCGCCAGAGCGACCTCTCGCATTTTGAACTGGGGTTTCATCGTGTTAATCCTTTGTGTTAGGCCGACTTCTGGTCGCCGTAGAGGCGAACCTTGCCGCTGCTGAACTTCACGGGGATCGTGTAGGTCGTGGTGGTGGTGTCGACGTCAGCGTTCGTGACCGTGGCGGTCAGGGTGCAGACCCCATTGGCATCGCAGCCAGCGACGGTCACGCCAGACAATGCGGCGACCGGGAAGGACGAAAGATCGGCTGCGACTGCGACTGCGAAGGACTCCTGCGTCAGATTGTCTTTCAGGGCCTGCTTGGTGTAGCCCGCGTCGAGGAACGCATCGTCAAAGAGGTCCACAAAGCCCGAGCTGGTCAGGCCACTGAAGCTCTTGAGCGCCGCAACGCCACCGTTGTAGCTGCTCGTAAACGCGGCGACCTGTTCTGCCGTGGGAGCGGCACTGGAAGCCGTCGGAGTCGTCACCGAGTCGCCGCCACAGGCGCTCAGCAGGCTCAGCAGACCAGCTGCAAGCGTCAGTTGGGCGGTCTTACTTATTTTCATGAAATTACAACCTTCAGAAAGGGTCGGAGAATTCTTGATTCAGGTGCAAGAATGCGATGGCATGTCTCGCGGCCCCGCAGGTTGCCGCCGAATGATGACGCGCCCGTGACGGCCATATGAAGGTTTTGTGACTCGACCTAGCGGGAGGTCGATGACCCGCCCGTTCCTCTTCGCGGTTGCGACAGTTGGGTCGGCGCGGTCAGGCGCATCAGGGAAAACCCGATCGCACTCGAGAAGGCTCGCGCGTGTTTTGTTCCGCGTTGTCCCAGTATGCTTATCGGGTTCAGATGAACCCCCAAAAAATCAGCAGCCTTCAGGAGGCAACTTTGAGCCATCCCACCGAATCTCTTGCGCTCACCGTGAATGGGCGTGCCGTTAAGGTCGACGTTGATCCCCGGACCCTTCTGGTCCAGTTGATCCGTGATCAGTTGCATCTCACCGGAACCCACGTGGGTTGCGATACCGCTCAGTGCGGCGCCTGTACCGTGCATTTGAATGGACGCGCCATTAAGGCTTGCTCGATCCTGGCCGTCCAGGCGCAGGGCGCCGAGATCACCACGATCGAAGGGCTGAGCCACGATGGCGAACTGCATCCGATGCAGGCGGCCTTCCGTGAGTGTCACGGATTGCAATGCGGTTTCTGTACGCCTGGCATGGTGATGTCGGCCGTGCAGTTGCTCGAGGACCATCCAAACGCTACCGAGCAGGAAATTCGTGAAGGCCTCGAAGGCAACATCTGTCGTTGCACGGGCTATCACAACATCGTCAAGTCAATCCAGCGCTGCCAAGCTGGCCAAGTGACTGCTTAAAAGTAACCGCTTAATCAAGGGACGCGATCATGACTGACTTGTCGAATTCCCCGATCGGAAAATCCATTCTTCGCCGCGAGGATTTCCGTTTTCTGACCGGCGCTGGCCAGTACACCGATGACGTGGTGCTGCCAGGCCAGAGTTACGCCTACTTTTTGCGCAGCCCTCATGCGCACGCACGAATCAAATCGATCGACATTACCCGGGCCGCTGCGGCCGAAGGGGTTTTGCACATCTTCACGGGTGCCGATCTGGCCGAGGCCAAAGTGGGCGGTCTGCCCTGCGGCTGGCTGATCCACAACAAGGACGGCAGTCCGATGAAAGAGCCAGCGCACCCGGTGCTGGCGCAAGGCAAGGTTCGCCACGTGGGCGATCAGGTCGCCCTGATCGTCGCCGAGACGGCCAGCCTGGCCAAGGATGCCGCCGAGCTGATCGACATTGATTACGAAGTCTTGCCCGCCGTGATTGATCTGGCCCATGCCGAGAGCAACGCGACGCTGGTCCATGACGAAGTGCCCCACAACACCTGTTATGACTGGGGTCACGGTGACAAGGCTGCTGTCGATGCGGCATTCACCCATGCCGCGAAAGTTACCAAGCTGAGCTTTGCCAACAACCGGCTGGTGCCCAACGCCATGGAGCCGCGTGCGGCCAATGCGCAATACACCAAGCACGACGAGAGCTACACCCTCTACGTCTCGAACCAGAACCCGCACGTCGAGCGTCTCCTGATGTGCGCGTTTGTGCTTGGTCTTCCCGAGTCGAAGGTGCGCGTGATTGCACCCGATGTCGGTGGTGGTTTTGGTTCAAAAATTTATTTGTATGCCGAAGAGACCGCGCTGGTCTGGGCGAGTAAGCGCGTAGGCCGCCCCATCAAGTGGACCGCAGACCGCAGCGAAGCCTTCCTGACCGATGCACATGGCCGAGATCACCTCTCGACCGCTGAACTGGCGATGGATGCTGAGGGCCACTTCCTCGCGCTGCGCGTTCATACCGTCGCCAATATGGGTGCTTACCTGTCGACCTTCTCGACCTGTGTGCCAACGATTTTGTACGCGACCCTGCTAGCTGGTCAGTACAAGACCCCGGCCATTTACTGTGAAGTGAAGTCGGTGTTCACCAACACGGCGCCCGTCGATGCGTATCGTGGAGCAGGGCGTCCAGAGGCGACCTTCCTCGTTGAGCGGATGGTCGAGACCGCGGCCCGTGACATGGGCCTGGACCCCGCCGAGATTCGTCGGCGCAACTTCATCACCCAGTTCCCGTATGCCACCCCGGTGGGTCTAACCTACGACACGGGTGACTACGAGGCGCATTTGGCCAAAGCGATTGAACTCGCTGACGTGGCCGGTTTTGCATCCCGCAAGGCGGAATCCAAGGCGCAGGGCAAGCTGCGTGGCCTGGGTTACAGCTGCTACATCGAAGCCTGTGGTTTGGCGCCCAGCAACATCGCGGGGGCACTTGGCGCTCGCGCGGGTCTGTTTGAAGCAGGCGAAGTGCGCGTACATCCTACGGGCACAGTCACCGTATTCACTGGTTCCCATAGCCACGGTCAGGGCCACGAGACAACCTTCGCGCAGGTCGTGGCAGCCAAGCTCGGCATCCCAGTCGAGAGCGTGGAAATTGTCCACGGCGATACCGGCCGTGTCCCTTTCGGAATGGGCACCTACGGTAGCCGTTCGCTAGCGGTTGGCGGTTCTGCGATCGTGAAAGCGGTCGATAAGATTATCGCCAAAGGTAAGAAAATCGCGGCCCACCTGCTCGAGGCCGCAGACACCGATATCGAATTCGAGAACGGTGAATTCGTGGTGGCTGGGACTGACAAGAAGGTCCCGTTCGGATCAGTGGCATTGACCGCTTATGTCCCGCATAACTATCCGCTGGACAAGCTCGAGCCTGGTCTCAACGAAAACGCGTTCTACGACCCAACCAACTTCACCTATCCCTCCGGGACTTACGTGTGTGAAGTCGAAGTCGATCCCGAAACTGGTGTGACGCGGGTCGATCGATTTACGGCGGTCGACGATTTCGGCAACATCGTCAACCCGATGATTGTTTCCGGTCAGGTCCATGGCGGACTGGCACAGGGCCTGGGTCAGGCGATGCTTGAAGGGTGCACCTACGACCCCGAATCAGGGCAGTTGCTGACCGGTTCGTTCATGGACTACACCATGCCGCGCGCTGACGATCTGCCGAATTTCGTAGTCGACCACACCGTTACCCCCTGTACGCACAATCCGCTGGGCGTGAAGGGTTGTGGCGAGGCGGGCGCGATCGGATCGCCCCCAGCCTTCATCAATGCACTAACCGATGCCCTGGGCGTCCGTGATGTCGCGATGCCAGCCACGCGTGAGCGCGTCTGGCGTGCCGCCCACGGACATGGCTGATCCAAAGGAGAA
>Ga0114981_10002115_pt1 | contig 12909 bp, 8 predicted proteins | sample S_140806_MF_Meta_FD_87028 | JGI IMG/M metagenome (GOLD analysis project Ga0114981, IMG submission 87028) | Freshwater microbial communities from Lake Simoncouche, Canada to study carbon cycling - S_140806_MF_MetaG | ecosystem: Environmental > Aquatic > Freshwater > Lake | place: Lake...
CGTGCTGTATTCATTCGTAGAGATTATGCCAGAAATGGACTGGTAACAAGGCACTTAGAACAGGACTTAAGATGTGTTCAACTTGAGAGAGTTGACCTATCTAAGTGTTGTAACATTATTATAAATTGTCCAGCCTGGAGAAGTGTCAAGCCTCTCCCTAGAACTGTTAGGTTTAACTTCGAAGAGGCTATCACCTATGTAGGAGATATCACAGGTACTGGTCGTATCCCTATGATCAAACCATATGAAGTAGCTTTTATATCTGCAGATAAGTATACTGGTAGGAATATGAAGGCTTACATGATTGAAGACTATTTGTATATTTTAAATAATAAAGGGGCAGACTATGTCAATGTCAGAGGTATATTCGAAAATCCAGAAGAAGTTGCTAAATTTAGTGATTGTAACGGTCTTCCTTGTTATACTGATGATACTCCCTTTCCTATGCCGATGGACATGGTGCAAGCCATTACCCAGGGCATGATGGGAGGAGAACTTAGATTACTTGCAGGTACCTTTACAGATAGCACTGCGGATAGAGCTCAGGATATTACTCCTCAAGCTCCACAAACTGCTCAACAAAATTCTAATTACGATAACCAACCTCAATAGTTTTAAACTAACTTTGTAACAATGGCATCACCAGCTTGGCAACGATCAGAAGGTAAGAATCCGAAAGGAGGATTAAATGCAAAAGGCAGAGCATCTTACCGTGCTGCTAACCCTGGCTCTAAACTAGGGGCCCCACAGCCTAAGGGTGGAAAACGACGTAACTCATTCTGTAGCAGGATGTGTGGGATGAAATCTAAGCTGACATCAAGCAAAACTGCAAACGACCCAAATTCAAGAATAAACAAAGCTCTTCGTGTCTGGAGATGTGGGAGCTGTTCAAACTGGTAAACAATGAAAAACTTTGAATTTGACAATGATATGACTCATCAATTTGAATGGATCGGACTTAATGCAATATGGGCAGGATGGACTTGGGCAATGATGTCTAATACAGTAACCTGGGGCTTAGGAATTATAGGAGCAATTACTCTTATTTGGTTTAACATAGAACGTGCTTTAACTGCAAGAAAGCAGAGAGCCATGTTTAATAAAAAATTACAAGACAATGAAGAAAATGCTTAAAAGAGCTGATGGCTCTACAAGTCAAAGAGGTCTATGGGATAACATTAGAGCCAATAAAGGCTCTGGTAAAGAACCAACTAAAGAGATGCTTAAACAGGAGAAGAAAATTAAAGCCTCGTCTAAAAAGACTGGTGGTAAATCAATGTCTAGTTTTTTAGAGGAATCTAAAGAACTTAAGTTTGGTGGACCTTCTAAGAAATATTTAATGGCTGGGCCAACGCCTAAACCAACACCTGCAGCAACACCTGCTCCTGCAATGAGCTTTGAAGAAGGTTTAAAAGGATACATGTCTGGCAAGCTGACTGGTGCTCAAGCAAATGCTGCAACTGGTTATGCAAATAAACCTAAGAAATATACTGATGCTCAAAACAAGGAAAACCTTGCAAAAGTATTCAGTGGAACTCATATGCAAGATGCACAAGGTAATATAGTTCCTAAGGTTAAGAAAACTGGTGGTAAAAAGAAAATGGGTGGTAAAAACTGCTAATACTAAAAATAAGATGGTACCAATGTATAAAAAGGGTGGAAAGAAGAAGCCCATGAAAAAAGAATCTTGGATGGAAGAATCCAAAGAGGTTCACTTCGGAAATAAGCCAATGAAAAAAGGCTATGGTGGAATGAAGTATAAAAAAGGTGGATTTCCTGACCTTACTGGTGATGGTAAAGTAACTAAAGCAGATGTCTTAAAAGGTAGAGGTGTAGATATGAAAAAGTCTGGTGGACTTTACTCTGCTGCTGAGAAAGCTGAAAACATTGCTAAAGTAAAAAAAATGAACAGTATGATGGATTACGACCATCAGACCAAAGTTAAAAAATATAAAACTGGTGGTAAATCTATGGAACCAGGTGGTGGTGGAAGATTTGCTAAAATGGTTAGCAAACTTAAAGGTAAAGGTAAATCAGAGGACTCTGCTAAAGCTATTGCTGCTTCTATCGGAAGAAAGAAATACGGCAAGTCTAAGTTTCAAGAGATGGCTGCTAAAGGCAAAAAAGGTATGGGTGGTATGTCTGATTCTACTAGCTCTAACGATGCTGGTATGGAAATGATGGAAATGACAGAAATGAACAAGCCTAAAAAACGTAAGAAGGTAGATGCATCTGGAGCTGCAAGAAAACGTGGAAATGCAGCACGTAAAAACCAAAGAAGAGGAAGAACAGGATGTTGGAGTGGTGATTGTACAGGGCCTGAATCAATCTAATAATGCAAACCAAATCACATACAATAAGAGCTATATTTAAAGACTACGACGAAAACACTGAAGACAAGATAGATTACCGAGTATTTGCTGATATATGTTCTGAGTTTAACATTGCAATATTTAACGAGTTATTGAACGGATACGAATTTAATTTGCAGAATAACCTAGGAACAGTATCAGTTAGAAGAGTAGAAAGAGACCCAAGAATTCCACAAATTAACTGGGGAGAAACTACAAAATACAAAAAGGAACTACTTGACAAAGGTGTAGAGCTTTATGATAGCCAGACAGGAAAAGGGGAAAAGTGGCACATTTACTATACAGATAAATTCTATTGTAAATTCCACTGGACCAAAAGCCGTGCTAAAATTAAAAATAAAACCGCATATAGGTTTGATGCTACTAGAGGTGTAAAGGGCAATAAGGAAAAACTTACTGCCCTTTTACACACTGATGACCTAGCCTACTTACGGTTTAAGAAATACGTACCTGGGTTTCATAAACATTAAAAGATGCTGTACAAACTAATATCAAGTAAAGTAATTATCAGAAAAGTTATGAGGGACTTAAAACCTCCTGGAGATAACTGGATTGATGATGCAGTAGAATGGATGGGGGAAGCATTAGAGCACATAGGCTCTGCACCACAGCTTAGTCAAAGAGGCTGTGTTTTGCCTATTAAAAACTTTAGAGCTTTACTCCCACTAGATCTTTACTATATTCAGCAAGTAGGAGTTAACAACTCTGTTAATCCATCTATTGCTGTAGAACTTGATGCACTGTTTGAAGAGGTAAAAACTCTTAATGCTCAGATTGTTTCTAACCCAAACGATAAGATAGGATTCAACAATCAGTTAAGAGAACTGAATGCTAGAATAGTAGTACTTGAGAATCTGTACTTAAATACAGGTCAACCACTCACTCCGTTGCAATATGGAACAACTACATTCCCCAACAGTTTAGACTGTGAGGATTGTAGAAACTTATATGGTGTTGTAAAGCCTAGTTACATTATTGACGGAGACTATATTAAAACTTCATTCCAGGAAGGAGCTGTGTGCATAAGCTACACTGCATTCCCAATCGATGATGATTGTTATCCAATGATTCCAGATGACGTTAGCTTTAAAGAAGCTTTGTTCTGGTATGTATATAAGCAAATGTTGCTTGGTGGGTATACCCCATCTATGAATGGTATCGGGTATGACTTTGCTGATGCTAAGTGGAAGTTCTACTGTTCACAAGCTAGAAACCAATCTAACTTCCCAAGTATCGATAAGTACGAATCGTTCATGAACCAATGGACTCGTCTTGTTCCTAACTTGAACAGACATGCTAACTTCTTTGAGAACCTTGGTACAAGAGAAACACTTGATAGAGGAAGATATACTAACTACGGAATTCTATAAATATGGCAGATTCATTTAAGCCTTTAAAAGGCATGATAAAAGATACTGGCCGTATGGACCAGATAGATGGCAGCTATAGAGATGCTCTTAATCTTGTTGTGGATGATTTAAAACTCACTGTAACAAATGAGTATGGAACTCAATTCATAGGAAACTTACAGTTGGTGATCATTGTAGGTGGAGTAAACATTGCTACCATCCCTTTAAATGCTGTAGGCCAGATAGCTCTTTTAGATGATAACTTTATAATATTTGCAGCTGGGGAGTACATCGATAGTGGAGTTACAGTATCAGTATCTGCAATTTATAAAGTAAATGTAGCAACTAGATCTTCATCGGTTTTATACTACACTACCAATGTGTTGCCTACAGCTATTACAACAATCAATCCTACAGGGCACCTAAACTTTGATGTTGACCACCCAGTAACTGCTGAGTTAAGAGAATCCCCAACTCAAGAAGAAATCATATATTTTAGTGATAACAAGTACACATTTATACAAGACCCTGATACTGATATAAACTACGTATCTGAGTACAACCCTCCACGTGTATTTAATGTCACTAAACAGGAGGCATCTGTAACTGCAACTAATGATCCTACTAACTTGTATGGAAACTTTAGTAGAGTAGAGTTTTTAAATTTATTCATGGATGCTGGACAAATTCCAGAGTTTGGAAGTATAAACATTCTTAGAGGTGGTGGTGTAATTACAGGAGCATACTACTTAGGAATAGGGTATGCTGATGATGATAGAACAGAAACTAATGTACTTACTGTATCTAACCCAGTATACATAGTTCCAGCTAATGATGATAGTTTCCCTAGAGAAATGATTACAGGAGCTCCTAATGGAACTCAAACAAGTAAGTCAATTCAATGGAATATAAACAATCTTAATGTAGAATATAAATATCTAGTTCCATATATAGTTCAGTATAGTGGTAATGCTAGATTTGTTTATAAATTAGAGAATGTAAATATCCTAGGTTCAAGTGCACAGGTTGTATATAGTGGACTAGAAAAAGTAGCAGCATCTGCAATTGAAGAAGCAGTAATTGATAAAGTTAGATACCTAACTGCTAAATCAATCACTCAGTTAGATAATAAATTATATGCTGCTAATCTTACTAGCCGACCAGACTTAGGCTTTCAAAGATTTGCTAATAACATTAAAGTAGAGCCTGTAGTAGAGTTAATAACATCTTTTGACCCTAGAAGATATGATGTTTATACTCTTAATGAAGGGTATGCTCAATTAGTATATCCTGATCCACCGACATTAGATAGTGAATTTTATACAACGTCAACTGCTAGTGGACTAGTTTTTTCAGGTACAGGTCCAAGTACACCTGTTATAGGAGGATTTTGGGGACCACTTGGGGGTATAACACCAGGAGTTAGACACACTCAATTTAAAGGAATAGATGGTGTATCTGAAGCATATGTAACTAGTGTTATTATTCCAATCCAGCAAGGTAAATCCTCAGGGTATAGAGACCCAAATAGACTGTTTTCAAGAAAAGGATACAGAAGAGGAGAAGTATATGCATTCTATATTTCATTTGTTTTAAAAGATGGAAGTGAGAGTTATGCTTATCATATCCCTGGAAGAGATCAAATAGGAGTATTTGAAGACGACTGGACAGCTTTTGAAACAGGAGTAGGATCTGCATTAGGAGCTGCAGGCTTAGGTATAAAAACTGCAGAAATAAAACAGTACGATAATCTAAGTAGAGTATATCAATACTTTGACACTAGCTATATGGGTGGTGTGATACTGTTTTCTAATATGGCATATTGGAAAAACTTAAATGAGTTTTATCCAGACAATAAAGAGTTTGAAGTATGGCAAGTTGGTTCTGATGGTAGAGGAATATACACAACAACTCTAGCTAATACAAATGTTAGGCACCATAAACTGCCTTCTAATCACAACTCTTCTTTTAGCCACGTTGTAAGAGATACATACTTTGGGTCAGTTCCATTGAACGATCCATTGTATCTAGCTAATGCAGATGGGTATAGAGTGTTTAATGATCAAGTTAGAATACTTGGGGTTAAGCTACAAAATCTAAAGATTCCAAAGTTCATCCTAAAGCAGGTACAAGGGTATAAGGTTTACTATGCTAAAAGAACTCAGGGTAATAAAACTATTATTGGACAGAGTGGGGCACATCCAAGTACTCCTTACCTAGCATCTAATGTTTTAAATAATGCAAACAATGCAGGTACGGGCCCATTCTTTAACATTTGGTCATTAGATGGACATCTTAAATACGGAGGTCTTGCAATATCAGACAGTTTGTGGACTCAAGTACCTGACGATATTCGTGGTAATGTTTTAGTAAAAAATCCTAACGATGATCTTACTACACTTAACTACATAGGTAATCCAGTATTTAAATTTCATGATTTTAATCTTTTAAGAAAGAAACATACTCTTGCTACAGTTACTCACATAGATGTACAATATGTAATCTTGATGGAGAGTTGGAGAGGTGGATATAAAGGAGCTTTAAAAAGTGCAGCCTCTGACCAATTTTCAGGGGTAAATCTTTATAATGAATACTACAGAACATTTAGATCTGGAGTAGGAGATGATACATATGCATGGGTGCATGAAGACTTGGGTAATATGTTCAACTTCACAGCTGGTGCTAGCTCTGAATATTTTGATAACCCAGGTCCTAAAATTCTTTGGGGGAACGTCTACATAGCAAGTAGATATATGACCCCAGGTACTATCAATGACTCTACTGGTAATAGAGTTGATGTAGGAATTATTTGGAATGATAGAACAGCTGAAGGAAAAGAAAGATGGTTAGGGGATATAAATAAATTCCCAAACTTAGCAACTAACCAAGCTGCTCTGTTATCTAATACTCAGACAATATTTATGATAGAGCCTGAAGGGGCTACATATGTTAACGGTCTAAGCATTCTTAAATCTACAACTGCCAATGGATTTAAAGGAGCTACTTACATACACAATGCCTTTGGGGAAAGTTCTATTGCTATAAGTTTAGCATCAGGACTCCCATTACTTGGAGGGTACTATACTAACGAATGGAGTTATATAGGTTTGAGTAACTTAATGTGGGGATTAGCAATATATCCTAGAACTACTTATGCTGGATATATAAGTCCTAGTGCAAATCCTTCAAGTGCTTATCAAATAATAGGTGGTCACGATCTTAACTACATTAGAAATTCTATATTTGACCCATATAGCAACGGAGCTGATCAATTAAACAGTGTTAGTGTAAGAACCTGGTATGAAGGAGAAAGCATTTTTACAAGAATGATGATGAAAGGCCACGGTAGCTTAAGACAACCTTATGCTATGAGTGGCCCCTCTCAAACTAGTCCAGGGGGTGGATCGACAATAACCAATCCAATTAATAATGAGCCTAGAACAAGACCTAATACTTATTTAGTAAATCTATGCTCAAATAAAACTGATGTATTTGAACCATTCGATAAGCAACAGTTAGTTTGGACTGGTTATTACAAAAGTCTATTAGATGTTAATGTTGATACAGGAGTAAGTGCAGATAATCGTAGTTACTACTATGGTGATAACTCTCTTCAATCAGAATCAGGGCCTATATTTGGAGGAGATACCTATATCTGTAAATACAGTTATAGAACTACATCTAACCTATATGGATTGGCTAGATTTAACAGAGGTATAAACAAATACAATGTATACAGAGGTGCATCAGGGGGTGCAGGTGTTGTACTTCCTTCATTAATTCAAGCTACAGCTTATATATGGGGAGACATACCTGTAGATGTAAACTCTGGAACAACACCTTCATACCTAACAAACATATACGGAAATACTAATGACTACGATGTATTACGATGGGGAGGTGCACTTGACAATCCTGGCACCGAGGTTATAGAAGGAGCTGGAGATGAGTTTGGTGGAGCTAGAAGATCAGCTATAAGCACTAATGCAAACTGGAGTGCAATGGGTTATGAAGTCTTTACTACTATTTATCAATACGTGGTAGAGACTGATGACAACATTAACTATCGACATGCAGGAGATCCTGAGAAAGGAGTTAGTGAACTTAACAGCATGTTCTTTGATAAGTATGTAGCAGCTGACGTATTATACAGAAGCCCTCTTGGAGACTTAACTAAGATGGATAATCTATTGTATGAGGACCATTACTCAGCCGTTCAAGATATCAGAGTTCCAATTGCATTCCCTAAAGAAAGTACAAATACTCTTTCATTCCCTAACAGAGTAATCAGATCTGCTACTCAAGATGGTAACTTCAATGATACCTACAGATATTTCCTTGGTCTTCAATACAAAGACTTTGCAGTTAACAGAGGACAGATTACTAACATCTTTAACCTAAAGGCTCTTCTTTATATTCACACTGAGAAAAGTTTATTTAGAACTAAAGGTAAACAGAACATTGAACTTGGAGATGCTACTCAGGCTTACATTGGATCAGGAGACTTGTTTGCTCAAGAGCCAGATGAATTCATCCAAAGCACAGAAGGGTACAATGGCCTCTACAATAAGATGGGATCATTGGTTACCAAAGATGGATATATCTTCGTAGCTAGAAAGTCTCGTAAAATATTCTTAGTTAAAGATGAAATAGTAGACTTGACTGAACTTGGAATAAATGCTTGGGCTAGAGAAAACATTCCATTTGCTTTAGAAGCATTTGGATGGGATCCAGATTATGCAGGGGTGCCAACAGATGCTCCTACTGGAGACTTTGGCTTCTTAGTTAGCTATGACCCATTGTTCAAACGTACTCTTATTACTAAAAGAGAGCTTGTACCAACTCAACTATTCATAGAAGAGTTTGGCCAAGGCTTAATAACATACTCAAGACCTAAAGCTACATTCAATCTTGCTGGTGGGGTAGTACTCCCAATAGAAGAAAGTGAATACTTTGAAAGAGGTGGGTGGACGATATCATACTCTAACAGCCTTTCTGTATGGGCTAGTAGACACTCTTACATTCCTTTATTGTATGGGTATAACTCTAAACACCTGTATAGCTTTAATACAAGGCTTACTCCAGGAGGATTATTTGCAGCAATGTATGAGCACAGTGATATGACTAATCCTGGAAAATTCTACAATACAGTCTACAGCTTTGAAATAGATTGTATTTTCACAGCTCCGATAAATGCTATTTATTCAGGATTTAAATTTACAACTGATGTATTCACTAAGGCTAACACAGCCTTACCTGTAGAGCAGCAGTTTAGTCCTGGATTTACTAGCTTTTATGTTTACAATACTACACAGATATCTGGAGAGGTAGACTTCGTATATCTAACCAATATCAGAAAAACAGATAACACTTGGAATGTAAATGCATTTAGAGACTTATCTAGTATTGTAGCAAACACTGGGTTATCTGTAGGACAAATTAACGTACAAGGAGTTCCTTATACTGAAACTTTTGTCCCAACTTCAACTCAATCTATGTTCTTATCTGAAGGAATTATAAACTCAAATTATATAGACTCTAACAAACCTTGGTACGAGCAAAGAAAGTTCGTAGATAAATTTTTAGGAATTCGATTAATAGCTAACAACTTATCAAAAAATTTGATAAATTTGTATACTATGACCGTCGCCCTAAGAGTATCACCGAGATAACCTTTAACTAAATGGCTAAAAAATCCATAACTAAATCTAAATCAGCTCCTAAGCAACTACTTAAAAAGTATCAGTTTGCTGGTGCAAACCAATCTACTTATAATCAAGTAGCTAACCCTTACTATATTAGTGGTACGTATGCTGAACAAGCTGGGCAAGAAGCCGATAGGTACTACGGGAATATAAATAGATTTGGTGACTATGCCCAAGCTCAAAATATAGATGCAGAGGTAGCTAGAAAGAATCGAGAGGCCGAAGAAAAAAGGGCACAGAAAGAAATGGTTGCTCAAGGAAGAGCACAGAAAGAACAAGAGGTAGCAGCCTTTGGACAACAAGTTGCAAAAGCAGCTGGAGATGAAGCTTTATCTTATGGTAAGATAAAACTAGCAGAAAGAGCTGCTAGAAAAGCTGCAGAGAAAACAGCTACAAATGCACTAGCTACGGCTGGTAACACTGTTGCATCTAGTATAACTCCTGCTGCAACAAATACAGTAGCTCAAGGAATAGCCCCAACAATAACTGCACAAGCAGCTAGAGGATCTGGAATGGAAGCAGCTAGAGTAGCTAGTAATTTTATTGATGAAACAGGTGCTGTAGCATTGCCACAAGCTGGGATGACATCTGCCGCTGGCACAGGAGCTGGTGTAGGAGGTGCTGCCGCAGCAAGTGGAGCAAGCACTGCAGCTAATACTGGATTGATGGCAGCTAATATGTCTGGCTTAGCTTCAGCTGGAATTGGATTGGGATTAACAGGAGCAGGAATGCTTGTCCAAAGAAAAATGGACACCGACCCAAACAAGTACAGCAAAAAAGAAGGAAGACAAAATGCATGGGGCGATGCACTTAAAAGTGCAGGAACTGGATTCGGAATGGGGGCTACTGCTGGTACTATTGTTCCTGGTGTAGGAAATGTAGTTGGAGGAATAGTAGGTGGTATAGCAGGATTAGGTGCAGGCTTAATTAAAGGTGTTAAAGAGAACAGAAGAATGCAAGCAGATGCTGGAGAGTATGCTTCTGAAAAAGCAAAAATGGATGCAGAGATAGCAGAAGCTGAAAGAGTAAGAAAAGCAGAACTTGAGAAACAAGGAAACCTATTAGCTCAAAGATATAATACAGCTTTTGTTAATTCAAGGCTTACTGGTGCACAGACGGGATTTGGTTACAACACGTCAACCAATATGAACATGCAACCTACTAGTTCTTACTATGCAGAAACTGGTGGAGTTAGAGTTCCAGGGGGACAAGTTGTCCCTATCAATGGTTCTGATGCAGTTAAGTTTGTAGGAAAGAAACACTCTGAAGGAGGAATTAAGCTAGATGCTAAGACTGAAGTAGAGGGTGGAGAGACTATGGATAAAGTAATGATGAATGGTGGTAAACCTAATGATTACTTCTTCTCATCTTACCTTAAACTAGGAGGTAAGTCCTTTGCTAAAAGACATGAAGAAATTCTTAAAGCTGGAGGAAGCCAAAAAAGTATTCAAGATCTTGCTAAGAAACAAGAAGCTATAGCTAATAAGAAAGGAGAAAAAGATAGAAGTCCTCAGCAGATAGCATCTTATGGAGGTATTCATAAGTATCAAACTGGTAACTTTTATAAGGAGAATGTTGTAGAAAATGAAGAAGAAACTAAAATAGATCAAATAGACTTTACACCTGTACAAGAAGCAGATGGAAACTTTGTAGTTAAAGATGCTAGTGGTAATGTTTTAGGAAAAAGTATGGACAGAAATGTTGCTGTAAAAAAAGCTAGAGGAACTTACTCTCAACCAGCACTTACCTCTCCTACTACTCAACAGTCAGCAGATGCTCAGTCTAATGCTAATGCTAATGATGTAACTGTTAGAGATACTAACAAAGCAAATGCTGAAGCTCCAAAAGATCAGTCACCTGTAGCTCCTGGAGGTACAACTAATAATGCTGGTCAAGCTGCAGCCGATGCTGCTGTTAATGTTGGAACAAGAGATAGTAGTGCTACTAGCACAAGTTCAGCAGGTGCTCCTGTTACAGGAGATCCTAAAAAAGAAAGATATTATAATAGAGAGGATATTACAAAAGGAAGTAAAGGAGTTAGTAAATCAATGGAGAAAGTTCCAACAGGTCAGGGTGACCAAGGAACTTATTTTGGAAAAGTATCTAATGCTCAGTTTACTGCATTCCAATCTAACAATCCTTGGTTTGATTTCTCTGCAGGATTTGATCCTAAGAAAAGAGACTTCACATCTGCTAAAGGAGTTAAAGGTTCTTCAGATGTAGCTAAATTCCAAGAGGAATATAACAAATATGTTGGGGAAGGTAATAGACTTCAAGTAGATGGTAAACTTGGAGAACAAACAGCTACTGCAATGCTTATGTTCTCAGACCCTGCTGTTGAAGTGCCTCCAGCAGATAATACTCCTCCACAAACTCCTCCTCAAGATGGAACACCTCCAAAAGAAGAAGAAAAGAAGAAAGAAGAGGAACAAAAACAAGTGGCAGATCTTAAAAGAGGAGTTAACGGGTCATTGCTTGCAGGACTCGGACAACTGATTCCTGTAGGATATGCACTTGCTCGTCCTTATAAAACTGAAGGTAATCTTCCACGAATGGCTGGAGGAGGAAATGTTGGTGCAGGTAGTGTTAGAGGTGCCATCCTTCCTAGAGTTAATATGAATGCTGAAAGAGCTGCAGCAGAAAGAAATACTGTAGCAATTAAAAATGCAATTCAAAATACTAATGCAGGTCCTGGAGGGATAGCTGCTATGATGGCTGCTAACTCTTCTCAGAATAATCAGAACTTGACAATTGCTAACCAAGAGCAAGAAGCTAATAAGCAACTTGCTGCAGAAGAGGCAAGACTTGGACAACAAGCTTCTCAGTTTAATGCTGAGACAGCTCAAAGAGCTAACATGGCTAATGTGCAAAATAGACTTGCAGTTAACCAGGCTAATCTTGAGGCTGGTATCCAAGAGTCTAGACTAAAAATTGATGAGAAGAGATACAAAAGAGAAGAAATTCTTGGAGCTCTAGATACTGCATCTTCTCGTATTGCTGGTATTGTTAAAGATGAAAAATCTTACAAAGCTCAAGAGAGACTTGCTAAAGCAATCGATAATACTGGTTCTTACGATCGTTTCACAATTCTAGAACAATTGCAAAAAGAATCTAAGAACAAGAACTCCCCATACTATGGTAAAACAGATGTAGAACTTAAGAAGATTGCAACTGATACCTACAACGAAGTTATCGGGAAGATGGGATTAGAAGGAGAACAAAATGCTAAGAACGGTGGTAGAAGATACACCAGCCGTCTTGGGGATTTGAGCAGAGGAAGAAACAAAAGAAATTTTAATATCTAAAAGCTATGCCGTATAAGTTTGGTGAATATGTAAGTACTTATGTGGACCCACAGTCTGTAGCTATTTCAGAAACTCTTCGTAATAGATTTACGGAGAACTTCAAAGCTAATGATAACTTGACAATGGCTGTCGAGCAAATGAAAGCAGCTTTGCCTTTTGAAAACGATATGGCTAAGAA
>Ga0114981_10002116_pt1 | contig 12908 bp, 12 predicted proteins | sample S_140806_MF_Meta_FD_87028 | JGI IMG/M metagenome (GOLD analysis project Ga0114981, IMG submission 87028) | Freshwater microbial communities from Lake Simoncouche, Canada to study carbon cycling - S_140806_MF_MetaG | ecosystem: Environmental > Aquatic > Freshwater > Lake | place: Lake...
AGCCTTCTGTTGCGCACACAATTGAGATTTTGAAGGGTCTTCGCGATCGCTACGAAACACATCACCGTGTTTCAATCACAGATGGTGCGCTATCAGCTGCTGCAAACCTTGCAGATCGTTATGTTTCAGATCGCTTCTTGCCAGATAAGGCGATCGACCTTATTGATGAGGCAGGATCACGTCTTCGCATTAAGCGCATGACAGCACCAGCTGAACTTCGCGAGTTTGATGAAAAGATTGCAAGCGCTCGCAAGGAAAAAGAGTCTGCAATTGATGGTCAAGATTTTGAATTAGCAGCAACTCTTCGCGATAAGGAAAAGACTCTTATCACTGAAAAGCAGGAAGCTGAAAAGAATTGGAAAGCAACTGATCTAGATAAGGTCACTGAGGTTGATGAAGAACTCATCGCCCAAGTTCTTTCTGCATCAACTGGAATTCCAGTCTTTAAGTTAACTGAAGAAGAGACAGCACGTCTGCTTCGCATGGAAGATGAATTACACAACCGTGTTATCGGACAAGATCAAGCGATCAAGGCGTTGTCACAAGCAATTCGTCGCACACGCGCAGGTCTTAAAGATCCACGTCGTCCTGGCGGATCATTTATCTTCGCTGGTCCTTCAGGTGTTGGTAAGACAGAACTTTCTCGCACACTTGCGTCATTCTTGTTTGGTGATCAAGATGCATTGATTCAACTGGATATGTCTGAGTACTCAGAGCGTCACACCGCATCACGTTTGTTCGGTGCACCTCCAGGATATGTTGGTTACGACGAGGGTGGACAGCTAACTGAAAAGGTTCGTCGTCGTCCATTCTCTGTTGTGCTCTTTGATGAAATCGAAAAAGCACACCCAGATATCTTCAACTCACTTCTACAGGTTCTAGAAGATGGTCGCTTAACAGATTCACAAGGTCGCACCGTTGACTTTAAGAACACTGTCATCATCATGACTACAAACCTTGGTACCCGTGACATCTCTAAGTCACTCGGGCTTGGCTTTGCGAACAGCGATGACGATATGACTAATTACGAGCGCATGAAGGGCAAGGTAAGTGATGAACTCAAATCTCACTTCCGCCCTGAGTTCCTCAACCGTATCGATGACATCATCGTCTTCCATCAGTTGACCAAGCCTCAGATCATTCAGATTGTTGACCTGATGCTCAAAAATCTTGATGATCGTTTGCAGGCAAAGGACATGGGCATCGAACTCACTCCTGCAGCCAAGGATCTTCTTGCAGAGCGTGGTTACGATCCACTTCTTGGTGCGCGCCCATTGCGTCGCGTAATTCAGCGTGAAATTGAAGATGGATTGTCAGAGCGAATCTTGTTTGGCGAGCTAAAGGCTGGCGAGATTATCGTTGTTGATGTTGAAGGAGAAGGTGCCGAAGCAAAATTCACATTTGCCGGAGCACCAAAGGTGGCAACACCTGATACTCCTGAAGATCTTGCTGAAGCACCAACTGCTTAATTAACTACCAAGTTTTTTAAGTGCATCTCCGCTAACGCGATACACGGTCCACTCATCCATGGGCACTGCGCCTAAAGATTTGTAGAAATCGATGCTTGGTTGATTCCAATCCAGAACCCACCACTGCAATCTTTCGTAATCGCGTTCTACGCAGATTTTTCCTAATTCTTTAAGGAATGCCAAGCCGTACCCTTTGCCGCGATATGCGGGATCAACATAGAGATCCTCAAGGTAGATACCTGGCTTACCAACCCAGGTTGAATAGTTGAGGAACCAGATAGAGATTCCAACTACAAACCCGTCATCTTCTGCAACGTGGCAGTACGCAACTGGGTTTTCGCCAAAAATGCTTTCTTGAATTTGTTCGAGGGTAGCTTTTGCCTCGAGCGGGGCTCTTTCGTACTCGGCTAGATCTTTAATCAGCTGAAGTATCCGTGGAGCATCATCTTTTTGCGCCAACCGAATCATGTGTGAAGTGTATGGGATTTTATTGATGGTAGATACTTTTCAATTTCTGCCCTATTCTTTAGAAACTATGACAAGCAATGGTAAAGAACCGGAACTAGGTCTACTTCGAACCGAGCAGGTAGATGCAAAGTTTCAGATGCTTGATGTCATGACTGTTTCTGAATTACTGCAAGCGATGAATGAAAGTGACACCGAAGTACCTAAAGCTGTCAGCTTAGTTTTACCTAAAATCGAAAAAGCTATCGATGGTGTTGTTGACCGCATGTTGCAGGGTGGTCGCTTAATTTATATGGGAGCTGGCACATCAGGACGTCTTGGAGTTTTAGATGCGGCTGAGTGCGGCCCAACTTTTTCAGTAACAACAGACCAAGTCGTTGCATTTATTGCAGGCGGAGATTCGGCGTTACGTAATCCCGTAGAAGGAGCAGAAGATAAACCAGAACTTGGCGCAGCAGATTTAAAGAACGCCAATGTTTCTCAACTAGATGTAGTTGTTGGAATTGCAGCAAGCGGAAGAACTCCATATGTTCTAGGTGGTCTTGAATATGCAAGAAGTGTTGGGGCTTTAACAATTGCTATTACTTGTAACCCAAATTCTGAAGCTGGGAAGATTAGTGATTATGCTTTAGATATTGATTCAGGGCCAGAACTATTGGCTGGATCAACACGCTTGAAATCCGGAACCGCACAAAAGATGGTTTTGAATATGATTTCAACAATTTCAATGGTTCGGCTTGGCAAAACATTTGGCAATTTAATGGTCGATCTTCAAATCAGTAATGAAAAACTTCAAGACCGTGCGGTGCGAATCATTGAAAAGGCAACCGGAGCTTCGAAAAAAGAATCTACCGAAGCGCTTCAAGCATCAGGACATGAAGTTAAAGTTGCGATATTGATGCTTTTGCTCAATTTAGACCCAATTGCAGCACGTGCAAGACTTCATGCTTCATCTAATCGCATACGAGAAGCGCTTACTGAGTCTTAATTATTAAGAATCGTTACTAAAGTCAGTAATTTTCAGTAAGTATTGGGATAAATAGTTGAAAATCAATGATTCTGGGTGCTTGACGGATAGCCCAATACGCAGCATGATTTTTCATGAGTGAGGCGAGGCGGTGAAAGAAATTTTCATGTTGCCGAGACCGAATAACTGATGTGTTCAAATTGAATATGTCATCAAGGAAGGAACCGCATAGTGATTAGTAAAAAAAGATTTCTAGTTGGCGGAGTGGCCTTAGCGTTAATGGCTGGCACTCTTGTTTCAACTCCAGCAAAGGCAGCAAGTTCTGAACTTGTTATCGGATCTGTTTTGGATATCGATAAACTGGATCCACACACATCAACAAACTTCGCTACCGTGCGTGCACTTGGTTTGGTGTATTCAAGCTTGGTAGAAGTTGGTCCAGGAAATAAGTTGAAGACTGGTTTGGCATCATCATGGTCTTTCAACGCTGCTGGTACTCAATTGAAGCTCGTTCTACGCCAAGGCGTTAAGTTCCACGATGGTTCAACTTTTGATGCTGAAGATGCAAAAGCAAGCCTTGAAAGAATTTTGGACACAAAGACCGGTGCAGCAGGACGTGCAAACCTACTAACAATCACAAGCATGGTTGCATCAGGACGTTCCCTTACATTGAACTTGTCTGTTCCAAACGTTCCAATTCTCGCTGCACTCGATGGCGTGAACATGGCAATGCTTTCCTCAGATGATATTGCGGCTGGAAAAATTGGTGGAAACAACAAGCCAAACGGAACTGGCCCATACAAGTTCGTATCATGGGAACCAACTCAGTCAGTTAAGTATGTCTCTAATCCAGGTTACTGGATGGGTGCACCGAAGATCACAAACTTAACTATTCGAGTTATTCCAAATGAGTCATCAATTTTGTCTGCAATGAATGCAGGAACAATTCAATTTGGAATTGTTACAGATCCACTAATTGCTAAGCAGATCAGCACCAAGACTCTAAAGCTATTCAAGGTGCCAGCACTTGCTTATTACGCATTACAGCTCAACACAAAGGTTGCACCTTTTAATGATAAAAATGTGCGCCTAGCTATTCAGTGTTCTATTGATCGTCCAGAGATGATTAATACTGCGATGTTGGGTGAAGGCGCTGTATCAGGACCAATCACAAGCCCTGCATACAAATCAGACATAAATGCTCGTCCATGTCCAAAGGTTGATATTGCTAAAGCTAAGGAATATTTAGCAGCAGCAGGCAAGTCAAGCGGAGTTACATTCAAGGCACTTGTTACAAGCAACGGATGGGCTACATCTGTTGCAATGGCACAAAACTTGAAGGCACAGCTTGCACGTGCAGGTATCACCATGGATCTAGATATTGTTGACCAGGCCACATATGTTCCTCGTTGGTTGGCTGCAGATTTCGTTGCAACTCTTGCAAACAATGGTGGACGTATTGATCCAGACACTATGTACACCCGTTACTTCACTTCAACAGGAAACTTGAACAAAGTTGCGACATATTCATCAGCAACTCTTGATGCTAATTTCTTGAAGGGTAAGTCAAGTGGAAAGACCTCAGTGCGAACTGAGGCATACACCGCTATCTCAAAGGAGCTAGAGGACAATGCTGTTTGGGTTTGGCTTGCAACACCATTTGAGTATCGCGTCGCAGCTAAGGATCTGAAGGGCTTCGTTGCTCTTGCTACAGGTTCATTGTTGCCACTTCGCTCAGCGTCACTCGGATAACAAAAATAAGGTGCGGCGCACGACATCACGTTCGTGCGCCGCACTATTTTTAATTCTTCTCAAACTAAAGTCGGGAGTTCATTAAATGCGGTTGGCCAAGACCTCTGGTATCGCTACCCGCCTACTAAGTGTTCTGATTACCCTTTTCGGAATCTCAGTTTTTATTTTCATCGTTCTTCGTGTAATTCCAGGCGACACAATTACGGGATCTCTAGGTATCGAGACAGGTGTTTTAACACCAGAACAGATCGATGATCTAAAACGTTATTACGGCATCGATAAGCCATTGATTTTGCAGTATTTTTCGTGGATCACCTCCTTCTTAAGCGGGGATTTGGGTTTCGCCTATTCAACGGGTGTTTCTGTACTCACTCTTACCGCTTCGGCCCTTCCAGTAACAATTGAACTAGCTCTCTTTGGAACTATTTCCGGGGTCATTATGGGTATTGCAATTGGAATGTTTAGTGCAAAGAAGCCTGGAAGTGCACGAGATTTCTTCGGACAACTCTTTGGGCTACTTGCATTAGCTATTCCTGGTTTCGTATTGAGTACCGCGATCGTCACAATTATGGCCAATAAATTTGGTTACTTTCCAAACGGTTACGAATACATGACCCCTTGGGAAGATTTATGGATGAATCTTCAGCAAATGCTATTTCCAGCAATAGTTTTAGGAATTGCTGTAGCAGCCCCAGTAATGCGCACTACGAGATCTGCCCTACTCGAGACAATAGATAAAGATTTCATCCGTACAGCTTTTGGTAAGGGTCTAAAAAACCGAACCGTTCAATTTCGACATGTTTTGAGAAATTCACTTATTCCAATTGTCACAATGACGGGTATCCAATTTGGGTATCTGCTTGGCGGTGCTGTAATTGTTGAGAAGATTTTTGCATTACCTGGAATGGGTAGACAAATTCTAGATGCAATCAATAAGCGCGAGTATGCAACCGTTCAAAGTAGTGTGATGATGTTTGCTATTTTGTTTGTGACGATCAACTTAGTAACAGACTTAATCTACCGACGCATAGATCCGAGAATTAAATGACAACAAAAAAGCAAGAAAAGACTTGGGTCCACTATTACTTTAAGAGCACTAGTGGCGTAGTAGGAGCAGTTTTGGTCTCACTAATGATGATCATTTCCATTTGTGCGGCTTTTGGTTGGACCACGCATGACCCATTAGCTCAAAATCCTATGGATGCATTACAAGGACCATCATCAACCTATTGGTTTGGAACAGATCAATTTGGACGAGATGTTTTCTCAAGAGCAATGGATGGAATGAGACGGTCCATGACTGTCTCAATCGTTGCGGTGGGAATAGCAGGATTTATAGGTGTTTTACTAGGCGTTTTGGGTGGTTTTTTGGGCAAGTGGCTCGATGGTTTTGTTGTGCGTTTGAGCGATGTTATTTTCGCTTTCCCAGCAATCCTGTTAGCACTAGCCATTGTAAATAGCTTAGGAAACTCTTGGATTGATACATCTCTTGCTATTGCAATTGTTTAAACGCCGATCTTTATTCGTGTTGCCCGCGGTCCCGTGTTAACTATTAAAGAATTAGATTATGTAAAATCAGTACGAGTTTTGGGATTCTCATCGCCTCGAATATTGATGAGCCATGTGCTTCCAAATGTTTTAGCACCAATTCTTGTTCAGATTGCTTTATCTATGTCATGGGCAATTCTTACTGAATCCGGATTGAGCTTCTTGGGACTTGGTACTCAGCCCCCTGATGCATCTCTTGGATTAATGGTTTCAGAGGCACAACCTATGGCTGCTTTTGCGTGGTGGACATTGGTGGCACCTTCTGCATTTATCACCTTGGTTGTTGTTGGCCTGAATTTAGTGGGAGATGGTTTACGAGATTCCTTGGATCCTGCAAGGAGACAGTCATGAGTAAGCCACTGATCGAGGTTAAGAACCTCACAATAGAAACCGCTGAAGATTCTAGAACTCTCGTCAATGATATTTCTTTCGAGGTGCTCCCAGGTGAAGCGGTGGGTGTTGTTGGAGAGAGCGGATCTGGCAAGACCTTAACCGCACTTTCAATTCTTGGACTACTTCCAAGAGGCGTTGTGGCACGCTCCGGAGAAATCAATTACTCAGACTCAAATTTATTGACAGCCTCTGAAGAGTATCGACGCTCTATTCGCGGCAATCAGATTTCCATGATTTATCAGGATCCAATGACTGCCCTAAACCCAGTCATGAAACTTGGAAAGCAACTTTTTGAGGTACTTGAGGCTCATGACTTATTGGATTCGGAAGCCCCGCAGAGGGTCTTTAACGCATTTAAAGAGGTTGGAATTCCAGAGCCTGACCGTGCTTTAGTGAGCTATCCACATGAGTTTTCAGGAGGAATGCGCCAGAGAGTCATGATCGCGATGGCAATGATTCTTTCCCCCAAGCTGTTAATTGCAGATGAACCAACAACAGCACTAGATGTCACGATTCAACAACAGATTTTGGCTTTAGTTTCAGAGCAACGCAGAAAAACTGGAATGTCCATGTTATGGATCACTCACGATCTAGGAGTGGTTGCAAACCTAGTTGATCGAGTGATCGTTATGTATGCAGGAAGAATTGTTGAAGTTGGTACCGTTAAGGAAATCTTCACCAATCCTCAGCACCCTTACACACATGGATTACTTGCGTCTTTGCCAAAGTCCAATGTTAAGAGCCGTGAAAGATTGATGGCAATTCCGGGTGTGCCACCTAAGCCATGGTTGGTAGAAAATTCATGTGCATTTAGTCCACGCTGCACTAGGGCAACAACTAAATGCTTCAATGAAACGCCAAGCCTTAAGCTAAATGATTTCACCAAAGCAGCTTGTTTTCATGAGATTGGAACAAGTCAATGAGTCTAAAAATAGATAACGTAGGTAAGCAATATAAAGTTAGAGCAAGCAAAGCTTCCATTAACGCACTCAATGGCGTTTCAGTTGATCTTCAGGTTGGACAGACGCTCGGAATTGTGGGCGAAAGTGGTTGCGGGAAGTCAACACTTGCGCGATTAATTGTTGGACTTGAAAAACCCACGAATGGTCAGATCACTTGGCGTGAAAAACCAATCGGAAACAAAGATTCGACCACACTGAAAAGTCATCATTCAAATATTCAACTTGTTTTTCAGGATCCTTACTCATCACTTAATCCTCGACAGAAAATTGGGCAGTGCATCTCTGAGGTCATAAAAACACACAAATTAAGAGCAGGCAGTGAAATTCAAAAAAGAGTTGAGCAGCTTCTACTTGAAGTGGGAATATCACCTGATCTACAGCACAGATATCCGCATCAACTATCGGGTGGACAGCGCCAAAGAGTAAGTATTGCAAGGGCTTTAGCCTCCGAGCCAGATTTACTAATTTTAGATGAGCCAGTTTCAGCGCTCGATGTTTCTGTCCGGGCAGATGTTATGAACCTCCTCTTTGATTTAAGAGAGAAGTTTGGATTGACATACATCTTTATTAGCCATGATTTGTCGATGGTTCGTCACATAAGTGATTTCATCGCAGTTATGTATCTGGGCAAAGTAGTTGAGAATGGCTCTTGGTCTGATGTTCTAGACAATCCGAAACATCCCTATACCAAAGCTCTTATTGATGCCATGCCCGACCATGAAAACGTGGGAGCTACCAAATACGAAAAGGCCCTATTAGGTGAGGTTCCAGATCCAGCGAACATGCCAAGCGGCTGCGCATTTCATCTTCGTTGCCCTATTGCTACAGCTAATTGCAAAGTACAAACTCCAGAACTTATTCTTATTGACACCCAACATTCAGTCGCTTGCTCGGAGTTAAAATCATGAAAATTCTTGGAATGATGTCTGGAACATCTTTTGACGGTATCGATTCCGCGCTGTGTGATTTCAACATTGTTGATGACGAAATCCAGATTCAGCTTCTGCACTTTGAATCAAGTAATTATTCTGATGAGACGAGAAAAAGAATTGTTGATGCGATGCCTCCATTGTCAACAACAATGTTTGACGTGTGTGTTTTAGATACCCTTGTTGGTCAATCATTTGCTTCGGCAGCAAAAAGTGCTATTTCCAACAGCAAGGTAAAGCCTGACCTCATCGTGTCTCATGGCCAAACCATGTTCCACTGGATTGATGGAGAAAATAGGGCCCAAGGAACTCTCCAACTAGGTGAGGCGACCTGGATAGCTGAAAGCACGGGGGTCCAAGTTCTCTCAAACATTCGCTCAAGAGATGTAGTGGCAGGTGGTCAGGGTGCACCGCTAGTCAGCGTGTTAGATCAGTTGCTGCTCTCTGACAACCAAACTCCTCAAGGATCGCTTAATTTAGGCGGAATTTCTAACATAACCATTACTTCACAGTCGATGAGCCCGATTGCCTATGACATAGGTCCAGCAAATGGCCTAATGGATGCGGCTATTTCAGCCTACACATCTGGAAAAACGACGTATGACAAAGATGGACAACTGGCTGCTGCAGGTGTCGTGAATCAGAAACTCTTATCCGAGTTTTTAAAGCATCCTTACTATGAACTTAAAGCCCCTAAATCAACAGGCAAAGAAATTTTTCACCTTCCATACCTGCTTGAAATTCTTGGGCCAACACAAGACTGGATCATTGAAGATGTTCTTGCCACACTTCTTGAAGTAACTGTTGAGACAGTCGCTCAAGAAGTTGAGGAATTTAATTTAAGCTCCCTATATGTTGCCGGTGGAGGATCTGCCAACAAGCAACTCATGAAGAGAATGCAAGAGAGACTAAGTAAGTGCACGATTCGCAGTATCTCTGAACTTGGAATTTCGAGTCAATCTAAAGAAGCGATTGCATTTGCTCTTATTGGATTCTTGTCGATGCATGGATTACCAGGACAGATTCCAAGTTGTACAGGAGCAAGCGGCGGAAGAATTTTAGGCTCTCTCACCCCAGGTGCACATGCCTTTATTGTTCCTCAGAAAATTGAAGCAATGCCAAAGAGGGTTAGGATTTTAGAGTGATGTTTGAATTCACCATTTCAATTTCAAGCGCATTCCACTCTGGTGTGATTCTTTGTTCACCGGTTGCAACAAACCCATATTTTAAATAAAGAGATTTTGCGATTGTGTTGTCATTAAATACCCAAAGGCTCATCTCAGCAAAACCCTCTGATCTGGTTTCTTCAATCGATTCCTCTAGTAACCGCTTCCCATATCCCTTTCCCGCAAAACTGGGTGAGACGTATAGTGAAAACAAGTGTCCACGTTGTGAAAGCTTTGGGTCACTCCCAACCCTAAAGACTCCAATGAAGTCATCGTTTTCTAGCGCAAGGAAGGTTTTTCGATCTAGATTTGCGGACAACGCCTTACTCCAGAGCTCAGTGGCTGCCTCCAAATCCATTGAATCTCGTGCCTTTTGGCTCAGAACTTCGGAGTATGAAATATGCCAGCATTGTAAAAATAAATCAGCAATCTCTGGGACATCCGAAAGTGCTGCTGGTTTGAATTCCATGCCTAGCAGGTTACTACATTTCAGGAGTAACGATGCCTAAGCCTGAATCAATTACTTTTTCAACATATCAAATTTCCTTGAAGAGCAGATTTCAGACAGCCTTGCGATCTATTGATAACTTTGATGTCTATCAATTGAAGGTAGAGCTACCTAGCGGTGAAGATTTATTAAGTGAAGTAGTTGCAACACCTGCCATTACCGGTATTTCTGCAGAAGTTCTTGTGCGAGATGTTCATGAAATTCTCATTCCCATCTTAAAAGAGTCTTCACTTGAGAACGCTGAGGATCTTTATAGTAATCTTTCCTTGAATCTTCCCAACAACCCAACAGCAAGAGCATTAGGGGACTTGGCACTGACTTCGAGAAACAAGTCATCACAAACATTAACTATCAAAACTGATGTCACAGTTCCGATCTGTAATGTGGAAGACATGGGTTTATTGCTTAGTGAGAGAATTTCTGAAGGATTCACCGCTTTTAAAATCAAACTGGGTGAAGACTCTCTTGCAAATAACCTTGAGAAAATGAAGATGCTTGATCAGTTAACCCCGCAGGACAGTATTTTAAGAGTTGATCCCAATCAGTCGTGGAGCGTTGACTACTCGATCGCATTCCTTGAAGCACTTGACTCACTTTCTATTGGACTTGAGTATCTGGAACAACCAATCCACAAGGATGATGTGAAAGGTTTAGCTTTAATTCGCCAGAACTCATCGACTGCAATCATGGCTGATGAGGCTTGCTTTAATCTTGATGATCTCAATCGAATAATCGAGATGGAGGCTGCGGATTGGGTGAATATCAAGATTCTAAAGTCAGGTGGAGTTACTCCTGCCAGAGAGATGGCTGCAGTCGCGCTTAGCAATGGATTACATCTCTCAATTGGATGCATGATTGAAAGTCCACTTGGAGTTAGAGCGGCGATGCAAATAGCCCATGAATTTGCACCTGATGAAACCCATGACCTAGATGCTGCATGGTGGTACCTTCAGGAGAAATTAAAGTATGAAGGCGGTGCGGTGAGATGAACACATGGGGCATTGTCACTGCAACTAGTTTTCAGGGCCAAATCTCTAGTTCAAGCCAGGGCTATAGCAGGAGCTTAGATCGTGAAATTCCAGAAGAGATGGATTTTTTTACACAGTTCGATGTGGCATCCCTAACTAAAATCATCTTTACAACCAACATGTTGATGCTTTCTGTTGATCGGAACCTTCTCAATATTGAAGATCCCGTTCACAAGTATCTTCCGGGATGGAAAGTTGCTGACAAAGACAAAATCACAGTTCGAAACCTTTTGGAACATCAGTCGGGGTTACAACCTTGGTTACCTCTCTACGTACGATCTAAAACCGCAGATGACGCCTTTGATGTTATTGCGCAATCTCCTTTAATAGGCCAACCCGGAGAGAAGAGAATCTATTCCGACCTAGGTTTTATTGTTTTGGGGCAAATACTAAGAAGTATCTACGGCTCAAGTTTAGAAGATATCTTTGAAAAGGAATTGAAGCCCGAGTTAAATCTGAAGAGCACTCAATTTGCATGTCCTGCTCGGCACGACAACGTTGCTGCCACATCAGTAGGAGACTTATATGAGATGAACATGATTTCATCTGGAACTCCATACAAAGTTCCTGAAGTGATTGAAGAATTTAGTAATTGGCGCACGCACATTCTTTCTGGTGAAATAAATGATGGAAACTCTTTTCATTTGTTTAATGGTATTTCTTCTCATGCAGGTCTGTTCTCGGATGCAACAGATCTGATTAATCTCTCGAGTATTTACCTCGACGCCTTTGGTCAAGATGGTGTTTTTAGCTCCAAAACACTTCGTTTGTTTCTAGAGACGAGCTCTGATCCAATGCAATGTGCTGGTTTTAGAAGGTGGTCGATTCCAACCAAAAATGGTGATGTTCTTTTTTATGGTCACACAGGATTCACGGGAGTTGCTTTCGGTTTCTCACCCGAGCTGAATTTTTCCGCGGTCATGCTGACCAATAGATTGCACTCGCGGGAAGAGTTTATTAAGACTGAGGAGCTGTGGATTCCTTTTCTCGAAAGCTCGTTATCAAAAATACTGTAGATAGGGCAGCGGCCACTGCTGCGCCAAGGGTCACATCTTTAGATTCCGAGCCTAAAAAGATTTGAGCAAGTGCGGGTATAAGAACGCCCCCAAGTGCGCCAACCAGAACAAAAAGGGTCGCACTCTTTATTGCAAGTGATTCCTCGTAGAGGATGACCGCTAAGCCAATAATGAAACCGTAGCAGGGACCTGCAAAGAAAATCGCAAGTACTAGAAGGAAAAGAAAGGCACCTCGCGATCCTCCTTCGTTCATTTGAGATAAAAGAGCAAGTGAAAAAGAAAGTCCTGAAGACCAAAGAATTGCACTCGCCTTAGTTGAAAAGTTCTTCGAACTTGTAAAGGTTCCCACAACGCGACCAAGTGTCATACCTGCCCAGAAAATCGATGTACCCAAAGGTGCACTAACGAGGTTCTTACTAATATTCTCGGAAAACAGAACTGCAGACCATCCCGCAAGAATAGTTTCAGCCCCAACATAAAAAGCCGTAGTAAGAAGCAGCAGGTAAACTTTTCTGTTTGCAAGTTTTAATACTAAGAAATTCTTGCTTTGTGGATATATCTGATCGGTTTGAAAAACACCGCCTACATAAATAGAAACCACTGCGATTGCTATATTTATGTAATGTGAAGCCTCTAGTAGATCAAAACCTATGATTGCAATTGGCGTTAGAAAGGCTGAAGCTGCTAGGTATATTCCAAGGCGTG
>Ga0114981_10002124_pt1 | contig 12873 bp, 18 predicted proteins | sample S_140806_MF_Meta_FD_87028 | JGI IMG/M metagenome (GOLD analysis project Ga0114981, IMG submission 87028) | Freshwater microbial communities from Lake Simoncouche, Canada to study carbon cycling - S_140806_MF_MetaG | ecosystem: Environmental > Aquatic > Freshwater > Lake | place: Lake...
CGGCAGACTCACGACACGCGATGTTTGGTACACGACCGATGACTATGGCACGTTATGGCGATTCGTTGTAACAGAAGGCGGCGTTCGCTTTTGGTGGGACGCAATTCATGAGACAGCGATGATGAAGATTCTTGGGTATACAGATTGGAGTAGAACATGACCCCCAAAAGTTTTGACATTGACACCGCCAAAGAAATCGTAGGCGATGAGCGTATGCGAGTCATCGAAGCCAAGGCACGGCAAGATGCTGACAACGGAATCATGGACAAGCCAGTGCGAGCAGTAGGAAGTTACTGGGATGTCGTGAGGTCAGACATGGAGTATGTCGTGTACATAACAGCGCACCACAAGCGGATGGAACGAGTTGCAAGGATTAAAGAAAGGGAGTAGACATGCTTGAAGCAATCAGAACATTTTGGGGTAAGCTGCGCGGCCTACATGGTGAGCGCAGGACAGTCATTGAACAAGGAACGCTTTGGCGCTGCACAAAGTGCCAGCTTATTTTCTTAACACGAACAGCGGGGGAACAGCATGAGTGCAATGAGCGCGTTGCCTAAAAAGGGTGGGGCAAGACTAGGGGCTGGCAGGAAGCTACCTAAGATAGATCAGTGCAGGGCAGTGAAGCTGCTGGGGGAAGGGTTGACAAAGAAAGAAATCGCCGCGCGGTTTGACGTGCCCTACAAGTCAATGCTGACATTCTTCAAGAAGCTGGGGGCGCAGAAATTGCGCGGCGCGTATGAATGGACAGGTAAATACAAAGGAGCACGTTGATGCGTAAAAGAAAGCAAACAAAAGAACAACCTGTCTTTGATGAAGTCAAGGAGTACAACGACTGGAACCCATTCGAGCGCGTAGACCCACTGGTCATTGAAGACATACACAAACGCCACGATCACAACAAGATCGTTCACACACTAGAAGATGATGAGGAGTACGCATGAGCATGGATAAACATTTCAACGGTACACGGGCTGACGACCTACAGATCAGCGGCAACCACTACAAAGAGATGGCGGTACAACCGTGGGAACTGATGGAGTCAGTGCTGACACACGCGGAGTTTGTCGGCTATCTGAAAGGCAACGTTATCAAGTACGCGCTGCGTGCTGGCCGCAAAGAAGGCAGTGATGACTTGGGTAAGTGTAGACACTACATGATGAAACTCAAAGAAGTACAGAACAAGGGCTAGGCGGTATTCCAGTTGTGATGTGTGTAAGCCTAGTAGATGCGACCACAACATCACGGACAGCAGTGGTGCCTAGCCTTTGGATGACCGCTGTTGTCCGACTTTCCAACCGCGAAGCGAGGGGGCGCGGAATCTACTTGACCCCCTCACCAATTCAAAGGAAACTGTATGGCATCGACACCAGAAGTAAAAGTAAAGAAGCAAATCAGGAAGTTGTTGGATGAGCTTGGCGTGTACTACGCTATGCCAATAGGCACAGGCTACGGCAACTCAGGGGTGCCAGACTTTCTGGTATGCGCCAAGGGTGTGTTCATTGGCGTGGAAGCAAAGGCAGGGAAGAACAAACCCACCCTGCTTCAAGAAGAACATCTGCGCCGCATACGAAGCGCAGGGGGAGTGGCAATGGTGGTTAACGAAGACAACATAAACGAACTCAGAAAGGTATTGACATGAACGACGAACACAACTTAGAAGCGCGGCTGGCGCTGATGTCGGACGAAGAGAAGCAGCACTTCAAGACTGTGGTGCTGGAACTCGTCCAGTGCTATGGCCCTGATGCAAAGCAAGCAGTGATTCTGTTCAATGGTAGTGACAAGCTGGGCGGTATCGTTACGCTCAACTGCAACGAGATGGAGGCGGCAGAACTTATGCTGGAAGCCAACGATTTTTTCGGCTTCTTGAACGTTATTGGCGCACCCCCAAAGGAGGCATTTAATTGACTAAACCATTTGACAAGATAGTCACCATCGACTTCGAGACTCGGTGGGACAAGCGTGACTACACGCTATCCAAGATGACAACAGAGGAGTACATACGTGATAAGAGATTTAAAGCGTTTGGAGCAGGTATACATGAGTTCGGAACTGACAGCCCAATTGAGTGGGTTGGAGGAGATGGACTACCTAAATTCTTTTCAGGAATCGACTGGGGACGAACCGCCGTGCTTGCGCATAACGCACAGTTCGATATATCCATTATTGAGTGGGTCTACGGTTATCAACCCGCATTCATCTTCGACACCCTATCAATGGCGCGAGCTTTACGCGGCGTGGAAGTTGGGAACTCACTTGCAAAACTGGCAGCAGATTTTGGATTGCCCGCCAAAGGCACAGCTATACACTCAACTGATGGAGTTCACGAGTTGGCCCCCGAGACCGAGCGAGCACTCGCTGAGTACTGCAAACATGATGTGTTTCTGTGCGAGGAAATATTCAAACGGTTGGCTAATGCCTATCCATCGAAGGAGTTGCGACTGATCGACATGACGCTCAAGATGTACACACGCCCAATACTTGAGCTTGACAGCAAGATGTTGATACAGGCATTAACAGAAGAAGGAGAACTACGTGAAGGATTACTTCAACGCCTCGGCATACAAGAGGCTGAGCTTGCGTCGAACCCGAAGTTTGCTGATGTACTTCAAAGCCTCGGGGTTACTCCCCCGACTAAGGTCAGTAAAACTACCGGCAAAACGGCGTTCGCTTTTGCCAAGAACGATGCCCTCTTCCAAGCGTTACTCAATGGTGAACGTGAAGACGTTGCCCTCCTTTGTGAAGCACGCCTTAAAGTTAAATCCACGACAGAACGAACGAGGGCACAGCGATTTCTTGACATCAGTCAGCGCGGCAAACTACCGGTTCCGCTATCGTATTACGGTGCTCTCTCGGGTCGCTGGACGGCGGCAAAGGGAAGCGCCATCAACATGCAAAACCTCAAGCGCGGAAGTTTCTTACGCAAAGCAATTATGGCTCCCGAAGGCTACCAGCTCGTCGTGGGTGATCTCTCACAAATTGAACCGCGAGTCCTCGCGTGGCTTAGTGACTACCACGAGATGCTTGACATCTTCAGTGCTGGTGGTGACCCTTATGCCGCTTTCGGTGCACAGATGTTTAACATACCCGGACTCACTAAGGAAAGCCACCCAGACTTGCGGCAGTCTGCGAAGAGCGCGTTACTTGGTTGCGGGTACGGTCTCGGCTGGGCTTCGTTTGCGTCCCAGCTTCTTACTGGCTTCCTTGGTGCGCCGCCTGTCAGGTACTCTAAGGACTTTGCCAAAGCACTCGGTGTAAGTTCTGAGTACGCAAAAGAGTTTGCCAAGTGGGACGGCAACGACACCAAGCTATTTGACATCCCTCACACTTGTTCTGATAAAGATTTGCTGGTGCATGCCCTTGCCGCCAAGGCAATCATCGACACTTACCGCCAGACCGCTTGGCCTATTGTGGCGATGTGGGGGTTGTTCAGCGAGCTTATACACAGATGTTTGTATATGGGTAAAGAGTACACCCACAAGTGTTTGACATTCCGCAAAGGCGAGATAGAATTGCCAAACGGAATGAAACTTCTGTACCCCAACCTGCGTCTTGAACAAGGTGACAACGGCAAACCGCAGTGGGTGTACGGAGAGCGTGCAACAAAGTTGTATGCAGGTAAGATAACAAACAATGTGACGCAAGCACTTGCCAGAATCGTGATGACGGATGGCATGTTGAGGGTAGCGAAGAAGTACCCCATCGCTGGCACGGTGCACGACGAGTTGATCGCTGTTGTACCGGATGAAGAAGTTGTTGACGCGAAGACTTGGGTCTTGGCGCAAATGACTATGGAACCGAGTTATATGCTGGGGATACCTCTGGCCGCTGACGGTGGTGCACACCGTAGGTACGGGTTAGCAAAATCATGAGGAGAAGCACATGAAGATACCCAAGAAAATAACAGTGGGCACCAAGACCTACGCAATCATCAAGGTCAGGAAAGCAAGGACGAAGAACACCCTTGCCGCGATTGACTATCAGCACGGCATCATCTGGATGGCGACACACGACATGCAGGACAACAGGCTAGGCAAAGCAGAGATGGCCGACACGTTCTGGCATGAGTTGACGCACGCAGTACTTCACGACATGGGGCACGACCTGTGTTACGACGAGAAGTTTGTGACAGCGTTCGCCAACCGCCTATCCCTATCTGTAGACTCAGCCCAACTATGAAAAAACAAGCATGGTCACACTCCTCCCTCAAAGACTTTGAGGGTTGTCAGCGCCGTTACCAAGAAGTCAAGGTACTCAAGAACTACCCGTTCACAGAGACCGAAGCAACGCGGTACGGCAATCAAGTCCACGAAGCATTGGAGTTGTACGTCAAGGAGGGCAAGCCAATACCTCCTGCGTACGCACAGTTCCAACCTGTGGTGGATGCGTTGCTGAATAAGTCTGGCCGTAAGCTGGCAGAGTACGAGATGGCGTTGACCACAGACCTATTGCCAACGAAGTGGAAAGCGGATAACGTATGGGTGCGTGGTATCGCAGACCTGTTAATTGTTGATGACGAGAACCTGACCGCATGGGTGGCAGACTACAAGACCGGCAACAACAAGTACCCAGACCGCGATCAGCTTGTGCTCATGTCTATCATGGTGTTCGCACACTTCCCCCACATACGCAGGGTTAACTCTGCGTTATTGTTTCTTGTAAAGAATGACATTGTGAAAATGACAATGACCGCAGACGATGCAAAGAAACATTGGTGGAGCTACCGTGAACGCTACGCTCGGCTAGAAGCATCTTTTGCAAACGATGTGTGGAACCCAAATCAAACGCCTCTGTGCGGTTGGTGCCCGGTAAAAACATGCGAGTTCAACTCAAAACACTAAGGAACACTCATGCCTTATAAAAATCCAGAAGACCGTCCGTCGTATGCCAAGTACGAACAAAAACCAGAAATCATTAAAAAACGAGCCGCTCGAAACAAAGCACGCGCAATGCTTATGAAAGAAGGACTCGTACACAAAGGAGATGGAAAAGATGTCGATCACAAGCAGCCCTTATCTAAAGGCGGGACTACAAAGCGCAGCAATCTCAGTGTCAAGTCCGCTTCAAGTAACCGCAGCTTCGCACGGAAGTCTGACCACAGCATTAAGTAGCGGTGTAGTTCGCGCAAAGGCGTTTGTTGACAGTGAAGTCACAACTGCAATGCTTGAATCCGAAGCGTTCAATATTCCTGTCAGCAGGTTGATTGATGTGTGGGAAGCACGTTTTGGAAACAAGTGGATAGATTTAGAAACATTAGAGGGAGACGAGTTCTTTAGCAGTGCGTTCAAGAGACTTAAACAACTCGGAGAAGTTGAAGTCCATTTTTTAACAGACAGAGCGCGGTACGTGTGCCGCATGCCAGAGCAATAACAGGAGAAGCAAATGGGAAGAATGAAAGACTTAGGTCAACAACTAAAAGATAAATTAGATTGGGTATACGAGGAAGAAAGCCGAAAACTACAAAAACAAATTTTTGCAGGAGTTATTCAAGGGAGTTCGTATGGGGGACAAGGACTAGTAAAACAAAGATCAACAATAGTAAGCAACATGCGCGGCGTAGACGACCCCAACAAACGTGAAGCGTATGCCATCCCACTATCAAGACTGGTAGATATGTGGCGTATAAAGTTTGAGGATAAGTGGGTAGACGTGTCTGAGCTAGAAGAAGAGTTCTGGATGGACGCATCGGGAAGACTCCACAGAAACAAACTCATGGAAGAAGTTGAGTTCCACGCCAGCAACACGCCGTGGGCGCGGTTGAAGGAGGACGCATGAGTACGTTGAAATACAAAGCAACAGGGCGGTACGCTACGGGGTGGGCAGACGTGCCAACAACGCTGGAGTTACACATGCGTATGCGTACAGGCCTTGAACACGTAGCAACTGAAACACTGCGCAACCTGTGGATGGTTAGGTTTGGTGCTCGCAACGTGACGTTGGACGAGATGTACGAACGCAGGTTCGATGACATTGCAAGAGTTGCACAAGAGTTGGCAAATAGAAAATTAGTTAGTCACGAAATAATAAACCGTATGGAGATGGACGCGGCACTGCACTACTACTTATTGGGAAGAGAACATGGAAATAGTTGACAACAAGGCGCTGATACTGCGCACACGTGACCCAAACAAATACAGCATCATTCCAAAACACAAGGTACTCAGCGAAGAAGATGGCATCTATCAGGTTGCTGTGTACTGGGGGCTTGATGAAAGCAGGGTACTTAAAAACCTCGGTGTCAAAGATGTGCCATCGCCAATCAAAGGACGTTATGGTTGGCCGGGCAAGTATAAGCCTATGGCTCACCAGATTGAGACAGCGGCATTCTTGACATTGCATCGCAGAGCGTTCTGTTTTAACGACCCCGGCACTGGTAAAACGCTGTCTGCATTGTGGGCGGCTGACTACTTGATGGAACGTTCAGAAGTACGCAGGGTGTTGGTACTGTGTCCTCTATCAATCATGCACAGCGCGTGGATGGGCGACATCATGAACAGCACCATGCACAGAAGCGCCATCGTTGCCCACCATCAACAAGCATCACGCCGCATAGAGATGATTCAACGTGACTACGAGATCGTCATTGCAAACTACGATGGACTGAACCTAATCGCTGATGAGATACGAAACGATGGCCGCTTTGATTTGATTATTGTTGACGAAGCCAACGCTTACAAGAACCCATCAACACGGCGTTGGAAAGCGCTGGCATCAATCATCAAGCCTGAGACATACCTGTGGATGATGACTGGCACTCCTGCATCGCAATCGCCTGTTGATGCGTATGGCCTTGCACGTTTGGTTAACCCAAGCGGTGTGCCGAAGTTTCAGACAGCGTGGCGCGACAAGGTGATGAACAAGATCAGCATGTTCAAGTGGGCACCAAAAGATAACGCACGGCCACTGGTGTACGAAGCACTGCAACCAGCAATTCGTTTCACAAAAGATCAGTGCCTTGACTTGCCGCCAGTAATCACAGTGACACGCGAAGTGCCAATGACACCACAACAAAACAAATACTATCGAATGCTGAAAGAGCAGATGATGGTGCGTGCGGCAGGGGAAATCATCAGCGCAGTCAACGCGGGTGTTGCGGTAAACAAGCTGCTACAAATATCCTGCGGTGCCGCGTACACAGACGACAGGGAGGTTGTGGAGTTCGACGCATCTCCTCGCCTACACGTGCTGGACGAAGTGCTTGAGGAGACTGAACGCAAAGTCATCATCTTTGCGTTGTTCCGTTCCAGCATCGACACCATAGTGACGCACCTCAGCAAGCAAGGCTATGCCGTGGGACAGATTCATGGCGACGTGAGCGCCAGCAAACGTGGACAGATCATCGGCGACTTTCAGACCACTGACAGGATACGCGTGCTGGTCTTGCAACCACAAGCAACAGCGCACGGGATTACCCTAACTGCCGCAGACACTGTTGTGTTCTTTGGGCCACTGATGAGCGTGGAGATGTACACGCAATGTATCGCTCGCGCTGATCGCAAAGGTCAAGACTCTGACAAAGTTACTGTGGTACACATTGAGTCAAGCCCGATTGAGAAAAAACTATTCAAGGCTATGGAGGGTAAAGTTGACGAGCATAAACTGCTTGTAAACATGTTTGACAGCGAAGTAAAAAATATTTAAAGAAAGGAGTTGCATTGGATTTTGTTCCGTGTATGATGTTAAACGTTAGACAAAACAACAGGAGAAGCAAGTGACTACAACAATAGACGATGACGCTCCCGCACAAGAGGAGCACAACGAATTAACCACTGTCCCTATGGACAAGTTGGCTAAGGTGTACCGTAAGATGGCGGCTCGAATTCAAGAGCTGACTCAAGCGTACGAAAACGAAGTTGAGGAAATCAAGCGGCAACAAGACACCGTGAAGATCGCACTCAAAGATCAGATGCTTGCACTGGGCATGTCCTCTGTGCGCACTGACCAAGGCACTGTGGTGTTGTCAACAAAGACACGCTACAACACACAAGACTGGGATTCATTCAAGACATTCGTGCTTCAACACGAAGCCGTTGACTTGTTGGAGAAGCGTATTGCGCAGACCAACATGGCAACATTCCTTGAAGACAACCCCGGCCTCGTACCACCCGGATTGAACTCATTAACTGAGTACGCAATCTCTGTTCGCAAACCAACCAAGTAATCAGGAGAAATATCACATGACTAATGTGACGCTTTTTAACAAAGCAAACGTACCCGCGTTTGCAAAGAATCGTGAGGGCATGTCCTCAGTTGCTAAAGCTCTGGCTGGCAACAACGTAGATACATCCAAACGTATCTCAATCAAAGGCGGCGTGTTCCGTCTGTACAGCGGCGGTAAAGAGATCGCTTCAATCGAAGAACGCTATCTGGACGTTGTGTTCGTTGCCGCTGCGCCAGACATTGGCCGCGTGTTCTACGCCAAGTCCTACGATGGTGAGGTGTCTGCGCCTGACTGCTGGTCGGCTGATGGTAAGACCCCCTCTATTGATGCGGGTAACAAACAGCACGCCAACTGCAAAGACTGCCCACAGAATATTGCAGGGTCTGGTCAGAACAACAGCCGCGCATGCCGCTTCCAGCAACGTGTTGCCGTAGTGTTAGCCAACGATATGGATGGCGACATTCTCCAGTTGACTCTGCCAGCTAAGTCCATCTTTGGTGATGGTGAAGGTGACAACCGTCCGTTGAAGGCGTACGTCAAGTGGTTGATGGCGCAACAAGACCCTATTGACCCCAGCTTGGTCGTGACGCGTCTGAAGTTTGATACCAAGTCGGAAAGCCCGAAGCTGTTCTTCAAAGAGATGCGCTGGTTGAACGATGACGAGTATGAGACAGTCTCCGCAAAAGCCGCTTCTCCCGAAGCCCAGCGTGCCGTTTCTATGACTATGCCGAAACCCGCTACGGTGGCGGCTCCTCTGGCTATTGCTGGCAAACGTCCTGCCGTGGCTGAAGTGGCTGAGGAAGAAGAACCGCCAGCACCAGCACCCAAGGCAAAGAAAGCCAAGGCCGCGCCTGCTGTGGAGGAAGAAAGCGAAGAGCCTACTGTGCGTAAGGAAGAGAAGAAGCCGAATGCCGTGCCTGCCAAGAAATCAAACTTGGCGGCAATGGTTGACGATTGGGAAGAAGACTAAAGGGGAGGGGGCTTCGGCCCCTTACAACATGGCTTACTCACAACAAACAATCAACATGGTCATGAAAGCGCCGAAGACGTTGGGTAACCAACTCGGGCGCTGGGCTGTTCACCACAACTTTTCTGTCGTAAGAATCTCTCAAGCACTTGGTGTTTCACGCCAATCTGTTTACAACTGGTTCGGCGGCGGCGAAGTTTTTGTAGCTTACCGGCCATCGGCAAGCTCACTTCTCAAAATCCTACAAACATCAAGCACAGCCGACGAGGCTTGGAGAAAAACATGCAAGGCATTCAACCTAAGCAACTGAGTAACAACGAACTTCTGCGCTACATCTACATCACGGGCTTCGACAAAGTTCCACCGGACTGGGTTGAGACGCTTGTAGAACGCTTGGCTGGTTTTATTGATGCCAGAGAATCAATCTATCAAGACGGCTTTGAAGAAGGTTTTCAGCAAGGCGTAGCACACGCTAACGACGACTTCAAATAACCCAAAGGATAGACATGACTCCGCTTGAGTTCCTAGCGGTGGTTTTGCCGTCTCCGGGTTTAGGCTCGTATTGCGCGGTAGAACTCACGAAAAGAAAACAACATGTGTTCACGGACACAATCGAGGAACTGCACCCCCACATAGACAACTGGAACAACGATAACTGCGACATCTTCTACGCTGTCTCATGCTTCAATGGAAAGAAGCGCGAAGCTGACAAAGCTACGCACGTAAAGTCTTTCTTTGTTGACTTGGACGGGTACGCATCAAAGAAAGATGCAGTACTGGCGCTGGATGCGTTCATGGCAAAGGTCGGGCTTGATGCGCTCGGCAAACCGTGGATTGTTGGTTCAGGTGGGGGACTGCATTGCTACTGGCCGATGTCCCGCGACATGACGATTGCTGAATGGCGACCTGTTGCGCAGAACATAAAACTTCTATGCAAACAAGAAGGTATGGTCATCGACATGGCTGTCACCGCAGATGCGGCTAGGCTGATGCGGGTGCCGGGCACCAAGAACCACAAGAAGAAGTATGTGCAACCTCTTCCTGTAAAGCTGTTGATGGAAGGCGACCTGTTTGACTTTGATGCGTTTGCTGAAGTCATTAACTCCAACCTCAAGGAGAAGGCACCACCGCAAGCTGACCCCATCATGTTGCCGGGGGCGCGGCCAAAGAACGTGAAGACAACTGCACAGATCAAGATGATGCAGAACAGCCGCACAGTCTTTGCCGAGTTCCAACCTCACTGCGCCCAGATTGCTGACTACGTTGCCACAGCCCAAGAGGACGGCAAAGAACCTATCTGGAGGGCGTTGCTGTCATGGGCTAAGGTCTGTGATGATGGTATGGAACACGCGATTAAGCTAAGCGACCTGCACCCGTACCCACACGAGCGCATGCACCAGAAGTTGGCTGAGATCAAAGGGCCGTACTCTTGCTTGGCATTAGACTCGCTGAACCCCGGGATATGCACAAGTTGTCCACACTGGGGGAAGATTACAAATCCGCTGATCCTTGGCAGGGAGATCAAGGTTGACAACACAGAGAAAGTCATACCGCTAAATACTGTCAGCGAAGACTTTGTAGAAGAAGAATTCTTTGCGCTTGAGGATGCAGGAGACAGCGACGAACCAGAACACATTGATGCAGTCAAGCGCCCTCCTCCACCACGTGGGTACAGCTACGGCGAGAACGGCGGTGTGTACTTTGTAAGGATTGATGAAGACGAGGACGGCAAGAAATCCAAGAAGACTACGCAGCTTGTTCCGTACGACTTGTTTGTGGTTGACCTGCTTAAGATGGAGGAAGACCATCTGGTTCACATGGCCGCTGTGCGTCCCGAAGGCGTGCTGACACTTAACTTCCCACAGAAATCAATCGTGAGCAAGGACGAGACTCTCAAGTGGCTGGCAAGCCAGAACATCGTGTCCACATTTGCTGGCTTCGACAAACAGCTTTATGAGTATGTACGCGCTTGTGTAGGTGAGGCATCGCAGTCCAAGAAGCCCATCGTTGTGCCGTACCAATGTGGTTGGCAAGAGAACGACAGCTTTGTTTACAACCACCGCGTGTTCAGCAAAGATGGTGGAGAGACCCGCGTCCCGATGCCCGGCCTTGAGAACATCAACCGCAACACATCGGGGGCTGGCAGTATAGATAAGTGGCGTGAGTTGTGGCAGACCATATTCGTGAACAAGCCCGGCATGAATACCGCGCTGGCTGTGTGTCTGGATTCGTTCGGTGCACCACTGATGCGGTTCACGGAGTACGAGGGGTTTGTGTGGCACATTGGTTAACGCCATTCTGGTACTGGTAAATCACTGGTGCTGAGCGCAAAGGCTGGCGTGTGGGGACACCCACTGCGGTACAGAACAGGTAAGGGCACATCTCCGGTTGCAATGCAGCAACGTGCAGGTCTGCTTAACAGCATGCCGCTTCTGATTGACGAGATCACAAACACCCAACGTGCCAACATGGAGTGGGCACCAACGTTTATCTTTGACTTTGCTGAAGCGCAGGGCAAGGAGCGTATGGAGTCTGGTGCAAACAAAGAACGCATCAACAACACGACATGGAAGACAACGTGCACCATGACTTCCAACGAAAGCCTGACAGACTACATGGCAGGGGCAAGGAAGTTCAGCTCAAACGGTGAGCTTCTGCGTATGCTGGAGTGGAATCCAAACGTCAAACTGGAATGGACTCCGCAAGAACGTGAAATTCTGTTGGAGATGAAGCACAACTATGGCGTGGCTGGAGAAGCGTGGATCAGGTGGCTGACAAAGAACCAGCACGTTGCAGAACAAGTTGTAGCCAAGACGCACAAGCACTTGAAAAAGGTCATGGACTTCGATGATGACGAACGCTACTGGCACGCTGGTTGCACGGTCATTGTTGCGGCGGCTGTGCTTCTTCGCAGGGACTACGCCGGTATCATTGATGTAGAGGTGCAGAAAGTTATTGATGCGCTTAAGCTTGTTGTTGAGAAAGCCCGTGGCATTATCCGTGGCAGTGTGCGCACCGCTGAGGATGTATTGAACGCCTACACCGGAGACAACTACGGAAGCTTCATCATCATTAAGAAAGCTGAGGGTCGCCTGATGGCCGCATGGGGGGATGGCGAGTCTGTTGACAAGTCGCTCACCAGATCAAAAGTACTTGGACGTGTTGAGCATGGGACGCTTGCAGATGGATTCAGAGAGTATTACATTGAGGAACAACTTCTCAGGAAGCATTGCGTCAGCATGAGCTTTAGCTACGATGACTTTAAGAAGCAGATGGAGAAGATGTTTCGCGTCAAGTACTCCAAGAAAGATATGCTGGGCAAGACCAACGGCCCATCCATGCGCGTCAACGCTATGCACATAACTTTTGAGGAAGAGCAGTTCAATGGAAATAATCTATCCGTGGGCGACACTTAAACCGGGGGAGGGGTTTTTTGTTCCCGGGTTGGATGTCGTAAAGATAAAGGAACTGGGGCTACGCGCCTCAGTTCCTTACAAGTACCGGACTCAATCCTTTATTGGTATCAGAAAGGGGTTGATAGGTGTATGGTTTTATCGGAAACCTGTCTCACAGTCTCCGCCACGGCGATCTTTATCTTCCTGATACTGTCGAGTTGCGCACGCTTTTCTTCTGGCGACATGTTTGATGCGGCAATCGCCCGTTCAGCTTGAGTCAACTTATTCATGTTGGCTTTAAACTTGTTGGCCATATCGGCTTGCATGTACTCATTGCCGCGACGTTGCAGTAA
>Ga0114981_10002126_pt1 | contig 12866 bp, 13 predicted proteins | sample S_140806_MF_Meta_FD_87028 | JGI IMG/M metagenome (GOLD analysis project Ga0114981, IMG submission 87028) | Freshwater microbial communities from Lake Simoncouche, Canada to study carbon cycling - S_140806_MF_MetaG | ecosystem: Environmental > Aquatic > Freshwater > Lake | place: Lake...
ATTACGGCGTGCTCAGGCCGGACAGAGCTGTCCATTCGATAGTAACCGGCGTCGCGCGAGCTGGCCGAGAAGCGCATCATGCGAGGCATGGCCTTCGGGTCATGGTCAATCTCGCGGAGGTGCTGGGCTCCGCCAATGCAAAGGATGCGGCTCATTCTTCGTCCTCCTCAAAGGTTTCGGTGACCATGACTTTGACTTTGGGCTTGCCTGACATGCCAAGGTCTTTCTCAAGCTGGTCAAGCTGCGGGCAGGCAACGTCGCCTTCATTCTCATGCTCGATAACCCGCTTGAACCCGTGGATGATTGCCATGGCCATGGTCAGGTGCTTGGCCGCTTTGACGTTGAGCTCTTGAAGCCTCTCGACTTCAGCCTCGGCTTTCTGCCGATCTTCGCGCTCCTGATCTAGCAAGTGGGTGAGTCCGTCAAGTCCTACTTGAAGCTTCCGGCGGGCCTCGCGCTCATGGCAAAGCTTAGTGCGCCCGTCGACCATGGACAGGTCGAAATGGCATGAGTGCTTGCCCACGCTGTTGGCAAATGAAGCCCCGCAGTGAGGGCAGAAGTCTGCCATGGCGTTTGCCGAGTCGGCCATGAACTTGGCTTTGGCTTCGGCCACTGCTGTTCTGTCCTGGCATTCTTGGGCAAAGCCACCAACCTCGCGGTAGAGCCTGGCCTTGAATTGCTGCGGGTTAAACCTGGGAGCTGAGCAGAACCGGACTGTGATGTCATTGGCTTTGGACTCGATCGCGGCTTTAACCAGGTTCTCGATGTAAACCTGGAGCTTGACGCCTAAGGATTCCGGGATTTTTTCGCTGCCCTCAAAGAAAAGAGGGAATGTTTCAGTCTCTTGCTTCATAGTTTCTCAGAGGTTGAGTCTGTGCTCGTGGCGCAAGGCGCGCAGTAAGGAACGCCAGGCATAGACGGGTACGAAGGGACAGGATACGGCACAGGATAAGGCTGCGCAAGCTCGAGTTTGGTTACCCGGTGCTGGAGGTTCTGGATGCACAGGGCAATCTCAGGGTAGCCATTCAGAGGTACGGAAAGGATGTACCTAATCTCGTTGGCGAGTGCCTGTGTAGGGTTGGACTTAGAGTGTTCTTGGCTTTCGGCAAGCTGCTTGACCCGGCGCTTTAGCAAGCCTTCAAGCTCTTCGGCTTTGGCTAGCTTGGCTTCAAGCTCGCGGACACGATCTTCGGCTTGAGTTAGCTTAGCCGCGAGCTTGCAAACACGCTCTTCTGCTTCATCGGCGTCGCGGCAAGCATTAACCCAGCCTTCGAGAAGGTTAGGCACGCATTTGACCAGCCGTTCGCCAAGGCCAGCGCCAAGCTTGCTAGCGTGGGGACGGAGGCACTCGAGTTTGTCGGTATAGTACTTGATTTCAGACTTGTAGACCGCGTAGTCTCGTCGAAGCTTCTCATTAGCCTCGGCCAGGCAAGTAGGGCACTTGCAGCTGTGTGAATGGTAGTTGTCTTTCATTGGTGGGATGGGGTTTGTTGTCTCATGACGCAGCTACGGTATGGCTGGCTGCCTCTTTTGTAAACAAGAAATTGCAGGCGGCTAGGTTAAAGTTTTGGAATACTTTTAGGCCTTACAGCACTCTTGTCACACGGACGATGCCTGGCTCTAGCTCCATGGAAAATCTCTTCTTGGCCAGGTCAAAAGCCCAGTTAGACAACAAAGATTGGATCTTGGCCTGGAGTTGCGAGGCCGAGTAACCCCGAGGCTTTGCCGCAAGGCCAACGCTATCGCCTAAGCTCATCGCTTGGACTTGCCGGAGATAGAATCCTCGGATGGTGCCGGTTTTTACGTTGAGCCAAGGAACAGCTTTAATCTCGCCGCGGATGGCGAGTTCGACTTCTTTGTAGAATTGCTCGAGGCCAGGCCAAGACTTCACTTCACGGAATACGAGGTCTTGCAAATGCGCCGGCGTGTTTTCGAGAACGCCGTTGAACTGGCTCCAAGTTTCAAGGCCGGCCGCCAGGAGGAAGTAGCTCAGCGCCAATTGCCCAGCCAAGTCATTGCCGTCTTTCGGCCGGGGCTGAGCGCAGAGGATCTCGGTTTTAGGGTCTTGTTTCCAGGCTCGGCCGAACATCTTGACGACTGTGGCCATCCAGCTATGGGGATGCTGGACTTTAAAGTCGAACGCCCAGTCATGGACTGAACGCTGCGTGATCGGCCAGTCTTTCTTGGCCGAAAGCAAGAGAAGCGTGGCGTAGGCTAAAGGCCGGCTTGGAGCGGCAGAACCCCAGGCATAGCTTTTGAGGTTCTTCAGCCAGTAGTTGAACGGATAGGTGATGGTGAAGTGATCACTGGGCTTTTTCATAGGCCGAGCAACTTCTACTAAGCAAAGCGCCGCGTAAACCTCATTCTGCTCCGAGTGGCACTTTTTTACTAGTGTGCAGATTTTCTACCTGCACTAGACTAAGTGTTGACACCCCCTAGACTTAAGTGCGTTAGTGCAGGATTTCTAGACGTTTTCGGAAAAGCTCCCCAACGGCCATATCGCATATTTTTGGATTCCTTTGCTGGCATTGGGAAAAATTAAAAAGCCCACGTGGGAGCTTTTCCTTTTTTTCTTGATATGCTGCACTAAATAGCTTAAAATGTTAGAAATAAAGAACTTAATCTAGTGCAGGATGGGAATTTACACAGTAGTCGATGAAACGCGGCTTTTGGCCTGTTTTGCTTGGAGCAGAATAGGATTCCTTGGCTGCCGAAACTGGTTGAGGATCTTCGGCCATGATCATCGGAATCGACCCAGGAAAGAGCGGCGGCCTTGTGCTGCTGCAGCCCACCGTTGCCGGCTTGGAGCCGGTTGAAATCAAGAAGATGCCTGAAGGCGAAGACGCTTTGACCGGCCTGCTCCGAGAATGGTGTGGCGTTGCCACGCATGCCTACATCGAAGCAATCCCTAAGTTTGCAGGCGAAAACCGGTCCGCCGCGTTCATGGCCGTTCTCTACGGCAACTACAAGTTCGTATGCGGCGCAATCCGCATGCACGGGAAGCCTGAACTTGAAGAAATGCCCCTCTTGAAGTGGATGAACCACACCATCCCAATGCGTACTCGGAGCCGGGACCGTACTGAGAGAAAGAAGCAATTGCTCCAAGCCGCCCAGAATGCCTGGCCGAAACATACGTGGAACTTGGCAACCTGTGACGCAGCCCTCATCGCAAAAGCAGGGCACGAGCTACGCAGTTGATGCTTGTTTACGGCTCTTGGAGTTTGCGCTACGTTCGCCGGCATGGCTACTCGCGCCGCACTACAACTCATGCCGCAAGAGAGGCAGTTTCTGGAATTACATATCATTGACGGGCTGCCGATCTACCGCGCTCACCAGAAAGCGTTCAAGCGTTTCTATGCTCAACGCCGAGGCAAGCAGCCGGTTCCTACTACTTCAGCCAGGCTGGGCCGTGCCATCCTCGACCGCGAGGAGAGCCAAGCCTACATTGAAGAGCTAAAGGCCAAACTTGCTGAAAGGGCGGAGCAGCAGAAGTTCCTGTCTTTTGATGAGAAACGAGCCTTTCTCGCCAAGATCGTGCGAACTCCAATTGCCGAGGTTGACGCGGACCATCCGATTGCGCAAGAGCTGACCGTCAGGGCTGATGGATCCCAGACAGTGAAGATTCCGTCGAAGCTGCAGGCTCTCGAGCTAGACGCTCGAATCATGGGCGAGTTCAAGGACAGCATGCGCCTCGAGGTCAGCGAAAAGGTTCTTGAGTTTGCCAAAAATCTGGTCTGATGATTCGCAAAGGCACGAGGCTAGAATACAATAGGACTGGCGTGCGAAAGCGGCCAGCGGATGCTGAAGCCCAAGTGATGCTAAGCGAAACCGAGTATCTCGACCACGCGTACGCAATCCGAGAAGCGCATGCCAATACCGGCGATCTTTTTGCCTCAGCCGAGTATCTCCTAAAGAACTGTGTCAAAAACCCGCCAACCGGCCAAATTACGCTGACAACAACTGACTGCGAGTTCTTAGTGTGGAAGTACATTCAGCGCTTACTCGATCTCGACCAGTACAAAGCTGCAGCGATCATGTGTTGGGGACCGGATCTCTTCACTCCTGAGCCTCATTGCACCCGCCTCGTTTGGGATGGCCTAAAAGCCGAATCCAAAAACCTAATCATGGGCGGTGGATCGTTGTCAAAGTCGTACTCGGGCGCAGTCTATTTTGGTCTTGACTTTCTTCGTGATCCCGAGTGGACCTGCATCAAAGTCCTATCCGTCACTAGGCAGCATGCCGTGACAAACGTCTTCGCGCACTTAAAGAACTTGCTTGCAAACGTCATCGTTCCGGTCCCTGGCTTAATCATCAAGAGCGACTCCGTGCGAGTTAATAACGATGACAAGCAAGGGATTCACCTAGCCTCGATTCCCCAAGGTGATGACGGTAAAGGCCGCTTGCGTGGATTCCATCCAGTTCCACGGCCTTCGCCACATCCTCGATTCGGCAGGCTAAGCCGCGTTGCGCTGCTGCTCGACGAAGCTGAAGAAATCCCTGGCGGCGTGTGGGAAGATGTCAACAACGTCCTTCTCACCGAAGAGGCTGACGATAGCCACGTCAAAGTGTTTGCTGCCACAAACCCAAAAGACAGGACCAGCAAATTCGGCGCCCTCGCAGAACCAACAACTGGTTGGGCAAGCGTGGACATTGACCTGCATGAAACCTGGAAAAGCGTACTCGGATGGAATGTCATCCGTCTCGACGGCGCTAAATGCGAGAACGTCAAAGAGAAGAAGGTCATCTTTCCTGGTCTCCAAACGTGGGAAGGTTTTGAGCGCCTGCTCAAGATGGGAACAGACAACCCTGAGTACTACACAATGGCTCGAGGCTGGTTCCCTGAGTCATCCGCGCAAGTCGTCATTGTCAACGAGGCGATGTTCAACCAGTCAAAAGGTCTTTACACGTTCTCAGGCCCAACGGTCACGGCAGGAGGCGTCGACCTCGCTTTTGAAGGCAACGACTTGGTCTTCTACACCGTGCTGCGTTTCGGCTTGTCGATCGGATGGACTGATATTCACGGCACGTTCCACCGATTCGAGAACGAGAAGCGCGTCATCCAGGTTGAGCAGCAAATCCCGCTCGAAAAGAAAGACACGCTAGCTCAAGCCCAAGCAATCGTCCGTCTCAGCCAGGACATGGGCATTCGTCCTCGTTGGTTGACGGTTGACCGGACGGGTTCTGGAACCGGCGTCCACGACGCGCTCAAGTCCGTATTCGGCCCCGACGTGTTTGGCGTCATGTTTAGCTGGGCTGCTAGCGACACAAGGATCCTCGAAGATGACACCGAGTCTTGCAGCGAACGCTACTACGACGTCATCACCGAGATGGCGTTCTCGATTCGCAAGTTCGTCGAAACCGACCTACTCAAGCTGAATCCCGGCATCAATTGGAATGCCCTTGAGAAAGAAACGGTCACACGCCGATACGCGCAGCAAGGCCGTGGAATCCTCCGCTTAGAGAGCAAGCGTGACTTCAAAAAGCGACACTCGAGCGTTAGTCCAGATCGGTTTGACTCCCTAATGGTTGCGGTACATGGCGTCCGCATGAACGAGGGAATCTCTGGCCGAATGGTCGATAAGCCTGTCCAGAACGACTACGCGGGTGGAAGAATGTCTCACGGTATTGTCGACACCTTGGAGTTCATCGACATGTCCAACGACTAAAACCCGTGAAACTGTAAGCCTCGACGCCAATGGAAAGAGAAGTTATCCAATCACTCGTAATGCCAGGAGGCTGGCATAAGCCAGAAAAAGACCGACTCGGACGTGACATGCCCGAGCCGATTCGCGCTGACACGTACAAAGAGCTGATTGAGGCCGTGATTAAGTTCCGCGCTGACAACACAATCCCCATTGGCGATGTTCGCGCCGAAGTCAATGAGTACATCTGCACAAGCTGGCCGCACATGTGCCATGGAGTTCCTGGCGCTGAAGTGACGGTCACCGTCAGTCACGGTTCTTCTGTGCAATCTCTCACGGATCGCATGATCCAATGGCTAGATCGCCAAGTCGAAAACCATTCTCCTGAAACCCTAGAGCTTAACGAGGAAGCCCAACGGCGGGCTGACATTTGCCGGATGTGCGCTTACAACGTGCATTGGAATAGTGGCTGCGGGTCGTGCTCTGACGCGGTAAATCGAATGTCGACAATTCTCCGAGTAGGCAAAGCTTTGCCCCATTCCGAAAGACTCCGAGCTTGCCAAATCCTTGGCCAAGAGAATCGGGCTGCAGTTTGGCTACGCCGAGAGAAACTCGGAAACAGCCCTGAACTTCCGGATCACTGCTGGGTCAAGCGATGAAGTTCACCTACCACAGTCCAATTACGTTTCTCAAAGCCATGCGCCGATACGCAGAGCACTTACTCGGAGGAGGAAACGGCATCGTTGATACTGCCACGAAGCAGAAAAGAATGTCCCTTTGCGAGGGCTGCGAGTATCGACAGGGTGTGCAATGCTCCCAATGCGACTACTGCTTGATCCGCGCCAAGACGCTATTGCCATCTGAATTTTGCCCAAAAGGCAAATGGTAAACTTTTCTCAATCCTATGAATGACGCTTCCACAAATGACATCGTCGACCCGCAGTCTGGCGAAGTCATTCCAGCAGTCTTAAGTTTTGAGCAAGCTTTTCAGACCTACAAAAACTTTGTCAAGGACAACCGCGATCGAACGCAAAAGAATGCCGCGATTGCAAGGAAGCTCAACAACGAGCAGCCTTGGAATCCCCAAAAGCTGAAAGCTGCTGGGCAATCTTGGAGAAGCAATCGCCCGACTGGCTTCATGTCGAGTCTCATCAAACGGCTCACTCCTCCTTACAAGCAGATGGTCGACCAGCTTCCGCTGCTTTCCTATTCTCGTTTTCCGAATGAAGCAATCGGCTCTGACGTCGAGCGCGATGTCTTCCGGGCTTCTATTACGGATTGCATTCGGCAATGGCCAGGATGGGCAGACTTTGTCACTCAGCTGATTGATGAAGACATTGGCTATGGCTATGCGGCCGTCGGTAGAGAAGACGAGTTTAGCTGGAAGCCTAAGATGTACCGCTCTGACGAGGCTATGTTCTACGTTGGATGCCCGCAGCAGGCTAGCAAAGTCAAAATCTGGGGACTGAAAGAAGACTTCTTTGTCGACGACATCGTTTCATTGCTAAAGAACCCTGAAGCCAGTCAAGATGCCGGCTGGCGTATCGAAAATCTGATCAAGAAGCTAAACACTTCTGGCAAGCAATTCGATGATCGCTCAGCCGAAAACAATACTCGAGTCTACGAGGATCTAATCCGCGAAAACAATCTTGCGGCAAGCTTTAGCTCGGCTATTCGCGTAATTAAAGCTGGCCACGTATTCGCTTTGAATCCTGCAGGCGGAATTGACCACTACATCTTTGATCGCGATGATGGTACCGCACTCTTCTTCCGCGCTGGCCGCTACGCTAAGATGGAGCATTGCCTTACGCTGTTCTCGGCTGAAGTCGGCGATCGCACTCTCCATGGAAGCCGTGGCGCAGGCCGAGCCCTTTACAATACGCACGTCTCGGTTGAACAAGCCCGCAATCTTGTGCAAGACGCGCTGCATCTTTCTGGCCTGCTTCTCCTAAAGCGGACGCATAAGACGGGTTCAGGTTCGCTAGAAACTCCAGGTCTAACGGTCAGTCACCCATTTGCAATTGTCGGCGAAGGATTTGAAGTGCTAGACCGCGTTAAGTTTGAAGTCAACTCCGAAGCTTTCTTTGCTCTTGATCGCCACGCAACCAGCCAGGCTGAAATCCAGATTGGCGCTTTCATGCCTGGCCAAATCATCAACGAGAAAGGTGAACGCCGCACGGCTAGCGAAGTCAACTACGTCGCTTCAATCGATGCGCAGATTCGCGCAGGCGTTCTAGCTCGTTTTGCTGACCAAATGTTTTCACTGATTGACCAGCTTCAGCGCCGAATCTGTAGCCCTGAAATCGTGGCTTTTGCTGAACAAACAGCCATCGAGTCTCGAGTTTCTGGATCTTTGCCGATTTACGAAGACGATGTCTGGGAAGCCCTAGTCAATGCCAGCCAAGAAACCGGATTCATGCGAGTCCAAGTGCCTAAGTATCTCGAAGTCGATGCCGTTCAGTGCGTAGTCGAGATGATGCTCAAAGGCGTTACGGCTCAGCAAATCTTGGTTCTTGCTAATACCAACAGCCGAGCCAACGTCGACGACGCAATCGCTTCTCAGTCTGGCGTGCTCGACATGATCGTTGCTCGATACGGACAAGACCCGATCGTAGACACCACGGAGCTTAAGCGCCGCGACATTGCCGCAAAGCTTGGCGGCCAAGCAGCGGAGCGTTTGCTCAACGTGGATCTCAATCCGCTTTCGCAGCTTAAGCAGCAGCGCCAGCAGATTATTGAACTTTCGACTATGCTCGCCTCTAATGATGTGCCCGTGGATCCGACAGATGACGACCGCGTCCACTTGTCAGTTATCATTGACCGCATCCGCCCGATGCTTTCCGACCCAACGATCAGTCCGCTGACCTCAAGTCAACAGTTCCTAGTCCGCGTGCTCAACCATGCCGGATCTCACTTGCAAGCGGCTCTCAATAAAGGCATATCGCCAGCGGAACTTAGCGAAGCTAAGAAAATCCTTGGAATCCTGCAAAAGTTTGTGCAGATTCCACCTATCGATCAGCAAGCTAGCCAAGCTCTGCAGCCAGTAACTCAGGGCGGAGCACTTCCCGCTACAGAAGTTGGCAAAGATGCTCTGCAAACTCCGCAAACTCCGTTAACAGACCCGCAAAACATTGTGGCAAACGTCGCGAACCCAGCGCGGCCCACGCCACCTAAAGGAACAAATCAACCAGGACCTGGGTCACAAATCCCAGCGTCATGAGCCAAAATTGGACTATTGAAGACGGCGTGGCTCTTCGCGACTTCTTAGCTCGCGTGCCCGCAGTAAAGCTTAAGTCAGTGCTAAGTCCTCTGTGCCCGGCAGTTTTGGACGCTGAGACGCTGCTTGCGCATGACGCCCAAGCAGTCTCTCGAGTTGCCGCCATGAAAGCCGGCTGGGACGCTTGCGTCGACGCCTTTATCGAGCTCGGTGCGCAAAAGCGCCCGGCTTCTCCCGATGCAAATTACCGCGATATGCAGTAAGCCCAACAACCCCACCCAATTATGTCAACCGAAAAATCCGTAACCTCAGAAGGAGTCCCACCGCAGCTCGACCTCGGCAACGTCGATCAGCCTTCAGAAACCCAAGTCGCCGACCTTGATGCTGCGCTAGACGCCGCCGGTCTTGGTGATGAAATTGTCGAGCCTACAAAAATTGTCGAACCTGCTGAACCTGCTGAACCCGCGGAATCCGCAACGGTTGAAGAACCTTCTGAGCCTGAGCCGGAATCCACGCCTGAAGCTGGCGGTGAGGAAGCTAAGCCTGCGGATAAGGCCGTAGATGAAGCCGCTAAAAAAGCTGCTGAACTTGAGGCGCTTGACCTCGATAAGGTTAAAGCTCCTGAAGATGTCAGCCCACGAAATCTTGTCAACTTTAACAAGCTGCGCGATGTAGCTAAGCACTACAAAGCCCAAGTCCAAGCAACTGAGACCCGGCTGCGCGAGCTTGAAGCAAAAGCTCAGGAACTTGAAACCCGCCCGGCGCAGCCTCCTGCAGAAATCATTAAAGAACTTGCTGAGCATCGCCAATTCCGCAAACTGTTTGACGCGGAGAATGACCCCGAGTTCAAGCGCCAGTTTAACGAGAAACTGCAGGCCCTGGACACGGATGTCCTGAGCATACTCCGCAAGAATGGCTTGCCCGAAGATGCTGAGAAGCAGCTTAAAGCTTTGGGAATTGATAAAGTTTCTGCAGGCTGGTGGGAATCTGAAATCCTGCCCAAACTCCCGTTTGTCGATCGCGAACGGATCCAGAAGCGCCTAGCTGAGCGAGCCGACGTGCTGGATCAGCGTTCTAAAGAGCTTGAAAAATTTAGCTCGCAGCGCGATCAGTGGCTTGAGCATGAAAAATCCCAAGTCGCAGAGCGTTTTCAGCAAGAGCAAACGCAAATTGATCAGCATCTCGAGCTACTCACGCAGAACGTTCCTTGGGCTAGATACCAAGAAGTTCCGGCTACAGCTAGCCGAGATGAACGCGCCAAGATCGAAGCGCACAACCAGTCCGTGGCCGACCTTGAGCAGAACTTCCGCAACTTCCTATTCCCCAAAAATCCGACTGAAAGAGCTGAAGTTGCAGCCGCGGCTGTCGCCAGCACCAAGCTAGCCGGAGCCGTGGATGATTTGGCAAGCCGACTGCGCGAGTCAAACTCAAGAGCTGAAAAGCTTGAGAAAGAGCTTGAAGCAATTCGCAGTGCGGGCCGTTCTCCCTCAGCTCGTCCAGCCAACCGCCGCGCAGCGTCTGAGGCCCCGGATCCTTCAAAGCTATCCGATGAGGAAGCAATTGAAGCTGGTCTAATGGCCGCCGAAGGCTTGATCTAGTCCGCTCATCTTGGCCCAAAGCATGAAGACGAAGATCAAACTAAATCTGTCAAAAAAGACGGCTGAAGAATCGGCTAGCGAGTTTGACGGGCAAATTGAAGGGATCAATGACGTAGAGCTCGACGAGCTTGCTGAAGAAATTCCTTCTGAGCCTATCCTTCCAGCAGCAAAGTCAGAATGGGTTGGAACTGATGTTTTCATCGGTTTCCCCTGCTACAAGACCACAAATCCAGTTACAGCCTGGTGCTTAGTCGCGATGGCAAAAGACTTTGGCGATCGCGTACGCATGGACATGGAAATCGGCGATGCCATGATTTACCATGCTCGCAATCGTCTAGCTCAGCGATTCTTAGAGTCTTCGGCAAATTGGCTTCTTTTTATTGACGACGACATGATTGTCCCGATTGGAAGACCAGACTTCTTCCGCGACATGGCGCGGCTTCCTTCTGACTACCCAGAAGCACCGGCAGCGCTGAACACCGTGACCCGGTTGCTTAGCCATAATCAGATGCTAGTCGGCGCCACGTATTTTGCCCGGCATCCAAAAGGCCGAGTGATCAATAGCTTATTCGGCGACGCAGAGTATCGTGCAGCGGCTTCAAGTTTTACGGATAGAATCTATCCTTGCGAATGGCTAGGAACAGGCTGCATGATGATTCACCGCAGCGTGTTTACCACCATGATGGAAAAGTTCCCAGAGCTTGAGCCTGGCGATGATGAAATGCCGTGGAACTTCTTTCAGCCTGGCGTTGATGGGCGTGGTGAGGATATTGCTTTTTGCGCTCGCGCCCTTGAGTGCGGAATTCAACCTCATGTAGACGCGCAGCTGCATGCCGTCCACGTTGGCTATGGAACTTACGGGGTGCACACTTCAACCTTTAACGAGATTCTTGTGTGAAAGCCGATGTTTTAATCGTTACTTGTGCTCGCGACGAGTGGTGGTTTTGCCAGACGCTTCCGCTTATCCTAAGCCGTCTCTCTGGATTTCGCCGCATAGTAGCCGTCGCGCCCGAACAAGATCGGCATATTTTCGAGCCGGTTAAAAACGTGCACTGGAACTTTATTCCTGACTGGTCAGGTAAAGGATACTTTTGGCAACAGTGGGTCAAGATTAACGGCCCCGCGTATTGCCCTGACGCAGACTGGATTGTCCACATCGATAGCGACATCTTTATTAAGAAGCCCGTCAGTCTCCAAGATTTTGATCGCGCATGGCTAATGGCGCAGTACGCAACGCTTCCTCCTCTTCCTTGGAAAGGATCTACCGAGCAGCACTGCGGGTTCAGCGTGCAGTACGAGTACATGCGGGCTTTTCCGTTTATCATCAACACGCAAACACACCGGCTTACGCAAGAAATTCTTAACCGTTTTGGGAAACCATTTTCTGAATACATCGCTGAGCAAACCGTATTTAGCGAGTTCAATGTCATGGGAGCCATAGCCCATAAGCATCACCCGGAACTCTATAACTGGATTGACTTGTCTTACCAAATCCAAGAACCGGCCCCTTTTTCCAGAGTTCACCACGCCTGGATTAAACCACCACCCGATGAAGCGCAAGCTTACGTCGACCAACTCGTAAAACCATGAATAAGCTCCTCATCTGCATACAAGCTTGGGAAGGCGATATCGTCCAAGCTGAAAATCTTGCGCACGTTCTTTGTGACTTATCTCCTAAACGGTCTCCGTATCTCCATGCCGATATTGCGCTGATTACTAGGTTTGACTGCCGTCCCTTTAACAAAAAAGTCTTAAGCCGCCTTGAAGAAGCTTTTGAGCACGTGTATCAGCACGTAGGCGAGCGCCGCGAGACAGGTTGGCCTGCAGGATGCAACGCTCTATGGTTTAGCACAATTTCTTGGTCCGCTGGAATGGTGCGCAACCGAAAGTTTTCCTATCCGGTTCTTCTTACAACAGAAGCCGACGCTTGCCCGCTAGTTGCTGATTGGGATCAGCAGCTTTTTGCTGAATGGAATAAAGCAAAGAAATCCGTAGTCGGCGATTGGCTAGACTCGGGTTCTGACGAGTGCGGGCACATCAATGGCAATATGATGGTCGATTCAAGCATTTTTGACATGGACTACAAATTGGTCGGCTGCGACGGCAATCAGGCTTGGGACACGGTGCTCGCGCCTACTTTCAAAAGGCTTGGCTGGTATGACACGCCGCTAATCCATTCAATGTGGAAAACAGAGACTCTTCCAAATTCCGAGATTGAGAAATTGACGAAAGACGGAGTCGTCTGGCTTCACGGCGTCAAGGACTCTTCAGTTCAAGACTACGTAGCAAAGAAGTTTGCTTCGTAGCACATTTGCTTTTACTGTAGGGGCAAAAAGTCATACTTCCAGGCTTACGAATGGCCGCCGAAAGCGGCTAGCTCGCAAGTGGCTTCCAACAGTTGCAGACAGG
>Ga0114981_10002134_pt1 | contig 12841 bp, 7 predicted proteins | sample S_140806_MF_Meta_FD_87028 | JGI IMG/M metagenome (GOLD analysis project Ga0114981, IMG submission 87028) | Freshwater microbial communities from Lake Simoncouche, Canada to study carbon cycling - S_140806_MF_MetaG | ecosystem: Environmental > Aquatic > Freshwater > Lake | place: Lake...
AGCCTTTGACGCCGCCATGCAAGTGGTTCGGGCCATTGTTTGTTGCAAGCTGGTAACTTGCGCCATCCAACTTGAACTTTCCTTTGCCAATACGGTTTGCAACTCTGCCCACGATACTACCAAAGTACGGATGTCCAGCTTCATAGCCTGAAACCTTGTCAAATCCTAGGCATATATCTGCGATGTTGCCGTTGCTGTCTGGAGCATGAACACCAGTAAGCGTGGCTCCTAGAGTCATAATGTCAGCGGTAATTTTGCCATTAGTAAGGACAAATCTGTGGACGATTGCTCCAGATTTCAACTTACCAAATACAGACTTTTTGACACCAGGTACCTGTGCCATTGCCGATCCTGCTGTCATCGTAAGGATTCCCCCCGCGGCAACCATTGCCGATAAAATCTGAACAACTTTGCTCATGAATGCCTCGTTACACGTTGTGCTCCAATGGGTCTTATTGGCCCAAAGGTGCCGGTGTCATGTTACGTGATACTGAACATAATTCCTGCCATTGACAGTCTGGCCTCATTGCAATATCTGCCGATGTCAATCGTTAATGGTCCTCAAGTGTATGTTGATGCACGTCGGGCTTAAACGTTTGATAAGTGAGAAACAATGGCAGGGTTTAGATATGGGCGGGACTTCGTTTGACCACCACACATCGACACCACCATTACGTATGCAGATTGACTGATCGTAAGCCTGAAGGTCACATCCATTCAACGACACTACTCAGGGCGTGTTGTTGACCAGAACCGACCTACCAAAGGATAGCTGCTGCTGCCCGGAGGTGCTGAGTCAACGGCACGGAAACCAATTGCAATATGCGCACTGATTGCATCCGCATGTGCAAGTACCACTGCTTCCGGAGTTGCTGGCACTTTGGCAGCCCCGTGTTCAGGCCGTTCATGATGGCTAAGAATCAAGTGCGCGAGGTGGTTTCGCATCGACTCTGGCCAGTCGAGTGTCAAATGGATGATTCGTGCTGCCCCGTACGCTACATGGCCGATTAGCATCCCGTTATCGGTGTATTCACCTGCCCGAAGGCCGTGTGTCATTTCATCTAGCTTTGCAAAGTCGTGCAGTAACGCTCCGGTTACCAGTAAGTCACGGTTTAGGCGTGGGAAGCGTGTACAACACGCATTACAAATGTCGGCGACTTCCAACGTGTGCTGAAGCAATCCACCCCGGTAAGCGTGATGGACATCGCGCGCTGCGACTGCATTGAGGAAAAGCGACCGCTTGGATCCATGCAATAACGTAAGTAACAATTTCTTGCAAAGAGGATGTGTGACAGTCTCTATCAATGCATCAAGCTTATCGACATCCGCATCATGTGAGTCTAGGAACGAAGGCAGCAGTGCATCGAGTAGTTCTGGGGTAACTTCGACAACATCTATTTGCTCAACTGCTAGCTCACCTGCATATCGGCCAGGCGGATTGACGCGACCAGAAACCTTGACTGCCTCTGCTACAAGCATCGCTTGTACGACTTTAGGCTGGGGCTTCCAAATCACGCCTTTGCGGGAGCCTGTGCTGTCGCCGAGGGTCAGAGCAAGCCGTGGACTGTCACCATCCGGATAGTGCGTAGCAGTCTTTAAGGCGTATATCCCGCTGAATGCCTGCCCATCACGAAGTTCAACCAGCTGCATATGTTTGCCTCTCTTGATTGTCTGCAACCCGCTGACGATGTTGTGAGCGCCCGCGAACGGGACGCTTCTTCAACCTAGCATGGTAGTCCACATTTTTGAAACATGTGATGGCGGTACGGTTCCGCAAGACAACAACCGTTCCATTCAACCTCGCTCGCTCTCTGACATCAACCCAATCCGGGATCCAACGGTTGCCAAGAAAGCAAACGACATCATCGCCCTCATAGTGGCGATACCCATATTGAACCGCCATCCGGACGTCACGTTCGCTAATACAACGCTGCGCTGACCTACATACCGAATGTCGTGTGAATGCTAAATCTGTCATGATGAATCTCCTTACTGGAGTCATCGCGTCTAACCCGGCAAACGTGACAGGTTAAGAACGAATAATTTGCATGCACGTGGAGTGATGCAGTCTCAAACGATACTTGCTTGTGGTTGCGTCCTAGACAGGGTGTTTATATTCCCGAATGTTGCCATCCGTTGCGACTTTTTCCGGCGGGACAATCCTACCTGTGTAGCCTCTAGACATCTGTAGGCGAGTCAGCAATCTGTATTCACCTTTAGGCGCATTCGGGGTATACACACCATTTCCAAAGTGCAATCCTTGGGCAAGGCATGTTGCATCAAGCAAAAGCAACGTACTCGGATCAAACAGTAGCAAGCCTTCAAGATTTCCACGGTATCGCCGTCTTCCATCCCGTGTGCTCATTTGAAAATCACAATGAATTTTTGCCAATAGGCCAGTGGGCGACCGTTCAACAACAGCGACACTGCCTTCGCAGTGTTTGACCTCAGACTTGCTCCACAGCGTTGGCGTGCCGCGCACGCCATCCACTAAGTGAAACCGCCCGATGCGCTGTGCAAAACCTGTCGGGACGGTCGTTTTGGTATTTGCAATCAGCGCAGCACACATGGACTTCTGCTCATGCATCCAAATCCAAGCAAAATCCCGTCCGAGACTCTTGTTCAAAAGCGAACATCCAGCTGGAACATCTGGGATGCGCTCCAGAACTTCAAGTACGGTAACGTCTGCCGGGATTGGAACGTGAAACATATCTGACAGAGCGGTATCCGGAACGTCTACATTCTGAAGACCCGACGAGCGTACATTGGTGTCTGCGATGGTTAGGAAGTCTCTGATGTCATCGAAGCCATGGTCATTTGTAAACCCGAAAGGGCTTCCAGATGAGTCCGTAACATAGATTCCCTGAGGATCGGATGTCTGGACCATCTGACGGTTTAGGTCGAGGCGTGACTTTCCTGGGGAATCACCACTAAGAACGCTGCCGCTGCGGGTGCTGGTCCCGAAGAGCATCGTGGACTTCACCAAATTCATAAACCACGTATGGGATTTTGATGGGTAGTATTGCAAATCCTGTGTGTTTGCAATCACTGGGATGTACTTACCCTTTATCCGTGCTTGAAGACGGGGATCTGAGAAGGACCGACGGCCCCTTTGACCATTGTTTCAGGTACAGCCCTGCGGATTTCCAACCATAATCCACATCAGAATTGGCAGCTTTTCCTTCACAGAACGTTGCCGCGCCGCCATGATGTTGGTCATCCAAGGGATGGCTTTCCAGCGGTCATCGGTAATGCTTGGCTGTACGCTTTCCAATTGTTTGATGAATGTATCTCCAAAGATGCTTCGGATTTTCTGTGTTGTGATCACTGCCATTTTTACTGGGTTTCCTGATTTTGACTCGTAATCTCGAATATAAGTGAAGGATTGCTTGGATGTCAATCCGAAATATTGTTCATGTACGAAATAGGTAAATCCGGAACTCATAGTGGCCCAGCAATGATCAATCGTCGGTCTGTTTTACTGGGGGCTTTGTACGGATGTCTTCTCACTGGGACGACTTATTCACAAAGTCCTGCAGCCGCATCCGGTAACCTGCAACATCCAAACGGCTCTACCAAACGGGTCATTATCATTGGTGCTGGTATCGCTGGACTATGTTCCGCTTACGAACTAGAGCGGCTTGGATATGAAGTTGTCATTCTGGAGGCTAGCGACAGTTACGCTGGTGGACGAGTTCGTACACAACAGCTGGGGGATGGCTTATACGGTGAGCTAGGCGCTATGCGTATTCCAGCAACCCACAATCTGACTCGGCACTACGTAAACAAGTTTGGCCTAAAGCTGCGCCCGTTTGTCCAATCGAATCCGGATGCCTACTATTACGTTCGTGGCAAGAAAGTACGCATTCGCGATGAAGCAAATGTCAACGCACTGTTTCAACTGACCGGAGACGACGCGACGAAGTCATCTTTTGATTTTTGGAATCAATCCGTTTTGAGCATTCTTGAGTCTCTGACCGAAGATGAACGCGCAGACTTACGCCGGGTTGCATTCACGACGAACCGACTACGGAGTCTTGACCGGTTGTCGTTGGAAGAGGTGTTTCGCCAGAGTGGGATGTCAACCGATGCCATTGAGTTTTTCGGAAGTTTGTGGGCCTACGAAACATCTCTCCAATCGGGAATCACGACGCTCCTTCGTGAGGAACTTGAAGAAGTTTGGATAAACCCATTTGATGAAATTGTTGGTGGTATGAGTGAGCTGCCAAAGGCTTTTGTGAAAAAGCTCCGCTCCAAGCCGCGCATGGGATGCAAAGTAACCCGGGTTGAACAAAATAACTCTACTGGCAAAGTAACTGCGTTTTATGCATCAGCGGATGGTTTGGAAAAGGTTGAAGGGGACTGCATGATCTGCACAGTGCCTCTCTCTGTGATGAGCCGAATTGAGTTCCTGCCAGGCCTTAGTGCCGGCAAGATGCGGGCATCCCGACAGGTCATTTACGATTCCAGCACCAAGGTTTTAGCTAGGACATCCCGTCGTTTCTGGGAAACAGAAGATGGCATATATGGCGGTGGAACGATGACCGACCTTCCAACTGGAATTACATACTATCCATCGGACAACGCAGCGGTGCGGGACCCGCGTGTCTCTAAAAAGCCTGCCGTGATGCTCGCATCGTACACATGGGGACAGCCCGCCAGGCGCTTAGCGTCATTTTCGCAGGATGAACGTCATGAAGTGACACTACGAAATCTCAGCAAGGTCCACCCGCAGCTGCGCGAGAAGGACATGGTGGAGAAAGTCGTGAGCTGGTCATGGGACACGAATCCGCTGAGTGCTGGCGCATTCTGTTGGTTTGCCCCGGGTCAGCATGAAGCTCTTTACCGTGATGTCATTTCAGCGGAAGGTCGGATTTTCTTCGCCGGTGAACATGCATCACTTACCCACACTTGGATACAAGGAGCCATTGAGTCCGCGCACCGCGTAGTACAGGAAGTTCGCTTGACAGCGTAATGATTGGGGCGATTTAGTGCATAAAAAACACTGGGCGTTCCAACTACGCTCTCCATGTAGGGATGCAGCGTAGTGTGTCTTTTCAATCATTCTGTTCTGGCAGGAATACGGCTTGTCACTGTGTAGCAAGCGTACCTATGGAAGAAACACAGATTACCCAGGAAGCTGAGCTCCGCGCAGTAATGACGCGACGCAAGCTACTCCGTGATGCATCGTTAGCCGTTGGCGGCGTTTTGGCAGCCGAGATTGTGTCAGCTACATCGGCTGATGCACTTGATAAGACGCCAAAGATCATATTGGGCTCAGGAAGCCATAAATATGAATGCATCCACGACTGGTTGGTGCTTCCCGACAACGTAAAGTGGGGAGACACTCAGGGTGTGTGCCAGGACACTAAAGGCCGCATTTACATTTCGCATACCGTTGGTGCCGATAGCCAAAGCAAAGATGCAATCGCTGTCTTCGATCGCAAGGGCAAGTTCATCAAGACCTTCGGCTCCCGCTTTCAGGGCGGTGGCCATGGAATTGAAGTCCGTAAGGAAGGCTCTAAAGAGTTTCTTTACCACTGCGACACGGCACATCGTCAAGTTGTAAAGACCGACCTCGATGGCACCGTCATCTGGGAAAAGGGTCTGCCAACAGAGTCCGGTGTTTATCAGGGCGGCGCTGCATTCATTCCTACGAACGTTACGTTTGCCCCTAACGGAGACTTTTATGTCGCCGATGGCTATGGCTCAAACTGGGTTCACCAGTTCAACATCAAGGGTGACCTTGTGCGAACGTGGGGTGGCAGTGGTAGCGCGAATGGAAAGCTTAGCCAGCCACACGGTATCTGGGTGGATGCGCGCGGATCCGAGCCACTCGTGATGGTCTGTGACCGTGGCAACAATCGCCTGCATTACTTCACCTTGGATGGCAAGTTTGTCCGCATTGACAAGGATGGCATGCGTCAGCCATGTCATGCAGATATTCAAGATGGCCACATGCTGATTCCTGACCTTGCTGGTGTTGTGACAGTGTTGGACGAAAACAACAAGGTTGCTGTCCATCTCGGTGACAGTGCTGGCATTGCAAACTTGCCAGGCCGTGGCCGTGCGCGTACGGAATTCCTTCCAGGAAAGTTTGTGCATCCACACGGTGCCAAGTTCCTCGCAAATGGAGACATCCTAGTAGGAGAGTGGCTGCCAATTGGCCGAGTCACCCTTCTCAAACGTATCAAGGCATAGTTTTCTACATGCCCCATCCAGAACTTTTCCGGATGGGGCATGTATAGCTACGGCTCACTGCGGGGTATACTTACCGCGCTGAGGAGCGTTGCAATCCGTCATTCGGGTCAGGCTCAGCTAACTGAACCGCGCTCACCTTGGACCCACCAAGGTGGGTTTTTCTATGTTGAGAGGCAACTGATATGAACGATGTAACGACATCCACAATTGCAACCGACTTTGTGGTTACTGACTTAGGTCTGGCTGCATGGGGTCGCAAGGAAATTGCGATTGCAGAGACCGAGATGCCAGGTTTGATGGCAATCCGTGCTGAGTATGCAGCGGCACAACCCCTCAAGGGCGCGCGTGTGACCGGCTCCCTCCACATGACGATTCAGACGGCTGTTCTGATTGAGACATTGGAAGCACTCGGTGCTGAAGTCCGCTGGGCAAGCTGTAACATTTACTCCACGCAAGATCATGCCGCAGCAGCTATTGCTGCTGGCGGTACCCCTGTATTTGCCAAAAAAGGCGAAACACTGGTTGAGTACTGGGACTACACGCATCGCATCTTTGAGTGGACCGATGGCGGCTACACAAACATGATTCTCGATGATGGTGGAGATGCAACATTGCTTCTACACCTGGGTACCAAGGCAGAGACTGACCTCAGTGTGCTGGACAATCCAACATCCGAGGAAGAAGTCATCCTCTACGCTTCCATCAAGGCAAAGCTTCTGGTTGACCCGCATTGGTATTCCGTGCGCCTCGCCGAAGTTAAGGGTGTGACGGAAGAAACCACTACGGGTGTACACCGCTTGTATGAAATGAGCCGTCGTGGTGACCTCGCTATTCGGGCGATCAATGTCAACGACTCCGTTACAAAGAGCAAGTTCGATAACCTGTACGGCTGCCGCGAGTCGCTGGTCGATGGTATCAAGCGAGCAACCGACGTGATGATCGCTGGTAAGGTTGCGCTTGTTGCTGGCTACGGTGATGTCGGAAAGGGCTCCGCTCAGGCACTGCGTGCCCTATCTGCGCAGGTCTGGATTACCGAAATCGACCCAATCTGTGCGCTACAGGCAGCTATGGAAGGCTACCGAGTTGTTACGATGGACTACGCTGCTGACAAGGCAGACATTTTCGTAACCGCAACAGGGAACAAGGACATCATCACCCGTGCAGTGATGGACAAGATGAAGGATCAAGCAATCGTCTGTAACATTGGCCATTTTGACAATGAAATTGATGTTGCTGGGCTTGAAGGACTCGAGTGGGATGAGATCAAGCCGCAGGTGGATCACATCATTTGGCCAGATGGTAAGAGGATAATTCTGCTTGCGAAGGGCCGCCTCGTAAACCTTGGCTGTGGAACTGGACACCCTTCGTACGTGATGAGCTCATCCTTTGCGAATCAGGTCCTCGCACAGATTGAGCTGTGGTTGCATCCTGATACGTATGAGGTTGGTCAGGTCTATGTCTTGCCTAAGCACCTCGATGAGAAGGTCGCACGCCTTCAACTGTCGAAGCTGGGTGCGATGTTGACTGAGCTGTCCCCAGAACAAGCAGCTTACATTGGTGTTGAACAAAACGGTCCTTACAAGACCGACACCTACCGCTACTAGGTTTTGTAGTTTCCTTAGTTGATGTGGTCGGCTTGATTTTATCGAGCCGGCCACGTGTCGTTAATTACGCTCATATTTTTATTGACCAAATGAGCCATCCAGATATAATCGCACATCAACTGTTCCCCAGTGGAAATATCAGGTCAAGTGCATGCTTATACAGTCTGGTTTAAAAACGCTCCTTTTGTGCGTCGCTGCATTCCTCCCAAGCCTTGTGCAGGCACAAATTGTCCGAAAGGAAGTCTCCGTACCTGCAAGCTCTGTAGATACGCGAACTTGGCAACCGCAGATTGTAGAACGCCATCAAGGGAATGTTGAGCCACCTGAAAATCCAGTGATGCCGCCGAGTGTAACTGGGAAACGCCATGATGTGCCGGTTGGTAAAGTAGATGCAGGATCAGCACGTGTGGCACCTGGTTTAAAATTTCCGGGGATGTCCAGTACAGGTTGGTATCCACCTGACTGTGATATCGCCGTGGGACAGAATCACATCGTCGAGGTTGTCAACTCGTCAATCGCCTTCTACACAAAAGGCGGAACCAAACAGCTGCAGCAAACATTCGAGACATTTTTTGCGGGTGTTGCCGGCGGTTCGTTCTTATTTGATCCGAAGGCCTATTACGACCGGGCCAACAATCGCTATGTCATCGTTGTTCTTGAGATGGATGGCGGTTCAGAAACAAGCAAAGTTCTGGTCGGAGTTTCCGATGACGCCGATCCAAACGGTACGTGGCATCGCTATCGCTTCGAAGCCAAGCTGACTGTTTCAGGCACATCCTATTGGCTTGACTATCCAGGCTTTGGCTATAACCAGGATGGATACGTCATCACAGGGAACATGTTTGGCTTCGGTGGTGGATGGGCTGGGGTGCAATTCCTGACGATTCCGAGCGCTCCTCTCCTGACAGGTTCTCCAGCAAATGTTTACTCCCTACGGGATGGAAATGGGGCATCCGCACAAGTTGCTGAATCAGTCGACAATTCGAGTGCGGTTTATGCAATTGGTGCGGCTGGTTCGAATGATCACCGTCTTTATGCGTTGACTAATGTTGGGACTGCCAACCCGAACCTGGTGTCAAGCGATGTCGGGGTATCCAACTACAGTGGCCCAACAAAACGTGCATCAAGCACCGGGGGGCAAACCCTCGATGCAGGTGATGGTCGTCTCATCAACGCATGGTGGACAAATGGCCGGATGCTTGCTGCACACGCCATTCAGATTGGTAACAATGTTGGTATCCGGTGGTATGAGTTTTCCACGGCTGGCTGGCCCAATGGGGGAAGCCCTTCACTTATCCAGAGTGGCAACATAAGCTCCAACAATTACGACTACTTCTATCCTGCGCTGGCAAAAGATGCGAATGGCGCAATCGGGTTAGTTTTTGGTGGATCCAACGGCAGTGAAACAGCTAACATTTTTGCTGCTGGGCGCCTAACGACAGATCCACTTGGAAATGTGGGTACCCCAGTGAATCTTGGGGTGTCGGCTGGTGTTGGGTATACCGGAGGGCGCTGGGGTGACTACTTCGGCACTGAAGTCGACCCTGTGGATGGCCGGACATTTTGGTCTGTAGCCGAAACATTGGGGGCAAACAACGATTGGGAGACGCAAATCGTTAGCTTTAGCCTGAGTCCTGTTGTCGTTGCTGTTACGGTATCTCCAAACACACTGGTTGCTGGACTTTCTGCCACTGGGACGATTACGCTTTCAGGGCCAGCGCCGGCGGGTGGACAACTCGTATCGCTATCAACGAACAATGTTTCTGCGACCGTTCCCGCTACGGTGAATGTCCCTCAAGGTGCAACATCGGCAACGTTCAGTGTGACAACGGTATCCGTGCCAGCAGATGTGACCGTAACGATCACCGCCAGTGCAAACTTGCGTTCATCGAGTGCTACCTTGTTGCTAAAGCGAACTGCGATAGATGCCGTAAATACTCAGAAGAACTCCATACCCGGAGGTGAGTCGTTATCTGCATCGGTATCGCTAACCGGCAATGCAGGGGTTGGTGGTCTAAAGGTGGATCTCTCTGTGAACGATCCATCTGCGTCGCTACCTACCTCAGTAACAATAGTTTCTGGACAGCTCTTTGCCGCGTTTGCAGTTTCGACATTCCCTGTTCTTGATGACCGTGTCATTACAATTAGGGCAACCGCTGATGGACTTGTGAAAACCAAGCAGGTCACTGTTGAGCGGCCGAGACTAGCCGTCGTTCAGTTATCTCCATCATCCTTCGCTGGGGGCGAGCAGGTACAGGGCACCGTTCGCTTGACAGGTATCGCACCGACGAGTGGGATTGTCGTTGCGTTGACATCATCCGATGCCGCAGTCACAGTTCCTGCGTCTGTTATGGTCGATGCTGGTAAATCTGAAGTGTCCTTTGATGTGACGGTGCGTCCGGTCACCACAAACAAGGATGTTGAAATCTCGGCGACACACCGTGGACAAACGCTCACCGGTTCATTCCGTCTGGAAAAGACAGTTCTAAAGGAGCTCGTCTTAAACACAGTTGAGTGCATTGGTGGAGATACGGTTCAGCTGGTTGTCTCGCTAAACGGACCGGCACCAGATGGAGGCATGCTTGTCAACTTGTCATCCAGCAATAGTGCGGTTTCTTTGCCATCAAGTGTAATAGTCCCGGCTGGTGAACGGTCCATTACATTGGATCTGATCATCAGTGCTGTTCCCGTAGATACAACGGTTACATTGACTGGAACGGGTAACGCAGGAGTGGCGTCGACTTCAATCTTAGTTAATCGCCCCGAGTTAACAACATTACTACTGTCGCCTAAATCTGTGACCGGTGGACTGGATGCATCTGTTATCGTTCGCCTAACAGGCATTGCTCCTGTCGGTGGAACAACTGTAAGCCTGGCATCGGATAATGCAGCGGCACAAGTCCCAGCATTTGTCATTGTTCCCGAAGGCAAGTCTGAAGTTTTGGTGAAGGTTACAACGATTGCAGTCGGGACTGACTCTGAAGTCTACGTTTCCGCGAACAACGAAACCGAGTCATTAAGGGCGAAGTTGATTGTAAAACGAGCATCGATGGCTACGGCTGTTTTGACACCAAATTCAGTCCTTGGTGGTACAGCATCGAAGTTAGATCTGACCATTACCGGTCCTGCGCCAGTCGGTGGATTGAAAATTGATATCACCACAGATGGTTCTGGCACATTGATTCCAACCACTGTGACTGTTCCATCTGGTGCAAAGGGTGTGTCTGTGCCCGTGACGACTCTTGCGACGAATCGAACCCGGGTTGACCGAATATCCGCGCACGTAAATGCAACATCAGCATTTGACATGCTTACCGTACGAGCAGTAGTTCCTGCGGATGTTTCTTTGACACCAAATCCTGTGACGGCTGGCGGCAAGGTTACGGGAACGATTACGCTACGTGATCCGGCTCCTGTTGGTGGACTGCTTGTTGCATTGTCCAGCGATCGGACATCAGCCATTGTTCCTGCATCTGTGCTGATACCAGCCGGTAAGTTAACAGGCGCGTTTATCGTAACGACCAGTGTGGTTACGGTGGATGTTCAGGCAACAATCAAGGCGATGGCGAATGCCGAGTTTGCAACCACGGTTCTTTCTATCCGCGTTCCGGCTCCGCAGCGCATTACTTTCACACCATCGGAACTTACAGGAGGTGGCAAGGGGACGGCCACGATAGACCTTACGGTACCTGCACCTACAGGTGGACTGTTACTTAAACTGACATCGAGTGTTTCATCGCTAGTGATACCGGCTTCAGTGTCTGTTCCTGCTGGAAAGTCATCGGTCACGATTCCTATTACGGCCTTGGTTGTTTCTACAGATGTGACGGCAAAGGTGACTGCAAGTGCAAATGGAATCGCGGTCGTTGCTAACATTCCGATAAAGACTCCGAGAGTGAAGTCTATCCTTGCCACTCCAGCATCCGTTCTCGGGGGCAAGCCAGTTGTCTTGACGGTCACCTTGAGTGGTGTTGCTCCTGCAAACGGAACCTTGTTATCGATTGCAAGTACAAGCGGTACATTGGTGGTACCAGCCACAGTGAAGGTCGCTGCCGGGAAATCCACAGGGACCTTTGTGGGGACATCCAGCGTAGTGTCAAGCGTAACCGAGTGTAAAGTGCGTGTAACCGCGGCTAATGAAACCAGTGAGACGGTTGTGTTGGTCAGTCCGACTGTGGTGAAGTCAGTCATAGTTGCTCCAATATCCAGTGTCGGTGGCGCTAATGGAACAGTGACGATTACGCTTACGGAAGCCGCACCAATTGGTGGGCTGTCTGTTACTCTTGAGTCTTCATCAACCAAATTTCCAGTACCTGCGACTATGTCTATTCCAGCCGGAAAGACATCCGGTGTTGTCACTGTATTGACTTCTGCAACATCATCGACCGAGAATGTTGTCGTAACGGCAAACCTCGGTGGGGCAGCAACGTCTGGAACAGTTACGGTTGTACCGGTTGCACTGGCATCCTTTACAGCTGCACCAGCAAGTGTCAAGGCTGGTGGATCGATCGTGATTACGATGAAGTTGGCTGCAGTGAGTGCTGTGCCGGTTGATGTTGTTATGTCAACAACCGATGCCTCAGTGCTTCCATTACCAGCAATCATTACGATTCCTGCGGGTCAACTGACGCTACAGCAGGTGATCATTGTTGGGGCTACTGGAGTAAAGAAGGCGGTTATTTTGAAGGCTTCGACGCAGAGTGTACCGAAGCTGCTTACGGTGAGTGTGAATCCATAGATTACGAAAAGGTGATTTCAATGACGAGACGAAGTGTTTTGACTGGGTCGATGGGAATGATGCTAACTGGCAGCGCCTTTGCAGGCATGCAGGCTAACTCTGGTTACAAGCTAATTGGCCAGGATCGTGGCCATGTAGCCATTTTGAACAAGAATGGTGAGGTTGAGTGGGAGATTGAATGCCGTCATAACTCCCATGACATTGCAGTTCTTCCGAATGGCAATTTTCTGTTACATACGGCCCCTAACAAAATTGTGGAAGTAACGCCTGAGAAGCAAGTTGTTTGGTCATGGGAATC